>Ga0307517_10013271_pt1 | contig 11208 bp, 4 predicted proteins | sample 23_EM_MG_FD_194515 | JGI IMG/M metagenome (GOLD analysis project Ga0307517, IMG submission 194515) | Populus trichocarpa ectomycorrhiza microbial communities from riparian zone in the Pacific Northwest, United States - 23_EM | ecosystem: Host-associated > Plants > Roots > Unclassified | place... | reverse complement strand
TATCATCTAATTTTTTTTCATTCAAATGTTCTTTTTTTTTTTTTTAATTGGTAGAGTAGCTGCCTTTTCCCATGATCAAAAAGTTTATTTTTTTCCCTTTATTTTTAAAATTTGGGTTTTATTTTGTGGCTGGTTTTGTGAATGTGCTAAGTGTGATACAGTTTCTTATGCAAAGATATGAAATATTGATTCTGCATACATTTAGACTTGTCAATTTTTATGGGTTTGGTTCAAGTTGCTGGCGTCTAATCTCGATGTTGAAATTTGTGAGCTGAAACTAAAAAATGCTCCTTCAGGTGGTTTTCCTTATGTTGGTGATCTAATTTTGGCAAGCACATTATGTTTGATGCAGCTTTTCACTGATTATCACTGCTAGCTATCATAGTGCTTGCATTTTAGCTTCATAGCTTAGAAAACAGCGCAGATACCTTTGTAGCTGAGCTGTGGCAATGGACATTCTTTAAGTGTTCGCTAAATATGACTCTAAAAGGTGAGATGATATCATGGATAGGTGAGGCATAATGCCATATTGCCTATCAAGGAGCTATTGAGGATATGGAATGTATTTCAGTCTAGGAATTGAATGGAGAAATATATGGAAAGAGCAATCAATATATTTAGAGTGCATGGTGGTGTCCGAGTCTACAATGGCTAATATCTAGTGCTTGTGCTAAAAGAGCTAGAAATAGACTGTATGGAAAAAGTTAGTGATGTGGCTAGAATATTGATAACCATGATTTGCTTTATGCAAAAAAGATGTAGCATGTATAGCTGATGAGATTGGGGTTGGGACATTTGGCAACTCGAGATGGGATACGGGAACTGTCACCAAGTGGAGTGGAATTAGATATATTACCTGGAGTCGCGTTTGAATGCCAGAGGCAATCTGTTTAGTCTGAATCTTGTGTATGTAAGTCTACCAGTCTTTCCTCGAGAAATATCTGAGAAAATCATGACAATAGAATTCCTGAAACCTTAATGTCCCGAACAAGATGGAAAGAACTAATTATCATTTTAGGATGAGACATGAGAGAGATCCTAGTGGGAAGTTTGATATAACTTTTTGGATTTATGTATTATGGTTTATAGAATTCCAATTAACCATTAAATTGTACAATGTGGTTTTTGTGAGACAAGCAGAAACTGAAACGGGATCTTATTTTTTTGTCTGGTTATTCTGTACAATTTGTTGTTGAAGCTTTTCCACGTGGTTCATTTACTTTTTGTGGTGGTGTGGATTGCTATAAATGCTTAAAGACACCCTAAAGCTTCAATTTCCTGTTAGGGATGTATCTTGGAAACTTGTTGTCTGAGATATGGAATCTATCAACCCCATTTTTCCCCCAATAAGCAATGTCAGGCATTGCTGGATATCTTGATTGTTTTGCTGTAATGCAAACTGCTTATACTTGCATATCTTGCCTATCGTTTGCACTTTGGATTTATTGTTTATATGCTCCAGCTGCTGATCGGTTTCTGCTTCCCAGTTCTGCTGGTATTCCAGAAACCGATCGACTGGTTTCTGGGTTTTCTATGAATAACCAGAAGACCAGTTCTGGATTTTCCAGAAACTGGTCGACTGGTTCCACTGCTGTTTTTTTATCGTTCTGTTTTTCTAACTTTTGAGTCTTTCTTAGCTTCTGCTTTGTTTTTCTGCTGCCCTAAGTCTTTTGGATTCAGGTAATAGACCTTTGTACTTTTTGGGGTATCCCCTCATATTTTGTACATTTTTTTTTCCTTTAATACAAATTACACTTATCCAAAAAAAAAAATGCTTATACTTGCATATCGTTTGCACTTTGGATTTATCGTTTATATGATCATATAAAATTTGAAGGATTTAAAAAATATGTGCTAGAGGTCTTTTTGGCTTTTAATGTGCTGTTATCCTTTTCAAATCTTAACATTCTCTGCTGCTAAAGTCTTAAAAGTATTCCCATTGACATTTCAGATGTTAGCGGCCAGGGTGTTAATCCTTTCCCCTTTTTTTGGGATAAATGCAGGAAGGTTGAGGACATGCTTAAATGCATCTGGTCCTGTTGTTGGCATTGAAACAAGCTGTTACGTCCTCATAGGTGATGCTGATAAGTGCATAACGTGAACCACATTTTCCACCAAGAGGATTTTTCAGCATCTTATACATTATATTAAGGGAATCGGACCTGATGCAAAGGCAAAAGGCTGCTTTTCATTCCTTCTCTGAAACTATTGATTTTGATCAGGGATCTGTTTCAAACAGTACCGTTATGAGTCAGCAAACGCCTTTCAGTAACATGCTAAATCCAGTGGATAGCAGATTGTCAAATAATGCTGTATCTTCGGGCAACGCATCGTGCTCAAATGCTTTAACTCACGATGTCCAGAGCTTTAGTGGTTGGAATTCAGGCGAATCTAGCTCAAGGTTAAGTCTGCAAAATCAGGTGAATGATGATGGGATAAAAATGGAAGAATGGTTGTCTACTTCAGTCAATGCTTATCCTGCAGTTGGTCAAAGATCAGAGGAAAGGCTATTTGAAACAACTAATATCCTTTTCCCAGGCAGAGTCAGTACGGGGATTAGTGGCAATCAGGTTAGAAGTGGACCTTTATTCTTGCAGGGCTCCAGCTCGAATCATATCGCACCCAATGTATGTCCAAATTCTGGTCATATTGGAGACACCACTATTGGCAGACCCATTACAGGAGCTGTCTTAGGCCTTAATCAACTCAACCCTGGTGGTGGATTAGAAATAGAATGGGCATCTTCTTCTGGTGTTTCTTCTTCTGATGTTGGCACTTCATCTGGAAGTTCTGGTTATATAGTAGAGGAGACAAATGGTGGTTCAGGATCTTCTATTGGGGTTTGGGGCTTATCCTGCAAGAGAAAGGCCCTTGAAGGTACTACTGGACAGTCTTTTCCTGGTGGAAGTTCAAGTTGCTTTCCACAAGCTGAAAGTAGTGCATGGCATAATGGACCCAATAATCACAGTGTTTCTAGCAGCCTAAGTTTATCCACTCCCTCACCGAATACTCCAAGTGTTGCTCCTCCTGAACAGTTGAACCCAAGATTTGGTTATGGAATGAGAGGAGCACCTCCTGATGCATTTCCTTCATCAAATGTTAGTGGAAATGCAGACTCTCTGAGAAATTTTGGTAGGAGGATAAGTCCTGGACATCAACAGGAATCTGTCACTTTCAATTTGTCAACAACAGGAGGTTCCAGGCGTTGGTCCTTGCAGCATTCTCGCAGACCTGTCTCAGTTAGTGACTATCTGGAGTCAAGATCAACAGAACCTGCAAATTCAAGTGCCATCCAAGGCCAGCTTCATACTATCAACCCTTCTTCTTTATCAAGCAGTTTGCCTTGTTGGGATGATTTTTCAAGTTCAAGAGTTGGAAATTCATTGAGTTCCCTTATACCTGGAGAGCTAGGTGCTGCATCAAGAGAGGAAGCAAACTTAAGAAGCTTTCAGACAAATAATGCAGACCATCCAATGTTTGCACCTGCAACTGAAATGAGAAGAATGGGACAAGATCCAACACGCTGGGGTTTGGCCACTGGGAACATGAGTACCTCGGGTAGTGTTTCTTCTACCAGAATTGGTTCTTCTACCAGAATGGGCCCCAGTTCAAGTGTCCATCCTTTTCCTACTCCCGGATGGATTCATCACAACCCCACAACACATAATCAGCAAAGAATTTCTGAATTTTCTACTTGGTCTCTGTTCCCACCTATGGCCTCTGAATCTGGAGGTCACAGTTGCCATTTCTCCCCTTTGTCTTCTGGTCCTTCCTCTGCACAGGACACACAGATTTCTTCTGGATCTAGTAGCCAGGGACATAATCCACCACCATTTCCAAGGTCAGCATTTCTCACGGAAGAACAAAGTGATGATGTTCTTGGAATGCCCCGTTCCTTGAGGGCTTTAGCTGCTGATATTGAAGGGAGACATCGGCTCATATCTGAGGTTTGTAATCATAGCTCTCCCTCCCTACGCACGCGGGTGTGTGTATGCTGATTTTCAACTTTAATTTACATGTTATTGCTGTAAAGGATATGTTCTCAGGTGTGATATTTTCTCATTTAAACGTGATGTTCAGAGTTTAAGTAATAATGAATTTCAGCAACTACTTTCTGCTCAGCAAGACTTTAGGCACAAACTTCATTCTAAGCATTGCTCTGAATCTTGTCATCCTCATTTTATATACTTTATACAACTGACAGCATTCATAATTTAAAATACTTCATGCTTGTTGCTTAAATAATTTGTTGATTGTGCTTGATCGGTTTTTCATGCTTTGCCTTGGTCAACAGTTGCTAACTCAAACTTTCTGTCCAAATCACAGTTTCCATGACTTGGGAGTTTGTAGCCATCAGTATCAGACACCCTACTTTTAGCTAAATTTGTATACCTTGCTTGTATATTATTAAACATTAACGTTGTTATAATGATGCTGTCTAGTTATGGTATCTGTTTGGTGTAGGAGAATGTGTTTATCATATTTATATTTAAATGATTCTTGAACTAACAGATGGTGTTCTTTTGCGTGTAACAGATTCGTCAAGTATTGAATGCCATGCGCAGGGGTGAAAATCTTCGTGTTGAGGTTTGATTGATTCTTAAACTGAACTATATTTATTTATATTATTCTGGCTATTGTTTAATGTTGTAAACTTAGTGTGTTAGCTATGGATGCCCATTGCTTTGTTTGCAAGCCGATGAATAGAGGTTCAAATACAATCTGTTACACAAACTTGAAATCATCAATGCAACAGATACTAGTTTAAGAAATTTCAAGTACACTCTGGTTGATTAAAATGTTATGACAATCATATTTATATTCTTGCCGCAAAATTTGTAGACTGAGTACTGGCTGAATTATTGATAATATGTCATAACAGTTATTAATTCAACAGTACTACTTTTAGAAATTCCAAGTACACTGTTAGTTCTCAAGGATAAAAGAATTTTTGGATGCGGTCCTATTTAAAGATTTTCTATTTTAGTCAAAGGCAGAATATCACTTGTAAATTGTAACAAAGTAAAATTGGAGATGCAGAATATGTTGATCATGACTTGAGGCTCTATAATTTCACATCTGTGATTTTTCCTGATTTTTAACTGAATGTAACCTATCAATAATAAGTTGGAGAACAGAATTTCATGTAAAAACAAAAGGGAACAAACTAAATTTAATTGAATATTTCTGGGGAATAAAATTATGGTTTGGCTTTTATTTTTCCAATTCTATGATGTCCATAGGTCATCAACCTAACTTCTGGCCTAGTTGATCACATCTTAAGTACGCCATCTGGCAAGTTAGATTGTTATTGAAGAAAAGTGCTTATATTCTGGAGAATGAAGCTGCGAGCATGTTCTTGCATTTCTAGGCTTATTTTTATGAATGCTTCACTAGGAGATGCACTATTCGCCAAGAGAAAAGAGCTCAGGGGCCTGCCTTTAGCATTGGTGATAACATTTTGGTGTAACACTTGAAAGTTATGAAATGGTATCTCAGGAATTTTGTTTTTGTATCTCTCAGGACCACATGCTTTTTGACCCGATGATCTATCATGGGATGGCTGAAATGCATGATCGGCATAGAGATATGCGCCTTGATGTTGATAATATGTCTTATGAGGTAAACTTGATCAATTAATTCCCCTAGTCATTTCACTTTGAAGGTTGTTTCCTTAATGAAAAGATTGGAATATCAGGAATTGTTGGCATTGGAAGAACGCATAGGAGATGTGAGCACTGGACTAAGTGAGGAAACCATTTTGAAGTTACTGAAACAGGAAAAACATGTGCCGATCAGCACAGAATCTCCAGCAGATTTGGAGCCTTGCTGTATCTGTCAGGTATGAGCTACTTCCTGTTGATACATGTGGGAATTGCGGGAAGAAACAGATGCTGCTTTTATCCATTTCAGCTTGCTATTCTATTGTTTTCATAAGCTTGTTTTAACCGTTGTCTTATACTACGACAGGAGGAATATGTGGATGGGGATGATATGGGAATAATCGACTGTGGGCATGACTTTCATACCAACTGCATCAAACAGTGGCTAATGCAGAAAAATCTATGTCCAATTTGTAAGATGACGGCCCTGCTCACTTGAGAGGGAAGATAATGCCAGTTCCTGGAAATTTTATTTTCTTAAAAACAAATCAACATCCAAATACTGGGTGGATGATATCCTATTTATACCTCTTTCGGTTTAAACCGGTTTACTTGCTCACGAACTGCATAAATGTGATGTGCGGAACAGCCATGTGCTATAAATTGCAGCATGAGTGGTAAGAGGGTCTGCCCTGTACCTTCAGAGTATCATGAATATATGAGAAATAATTTTCATGACATTGTCAGAGCTTTAATTATCTGGATACAGATTGCAATTACCTGAATACATCTTAGAATTATTCAGCTTTGTACTTGTTGTTTTGCGAATTTCTTGAATTTGCATCGAAGATTACAAACTATTTTAAATCTGATTCACCATGTTACCAACCTTTCTAATTTACTGAGATTTGCGTCACTAAGAATACTAGCAAGGGTAGAAGAACAAGAGAGAAATCATCCCTGTTTATACTTTGAGGATGTGCTCTTTCAATTTTTAGCTTTGTGAAAATCGTCACTTCTCTGCTCAATACCTTTTTTTTAATGATTTTTTTTGCCAATTACATCAAGATATTATTGGTTTGCTTACAAAAAGTAGAAGAACTGCTTTTTATTAAAAGAAGAAGAAGAAAAGAGCAAGTGTTATTCCATCTTATTAAAGCAACATGACATGAGCGTCCTCTAGCAACAAATGCACTGTCATCTAAAACAACACCAATTGCGGAATTTCCTTTGATTTTGCAAACAAATAGGCTAAATAGTGGTAGTGATTTTTGTTAAACTGATAGTTGTTGTTTTTGTTAAAAAATATATTAAAATAATATTTTATTTTAATATAAAAAATTATATATTTTTAATTTTTTTTTTAATTTTTTATGAAACATCTGTCTTTAAATTGCATCATAAATCCTGTTTGAGAATGTGGTTCAAACCGTATTTCATCAAAATTTAAATTATTTTTGCTTAAAATTATTTTTTTATATTTTAAAATTGTTTTAACATACTAATATTAAAAATAATTTTTTTAATAAAAAAATATTATTTTAATATATTTTTAAATAAAAACTATTTTAAATCACAAACACAATCATAATTCATAACACAGAAACGGCTGTGGAAATCTAAACCTTCAGCCCATCTAACCCTTCCCTAGCCCCTCTCTCTCCCTCTTTTGCATTTATAATTTAATATATTTGATTGCTAATTCTATCTGTGAATATCAGAAAAAAAAAAAACAAAATAGTTTGCTTCTTCTTTTGTTTTTTGTGTTTATTTTCTTTTTCCCTTTTGATATTTTATGACAATTATCATGGCTGGGGGGATAAAATACTGAAGCATTGGAGGATTTCCAGCATGATCGTTATTTTTCTTTAAAAAGAAAAGAAAAGCATTTTGAGAGCTTGGCCTTTACAACTTCATTGAACACGTATTATAGGTTACACGTACCGTATAGTCTTAGTGCCAGATTTCACAGATAACGGCCCTGTTTGTATGTATAATGCCTTGTAGTGATTGATTTGATGACGCTTTCGGTTTTTCTTTACTTTATCATTCTTAACTTCTTCTTCTTCTTCTTCTTCGTCGTCATGGTTTAACCGTACTAAATTGTGATAGTAAATTATCACAAATCTTCAGGTTATTATTTTCTTATTTATGCAAACCTTCCAACTCAAGCTTATTTACAAACTTAACCAATCTACATTACCAAAAAGAAGGATACATATACATACCTAACCACAAAACCATGTGAAGAACTAGGATTTATCACTATTTTTTCATGTTTATTTTTTCGAATGAATCGGGGCCATCCATAAACATCCCAATATAGCCATGCCACGTGAGTGGGCTGGAGAAACGAGTACGAGCCTGGTATGCTCCTAGGAATGCGGGTGCGTGCCAGGGCCCGGAGCGTTGGGCCTCGCACACACGCTAGGCTCAAATGCACGAGCCTTGCACATGAGCCTAACATATGCGTCAGGGCCATTATGCGCGGACCTGGCATGAGTGCTGGGACCCAGCAATGCAAGCCCGACATGCTTTTAGGCCCAAGCACATGGGTGCCAGACCTGGCATTTCCCAGTCCTCTTACCTAGACGACTGATCGAGCACTCCGTGCTAGGCTTGGGGTGAGACCATACCTCGCCCAGGCCAGACATGCGGCCAGAGCAGCTTATACCTGAACTTACCTGGCACCATGCCTATAAATTTGAACATGATGACCCTAGCTTTTAAAGGCTTTTACTTAAGCTTTTAAGGAGTTATTTCTCTTTTTTTATGACAGTGTCAACAAGTCTACACTTCATTTACATTTGATGTATAAAAGTCTCCCATGACCTACCACTTCTCAATCTCTTAGCTATATAATTTTAATGGAAGACAAGTGCATGATCTTGGATAGGTTGAGTGGAATACTACTCACAATTTACAAAGAAGAAAATAACTCTATAACCTTTCCACTCTAGTAAAAGAACAAGGTTCATGGGTATAAATACCCCCTGAACCACCTAAGTAAATGATTCATTATTTCTTCATGCTCTACATATTATTTGCAGTCTCTCTCTCTCTCTCTTCAAAATATTATTGCTCTATCTTTTGCTATAAAAATAATTACTTAAGCTTATGAGATTCTCCTAATCCACCAAAAGGGACAATTTGTAGGTATTTGACTTCCTACATCAAGCTACCACCCATCTTAGCTAAGAAGAACGAATTGAATTGTAAGAACTAAGTGATTAACCCATTATCCAACCACAAAAGCCTCATTTCAAACATTTAGGATTTTAGAACATCATCACCATGAAAAAATAGAAACAAAAACTTGAATATCCTTTGTTAAGTTATTTATTTTTCAAAATAGAGATATACTTTAACAACTTTAATGGTACTTTTGAATATGCATTTGTAGCTAACTCTGTTGTATTCTTTTATTATTAATTAAATAAGTAAGAGGAGTGATGTCTTAAATTCAAGTCTCATCTTTCACAATTTTAATAATCTGATCATTCATAAAAAAATAGATGCTTTCAAGAACAAATTCATGATATGAATGTATTTACCTTAACTACTTATGACAATTAATATTACATATTATTATTATAAAATTATATATTTAGAAGCAAGCAATTTACTCAATAAGAGTAAGTAGAATAAATAAGAACAATATAGTTTAGAAAAATAAAGAGAAAACATTCTTATTTCATATCATCTTGTAAATGTAGCTGTCCTAAACATCATCTAAATAATGCTCTTATTTATAGTCTAATGTCCTAAAGGTGAAGAGATGGAAAAAGACAAACAAACATCTATATACAATGTATGATTTCATAATTCTCCTCATTGGATGTTTTTGTACAACCTTACACATTGAAAACTGTCTTATTAAAAACCTTATCAAGAGAAAACTCAATGGAAAAAAAAAACTTGGTTAAGGAAAAAAAGAATACAATACGTATTAACTCCCTCTTATAAATGCATTACCTTAAGTTTTTAAGCTGTCACATACCAATATTGCAAACATTGTAGTTGGTAATGCTTTAATGAACAAATCTACTAGATTATCTTTCGAGTGAATTCGCTGAACATCACCATCACCACACTTATTAAGGTCATGTGTAAAAACGAATTTCGGTGAGATGTGCTTTGTTCCATCTTCTTTGATGCATCCTCCTTTTAATTGAGCCATACATGCAATATTGTCTTCGTATAATATGGTTGGAGTTCCTCTATTGGAAGAAAAACCACATGATCCATGAATATATTGAGTCATTGATCTCAACCACACACATTCTCAACTTGCTTTATGGATTGCAAGTATTTTAGCATGATTAGATAAAGTGATAACTAATGTTTTCTTTGTAGATATCCATGATATAACAATAATACCACACATAAAAAGATAACATGTTTGAGATCAACATTTATATGGATCAAATAAATATCCTGCATCAGCATAACTAACTAATTCATGATTAATATTATTTGAATAAACTAAATCCATGTCCATAGTTCCTCGTAGGCGATGAAAAATATATTTAACTCTATTCCAATGTCTCTAGTTAGGAGAAGAACTATATCTTGCTAGCAAACTATATCAAGTAATGTATTATTAACAAGATACATTAACACATCTATTGCACTGAGGTATTGTACTTCGGGACCAAGTAATTCTTTGTTATCCTCTCGAGGTCTAAAAGAGTTCTTTTTCACATCAAGTGATTGAACAACCATCGAGGTACTTAATGAATGTGCTATATCCATGTAAAATATTTTAAGGACCTTCTCTGTGTAAGTTGACTGATGAATGAGAATCCTATTTACTAAATGTTAGATCTGTAGGCCGAGATAAAATCTTGTTTTCCCTAAATCTTTCATCTCCAACTTTTTCTTTATATAATTTACTGTTTTTGGTGTCTCTCCAGGAGCTCCAATAATATTTAAATCATCAACATACACAACAATAATAACACAATTAGATTCTTATTTTTTTATAAAAACACATGAGCATAAGATCATTATCTTATTTTAATAAATATTCACTAAGATGATTATACCATATGCTCTTTTTTTTAGGGTTTTTGTCTTTTGAACTAATTGGTCTACCACATTTCTAGTGTACTTTAGATTCATTTGCTATAATTTTAGTGGATTGTCCTATTAAGAATTCAATCCATGTTGGAGCATTTATAGCTAGCATATAAGATTTGGTTACTCATTTTTAGTTAGTGAATGCATTTGGTAGTTGATTTGCTATGTTTTGCAAGCAAAATATTTTTTGAACTTCTTGTTTACATTGTTTTGTACAAGTAATAAAAACAAAATAATAATTAAAATTAATCCTACACATTTAATTGAGATTGAACAAAAATTTTGAAATAAATAAATAAAAATCAACAAAATAATGCAAAAATTATTTCAATAACAACTAAAATTCAACACATTTATTAATTCATAAAATTATTAAGAACACAAAATTGAATAAAAATAATGAAAAAAAACAAAAATAATGTAAAAAAAACACACAAAAAAGGAAGAAAAAGGAATGAAAAACTCTTACCTTAATGACATGCTTAATTTTAGCTGATAATTAAAAAAAAAGAAAAATAAAAGA
>Ga0307517_10013270_pt1 | contig 11208 bp, 9 predicted proteins | sample 23_EM_MG_FD_194515 | JGI IMG/M metagenome (GOLD analysis project Ga0307517, IMG submission 194515) | Populus trichocarpa ectomycorrhiza microbial communities from riparian zone in the Pacific Northwest, United States - 23_EM | ecosystem: Host-associated > Plants > Roots > Unclassified | place... | reverse complement strand
TTGTTTAATTTAAATTGTTAATGTTAATTTTTTTTTTCTATTTAGTTATCAAACTTTCATGACACGGATTCCAGGTTTGACAGGTTAACCTGGTTTGACGAGTTAGCCCAGTTAATTATGGGTTAACCCATTAGTTTGTTTTTTTTTCTTTTTAATTATCAAACTTTCACGATGCGAATTCAAGGTATGACGGGTTAACCTGGTTTGAAGGGTTAACCAGTTAATTCATATTTTTTTTCTTTTTCTTCATTAGTTTTTATTTTCCTATTGGTTTTTTTTCTTTGTTTTTTTCTTTTTAACTATTCTATTTAATTATCACACATTTATAACACGACCTTGCAGCTAGACCTACGTCCAATGCTTTTGGATCTGGTATTGCAGTCAAACCCACTTAAATTTAGGCCATGCAAGTTTAATGTTATTATTAATATTATAAATATTACTCTTGGATTAGACGTTGCAACTAAACTTAAGACTCTTGGGTATAACTTTGCAAAAAACCTAATACTTTTAGATCTTAGCTTTTTATGAAATGCAAAAAATAATTGACCCGCGGTATCGCGCGGGTGCATGTAAGTAGTACCACCTAAAACCAAGGATATCTTGGTTTATTTGGGCAATGATAGATACCTAGCAAGCAACACATCAGATCAGGACAACGACATCTCACTGTTACGGGTTTCAATGGCACAAGAACTCATTGGAAACCATCATTCTAGTACCAAAAAACTACAGGCAATCACAAAAACTGACAGCATAAACTTCTACTAATCACTTGCAAGACAAGATATAAATTTCCAATATCTTATTATTCTTCAATTTTCACAAGGTCACTAAAGCAATTTCTAATGTTTTTTTTTTTTTTTTCAGTTTTCTTATGTACAAGTTACAACATTGGGGGAATATGAAGCGATAGAGAAAAAGCTCAAGCACCTCCTAAACTTGCAGACAACACCAAAAAGGATATACCCGGGAGCCAGAACCTCAAAAAAGAAAAAATAAAAATAAAACCTCAGCAGTCAGCAGCCCTGAGAGGTGCAGATGATTCCCCCAGTATACAATATACAAAAACCATATTCCCCCAGCAAGCAAACCAAACTCCTGCAGCTAACTTCAATATCCATCTTGTGACTGTCAAAATTGCGAGGATGTTACCAGGAAATGTTCATTGCAGCAGGCTAATGGCCGTCCTTCTTCATGGACCTCTCTCTGGCACGGAAGTCCTCCAAGCTACGGTATTCTTCTCTCAGTAACCTGTCCAATTCTGGATGTTTCTTTGGTTCTTTGTCACCTAGACCACAATAATGGTGGAAGGCCCTAATAGCAGAAAAGCAAGTCTATTAAAGCAAATACTTGTAGCAGCAAAATATACCAGTGGAAATACAAGCATCAAACTCAGAAGAGAATGCAATGCACAAGCTGTTTTTCTGTAATTGCGTTTTCCTTCCACAAGACTTGGAAGAGATGAGAATAGCATACAGCTATACATTCTGCCAATTGTCCTATATTCTACAAATCCAGGCAACTTTAATAAATAAATAGAGCATAAATAAGTTAAAAAAACCCATGTTTGTCACTTGGTAATCTTTTATCCCATAGAAGTTTCTATGTCTTGAAAAGTAGTCCAACCCATGCCCACCTCCAAATCCTCATCTCAGGAGTTAATTGCGGTTGTTATTGCTCTATTGGGTCAAACATCAGGTTATGTTACAGCTTTGCGCTTAACTTTACCATCACAACAAGATTGTATTTTAGGCAATTTTCCCATTAATCTGTAATCATGTAAGCATCACGTGATCATTTTTAAGCCCATAAAGATCCAGCATGAAATTAAATTAATTTTCAGATAATATTTGTTTCTTGCTTTCCTACATTAGCATATTCTACCAAGAGGTTAAGTTTAATCACAATCAGTGTATTTGTGAGATCCACAAAAAATAACATGATGTACAAGATATTCATGCCTTGTGAAGCAGGCAACCTAAAGCACATGCTGTCAGTCAGTTGAAAAGAAAATTCAAATGGTATTACCAATATTTTTCGAGGCCATAAATGTTGCCTTTGCAATAGAAGTCAAGGGTGAGTTCTTCAAAGTCCTTGTACAGGTCATCTCTGAACTCCTTCTCCAAACCATAGCTGAAAATGAGAAACACAATTGAGAGTAGCAAACAATTAAATATAGAATCCACGCCAGAACAAGCACAATTAGTACCTATTACTTTCCCTAAAGTAGGGAAAAGATATATTTGAAGAATGGTAATGGTTGAAAAGAGAAACAAATCTCAGATAGAAGCTCCAGTATTCGAAAATAACAAAAGTATAATTTACCAACAATACCTATAGAACCTGAAAAGGCACTCCATCCCATAATAGTAATTAGCAGAAGCATCTTCCAGAGCAAATTTTCGGAACTCATTGTACATAGAAGGGACAAACATGTTTCTAAGGAAGTACGACCAAAACCTATACAGTGTGTTCATTTCCTGCATGGAAAATGATTTAAAAAAAAATCACAATAATCAAATTACATACTGTTAAGCACACCATTCAAAAATTGGAAACAGGACAAGTAATCCAATTAGGAAAATTAAAAAAAGAAAAAGAAAATTGACTTCAAGACATGCCAAGATGGCTATGTTAGTGATTAAAAAAAATCCCTTGGCTTGCCCAAAAGATCCATAACCTTTAATATAAGAATTAACATAATTAACATTAACCAAATAGATCAACACCATGCAATCTAGTGCTTAGAGTATGTTCAACCTGGAAGTATAACTACTTAAAGAATAGACAACAAAAATTGGCTAGTGGAATAAGAATGGATGAGATTTAGAAAAAGAAGGATAGGAAGGATCCAACTCCAGCACAACGCATAGTTCTCAAACTAATCTAGAATTATATTTCTCCTCTAGTCAATAAACATGTATAGGAGAAATTTAAGAAACAAACCTCACTGCAACCTATTCCCATCTTCTTTCTATCATTTAAGCACCGTTTACGATACTTCAGGTACCTAAAAGGGAAGAGAAACAGGTCAGCAACCTTTTGCTATGAATGCACATACCCCCCCTCCCAAAAATAAAAGACACGTACTTCTGCTGTTTAAAGCCATTTTCTTCTAAGAGTTGATGGCTGGGATGCTGAAATGGTGGAAATGAATTTGGCATGGAACCCACTGGTGGACTGCTGCCTGAGAGCATGCCATGTGGTGAAACACTCAGCTTTGAAGACCTGGGTCTGTGAAGTTAGGATTTAGATGGAAAATATTTAGTCAGGTGAAATGGATGTTTGCTTAGAATATTGCAAATAGCATCCCAACTCATGAAATTAGTGATCAATGCCATATTATTCTCTCATCAGAACCTAAAGAAAAATTCTAGAATAGTGCCACCATATATTAATAATGTAGCAAAAATAAATAAATAAACAACAAGAATAAAAAAATATGACAAAAGAAATAAGAGGCTTAGGCAAGGGCCAGAGTCACTTGGACTGACCCGTGATTTTCAGGAGGTGTAGAACTAAAGAAAAATCCAACTGAATTACTTGGTGGACTTTCTGATATGATTCCAAAATTATTACGACCAGTGCCATGATTCCTAAAGTTGCTGGAGAAGAATCGTTGCGTATGAGATGACTGCTGCTTGGGAAAACCTTTGTTTTGTTTCCTTGTGTGGTTGGAGCTTCCTGACTCTTCATGGACACAGCTTGCAGCGGAAATTTCACCAGCCTTTGAATAGCTAGAACTATTCTTTCTACGATTAGATCGCTTTGTTTTTAGCTCCTGCCAGTAAAGAGTCACATTTAAGAATTTTTAGACAAACATTGAGGATTTCCAAAGAAAATGAAAGTGATGTATTGCAACTTAATTAATTAGAAAATGAGTATAACAGAAGCCTCAACCTGTTCATAGAAGTATAAACCATCATTTATTGCTGAAGCAAGCTCAATTGAAATAGATTTTGATTTATCCCCAGATTTAATAGATTCTTCTCCTGGTCTACTATTCTGCACAGAAAAAGCCCACAAGTTATAAAAATGTTACCAAATTTATGGTCCGACTCATGCTCATACATGCCTACATAATATATGCCGCTCACATGAATACATACATGAAGGCTTAACTATAGCAAAAACCATCATGCAACTAATTGATAACTGAGAACGGAGAAAAAGTAAAAACTATCACTAAAATAAACCTAATTGACCAATATACATCATCATTTCAATTCAGTAATTCAGTTTGACCAAAATGATGCACATGAAGTGAAAAAGGTTGCTGATTGCAAGGAGTTGAGATGCGGCTTTCAAACAACTACAACCTGTAAGAATCAAAACTGTGACAATATAATCCATAATTGATGAAAGAACAAAAAGGCATATGCATGACATATAAAACTCTTAAGACAGCAATCAGCTTCCTTTAAAAGAAAAAACACTCAGAAAAACCTCTAAGATGCAACAGAGCGCTACAAAAATGCCCAAATTCTCGCGTTATCACATCCATATAACTACACAGATATGTCTATAAGTCGCTATGGTCTATGCAGATATTGAACAGTAATAATAATAAATAAATACAACGAGCATAGATTGCTAAGTACATATAATTATTCTTTCCTAAGAATAAAAACTTGCCAGCAAACAGCTTTACCTGGGTGACAATTACAAGTCTTTGAACATCCTGATCATTGACCACCATCTCATCCTCTTCGTCATCCACCCTGGAAAAAAGAAAGGCATGGTTTCAAATCATGTGATGTTTGAGGGATTTTGTTTCCTACTAGGAATTCTTGGTGCCTGCAATATAGTGCCTTATTGCATGTATCAACAGATGTTTGATGAAAAAAAAAACCTTTCCTACCTATCCTTTCTCTTCATACATTATCCTTTTATCCAACAATTGAAACTACCACGTTGATTTTTACTTGCATCTATAAATAAGGTCTGTGAGAGCTAAAAGAATGAAAGTTATTAACAGAACATTATTGTTCTAGTATGACCAAAGGAGTTTTCTTCAAAGTTCAAGACCGCCTCTGCATATATGCTCAAAGTAATACAGGCCACATGACTGCCTGGAGAATCTCTTTATTGATACGTGGGAATCTGAGAATAGGTCACTTGACAGTCCAAGAACACATACTGACAGCTCAATTGGTACTCATCTTTAGTTTTTCTACCTCTTATATGGTATGAGAGGTCTGAGGTTCAAACAGTGAGGGAGGCATTGTCAAACAGAGGTGGGAGAAGACCGTGAGGGCCACAGAGGTGGGCCCAGAGGGGACAATGTCTAATATGTTCCAGGGGACTCCACAGACAGGGTCCTTGGAGCTGCGCCACCTCAGATAAAAGGTGGACCCATGCACATGGAGCTACATATAGTTTTTTTCAAATGGAAGTTGAGTAAGATAGTTTAGCCTTGGTGCTTTGCAGTGAGACTAAGATGTGATACTAATTGGATTGTGAAATGCATCCCTCTTAGGTGCAATACGTCAAGACTCCTAGCAAGGCAATCCTAAACTCATAGGAGTGGAACTGTGTGCTAGGTCTATTCTAGTTTCTTATGGGTGGTTGTAAGTTTTGTGCCTCTTGTCCGCTTTTAACCACTAGTTCCTCATCTAGCCAATCAAGATCCAGGAACCAGCAATACAAATCCTCAAATTCGTGAACTTTCAATTTCCATACTTGATCAACACATTCATCAAATTTCACATGACATGTTTAGCAGTGTCAGTTCTTCCCATTATTTCCTCTACTCTGTTTTCAACTATGTAAAAAAATTGTTCAAGGTGTCTTGAGAAATAGGCAAATTTAGAATCAACATGGCAAGCCCCCAATCCTTATCCTACTTCAACGAAACTAGAAAATGGCTTTGAAAACTTATATTAACTTCACCAACGGTAGTCCATGATCTCAATTTCGAGTACCTAAATCCCAAAAAGCATATCAGACAATTAGCTAAGCGACTAGATAGCAGGTCGAGAAACCATGTTGAACCCCATCAATCATGTCTGCCTGAAGAAACTTACTATGAGTGAACTAATGGACACCAAATGCATCCAACTTATGCAGCACCTGAAATTGCAAGGATAAGGTGGCGTTTACTTTTAGAAACTAAATTTCCATTTCTTCTTTTCATCTTTCTATATTATTTCTCAAGAAAACATGTTTACCAACAATTAATTTTTCAAAATAGAAAACAAGGATTGCATTTGGATTGTTTCAAAAATAAGGAATGATAGAGAGATTAAATGGCTGCTGAACCATATATGGCCCTTGTTTTCTAAAGTGGAGAATTAGGAGAACAACATTTAGTAGTTTTCCAGTTTTCTAAGAAAACAGTAACTGCCAAACATCTATCCACAGTTTTCTATTGTCTCGACAAGAATTTTTTAGAAAGCTGGAAAATTCTCCACATGTAAACATGACCTGAATTTTTTACTAGAGCCCAAATTGACATCCACAAAGCTGCCTGAAATAAAATATATGCATGTGAATGTAGCCTTAGGCCTTTAAATATCATAAAGAATATGTTGTATAGAGACCAGTAACTAGTCAACAATTCTTGTAAAACCAAACTTAGCAAGAAAACAGTGATATAAACCAAAGATGGAGAGAACCAAACAAATATAAGACCATGCGGTACCTTCTAACTGGAGAACAGCCTTCATTCTTGAGTGATTTCTGCTCCAGCTCTAGCTCTTCATCAAGCATAAATGTGTTGGCAAAATCATTAGAAAAATCAGCAAGATTCTGTGCATCTTCCATGCCTTCAGTCACATGATAATTGAGTGCCAAAGGCCTAAATCCTTGTGTATTGTCTGGATAGGGAGTGGTATAACAAGCACCAAGATCAGAATCCCCATCAAATCCAGGTTTTCCAGCTTTAAACAAGACAGACTTCTCATCACCTTCCAGTTTACCAATATCTCCATTTGACAATTTCTTTGCTTCCTTGACTGTAGTGCAAGGAGAAAATTCAGCACTTTCTTTGGAGAGACCGCTTGTGCTATCTTCCTCAGCATTCTTTCCAGGTTGGCCCTCGGAAGTCTGAGCTTTCAGTGACATTGCTTGCTGAGAAGAAGCAGGAATCCACTTTGACCAGTAATCACGTTTCCGAATCTTTTCACCCTGTTAATACAATGCCGACCACAATAGGAAGACTATTAGAGCAAAGAAACTAAGCATGAGACTTCATAAGTTGTCAATCCATCCCACAACTCTAGTTAAGCTGTCATAATTATAGATGGCCATAACATTACGCACTTGAAACTTGTTCATTTACTATCAGACTCAAGCATCTTAGGCTCCCAAGTTCAAGGTTATCAATGTGGCTCCACTCAATGCTAAGCTATAATTAAAGAAATACCACACAACATGTGCTCATTCACATAAACAGCTTTCATAACATTTGCCAAAACCCCATCACAAATTTGACTGAAACTGACACTACTAGGAAAAACTTTTGGATACAGTTCAAAAGGGCTAAAACCAGATCCCAGGAAAACAGTAAAGAAACCTTTAGAAGGCCACGGAAGTCGAATTGATTAATCATGTAGTCAACATTTTTGGACCATCCAAAGATATCCATCCTTTGAACAATTTAAACAGCTTTTGTCTGGTATGTCAATAAAAAATTAACAGGGAAGAAAATATCCATTTATACGAAATATGAAACACAATCTTGATTGATATACTACAGATCTTATCGCAAAATTCCAGATCCATCCCATCCAGCATGAAACATAAAGTCAATTGGTGAAGAGTATTCAGACCTGCACTTCTATTGAGCCAGAACTCTGCAGCGCATCAAGGATCAATGATATGTCTGTCGTCATTTTCTTAACCTGTGATGCAAAATATCACATGCATGAATAAAATAAATTTTCCTTCAACTCTAGATACAAAGGAAGTGGATATGTTGAGTAATATAGCATAATACTTTACATGCAATATTGAATGAAATAAGATTCCCATTTCACACAGTGCTGCACATATAAATACCATATAGAATTAAAAAAATACCCTTTTAAATTCAGCAATCGTGGATATGGGAACCCATCCTTGGTCATCCATCAAGGATATTAGATAATGGTCATTCAGCAGATTTTCATCACTGCATAAAGATGTGAAACAGTCAACAAATAATCAAGTTATTGCATGCACAACACAAATTGACCAACTTTTTGTAGCCAGTTCACTATAAGAAGTTCCAAGGGCATATTTTGGTGTTTTCATAGAAAGGCTCGGTTACTATTGCTCAGCATACAAGTGTATGGAAGGACATACAACATTGGCATCCAATGATAATGGTAATAATTATTAAGCCGTAAAAGGACATAATTTTAGGAGTAATTTGTGGTAAGTTGGACTCATATATCCCATATGAACATATCTTTGACGGTCCAATTTAGGCTAAAGCATCTCTATTTAACAAGCAGATCCGCATTCCTTCATAATTGTGTGCACAACAGACAAAATTAATGATGCTGATGCTTCAATAATAAGAAAAGTAGGATGAAGGTCAGTTTCAGCCTCAGAATCCAATTGTGGCAATTTTAACCAGTTAAGTATGTCTGGAGTGAGAGAATCCAGAAGTAAGTCACTTTTTAACATTGCTTACCTGAAATAATACTCTATTTGTCTTATTATGCTAGCCCTCAAAGTTTGTATCTCTTGAGGAAGCATAGGAGCCCCTGGATTGATTGGATATGGAACAAAACGGGGAGGATGAGGTCCCCTAAGAGAGCCTGGAGATGCAACAGGAATGTAGCATATAGGAGGTCCTGTATCACACATAGAGATCATCTTAGACAGCACATAATTTGACAACAAAAGAGTTAAAAACCCACGGTGAAAAAATGAACTGTACAAGAACAAGCTATATCATCTATGCAGAACAGAAAAGCATGTATTACATAAATGAAAGTGAATGTCAAGGTGCGAAAAAACATTTAGCACTAAAATCTAGAGTAAAAGCACTTGCATTAAATTAAAACAATTACCAGGGTATGTTGGACCAACCATGAACCCTGGAGGTGAAGCAAAAAAAGGAGGCCTTATCAAATGCCTTGGTCCCATACCCTGTTGCAACACGATGTTATCTCTGGGCCCAAATGCCCGTTGATGATGCCATAATTGATTCAAATGGCCACCGGATTCTTGCCCATTCAGCCTTCGATTTGGAAAGTTAACAGCATAAGCATTGGGATCCCCTCTTGGTGGAGGCTGGACATTAACAGGTGGAACAAAAGGTTGCATAGGGGATGCATCTGATCCAGACTTTACCAAATGATTTTCAACAGGGGGAAAAGGTGGCGGCCCAGGTTGATATGCAAAACCAGAAACAGCAATGTGTGGTGGAGGTACTATAGCAGGGTAAACTGGAGGAATGTGTGGTTGCTGATAAGGGAATGGTGCAGGGAAAGGTGGTGCCCCATTAGGATTGCGCTTAGATCCTGATTTTTGATGTCTTGATGGTGAATGCTTATTTGAAGAAATTGTGTTTCCAGATCCATGTGATCTCTGCTGCCCAGACAACCCCTGGACAAACCATAAATAAGGCAAAATGATATTTCACACCCAAATTAAGCACACTAAATAATGTGTTCCCAGAAAGAGAACAATTGACATAAGATGTGAAATAAAATAAACTTCACAAACAAGATGGAGGAAGTGAAAGGATTGATCTTTGAAACTCCATTTTGGTAACAACCATAAAACTTGATGCATTCATGTGTTTGATCCCAAGGCATAGCCAGCTTTCTAACTGTGCTTTTGCAAGCATAACAAGATTCCATGGGAACATCAGAAACCCTGCTTCTGGTCTTTTGGAATCATAAAGATATCTGACTATATATTAGATTTATGGAGCTCTAGCTCTACTAATTACTTCATAACACCAAACATAATGCATCTTACAGCCAGAAAATAGAGGCAAAACACGTGATAATTTTCCAATTTGTTATGTCCCAGCACCAAGCATAAAACTGCAGTTCACATAATTTAGATGGCATTTCATCTCTAAAATGAGCTACTTAGTTTTTTTCTCGAGACGCCAGGTTTTCGAATCCAAATTCTGCAAAACTGAACTTTCTCTTGTTCTCCATTTTTCTTTCTGATGTCAGGATAGAGAAAAGATGGTTTCCAACATTTGTTTCTCTCAATACATATGCTTGTCAATTTCTTTTAATTCCAGCAAATCATGTTCCACTTCAGCAAGTAAACACATGATCTTCTCTCACGAAGAAATATATTGGAAAATGGTGGTAAAAATGCAAAATGAACATCATAACCTTCTTTCCACCAAATCAAATTACTATACACCAAAACAAAATACCTCAACAGTGACAGCATCAAGGATGCCACTTTGTAAAGTACTCATCAATAGTCCATTCTCAGCACACTGCCACTATTTAATATAGAGATAGCATACATTAATATACAATGCTTTCCTGAAACATTTTGATTACCAATGTTAAATTTACTTCTTTTTAAAGCATGATGCGATATATTTATTTATGGACAAAAGTGACATCAAATACACATGCATGCACAAATAAATTAAAAACACACCGAAAATCAATGACCCCTCATGGGTTTTCGTTATTTGATCATATCTCTCTCAATCCTAAATAAAAAAAATCCAATTAGAATCTACACCAAAAACCAAAAACATATTTATATCTTTATTCAAACTACTAATAGTTCGAAAGTTCACACTTTTCTCTTAACCTACAGATCTCAATATCATTGATTGATGTCATCTCATGAGATTCTCTTATCCTAAAGCATTTCTACACAAGCTTAACTTATCTCCATAATTTAAAATCCTATTTTTCACTATAAATTTGCAAAATTGACACGAATATCATACATGAGTTTAAGAGCTTCTTTATTTAATATTAATTTATCAATCCACAGCAAGCTTAAAAGCATTTTAGCACATAATTATAACTTCATTTTCACTCAATTAAAAAAAAATCAACACTCTTAATAACTTTTCTTCCAATACTTTATTTCTTTCTCTGAAATCAATAAATTAACATTAAATTCACTCATATATTTAACATAATAAATAAAAAAAAAACTACAAATACCCGAGGCGAAGCTTCCGGTGGCGCAGCCGTATCACCACCAGAAGCCACCGTTACTGTCGGCGGCGGCGGCGGCTTAGAAGCAGAATCAGTGAGTTTCGACCGTTGTTGT
>Ga0307517_10013269_pt1 | contig 11209 bp, 5 predicted proteins | sample 23_EM_MG_FD_194515 | JGI IMG/M metagenome (GOLD analysis project Ga0307517, IMG submission 194515) | Populus trichocarpa ectomycorrhiza microbial communities from riparian zone in the Pacific Northwest, United States - 23_EM | ecosystem: Host-associated > Plants > Roots > Unclassified | place... | reverse complement strand
AAAAAATTACCGATAATTTTACAGATAAAAATTACATGTTAGAATTATTTCATCGATAATTTCATTAGTATTAAACGAATTTCAGGTAGTGTTACATGTATAAATGCCAGCCGGATCATACATTTGATGTTAAGACCCATATAAAAAAAGAAGAAAGAAAGTAATTCCTCTTATATATATAGACACGGTAAGAACTTAGCGCGTGCATGTTACATCCATCGGGTTGTTTGACAAAATAAAACCTAATAGTATACCGAGTATAATTATTGATTTTTCATTGTAATTATTTTTTATTGTTTCGAGGCAGATGAGATAAAGTTAGTGAAAAGAAATAAGACACGTTCTCCCTGTATTACTGTTTTAAAATATAAAAAATTATTATAAAATTATTTTAAAAACAAATTTATTTTTTATGTTTTTGTTTTTATTTCTTTAACAAAACATATTTTTGTTTGTCTTCATTCCTTGTGTTACAGGACAATAACTAAGAACTACCTAATATCTAGGATTTAATTATGACTTTAAGTCCTTTCCATTAATAGATAAATGTTACGTTAATTTGCACCTAAATCTATATTTAATTAATGATAATTAAGATTTGTTTGAAAAATGCATGTTTTTATCCAATAATTGTGTACCCGTTGACTTTACCAAGTAAACTAAGTTTTTTTTTTCCCAGTAATTGCATTTTTTTTTCCTTCACTATATATTATGTAACACATAAAGGGAGAGATTTATTTTTAGGGTTTAAGTTTAAAAGAAAAGCATATGTGCTGGACCGAGAATAACTCAGTTAAAAAGGTTTATTTTTTCTTTTCTTTTTAGTTTAACGTGGGTATCCGGGCCAGCTTGCGTGCACCTCAACTAATCCCACGGACCCTGAAGTTAACGACCATATAAGCCTCCAGTGGCCATCATATAAGTAATCACAGGGTTCGAACCTGAGACCACAGAGGGAACAAATCTCTTGATCCCAAGTTCTTATCACTGGACCACCACCTAGATTGTTGGTTTATCTTCTTCTTTGAATATATGGATTTGAGTTTTAAATCCAATATTTAAAAAAATTCTTTTAAATATCTTTAATTGTGAAATAATAATAATTACAATTATCATGATGTTGGATATGTCCATGCCATCGCTTGTAAATCGCAGTGCTTGAATTTTGCCTTCTAAGACAATTACAATATTGTCCTTAATCAAAGGCAATTGTTTCCCTGATACCATCAACCATGGATTTATGAACAGAACATGGTACTCTGTAAATGCAATCATAAGCAATCACAGCAAGGGATTGCTGGAGAAGAGGAGACATCAATGAAAAGGAAGAAATTCTTAGGAAAATATTGGCCCGCGCGCCTTCATGCCATTTTACACAAACTAGTCATGAACAGTTTTTTTTTTTAATTAAACTATGAATTTTCTTTTTGATGTTCTTAAGAATAGAATCAAGTTCTCATGTAAATAAATAATATTTTCCCATCAACTAATTGGTTGTCCACAATCATCCATAAATGATCTTTTTTTTTTGTTTAAAAAGATTTAATTTGATAAAAAAAAGAAATAAATAGATAAAAACATTAGTCTCAAAGAAAAAGCTCTGTCTTCCACTCGTAAATCTTCACTCCCGGACATGGTGATTATGGTGAAATGCATGATCAAAGCTAATTTCCTGGGGATTAAAGTAGGAAAATTTCAATCCTTTCTTGGTTTATCTTGACACATTTGACCCAAAAAAGAGACTTTTATTTTCTAGTAATTGAATGGGGCACACTTTCCAGATAATTCAGCTAGAGGCTTGCTTGCATGGTAAGAACATGAGGCCACCCTTCCTCACACCAGTGACCATCCATGTTGTGGTGGGGGAGAGAAGAACGGATAATATTGTCACTGTCGGTGGTATCTATGCAACCCCAGCCCCAGCATCTACTAGTACTGTAAAAGGTTCACAAGACACTGGCAGGAAAATATTTAAAGAGAGGGATAAAGTTGAATGGCGAGAAAGAAAGAGAAAAGGCCAAAACCAATGGGCAATGGGGGGGAAATAGAGAGGGGGACTCTTGGGTTTAGGGGAAGCAGGCATGTGGACGAGTGGGGGACACACCAAAACTCAACCCTCTTGAAATAATTGAGTTTGTGACAGAAAAGAGAGAAAAAGTAAGGCAAAGTCCTTATAAAAAAAATATACTAAAATCTGAAAAGCCTTTGCTTCTCTCACCACTTCTTGCATTTTGGGACTCCTCTACTGTGTTGTTGTTGTTGTTGTTCTGTTCAGTGTTTGTGTGTGATTTTAAAGACTAGATAAAGTCACTAGCAAGAGTAAAAGGACAGGAAACCAAAAACTGATGCTACCCTTTACTTCTTAGTCACAGCTTAATTTGTCTTCATCTTGGTCCTTCTTTCTTCCTCTCTTTCTTCCTCTCAAGGGATTAGTGCTAGTGAAGGTGAAGAAGAAGATGCCTAGACCAGGACCAAGACCTTATGAATGTGTTAGGAGAGCTTGGCACAGTGATAGACACCAACCCATCAGAGGTTCTCTGATTCAAGAAATTTTCCGGTGCCCCTCTCCCCCTGTCTTTGTTTCTGTGCATGTTCATATCTGATATAAATTCTGTCTTTTTCACTGATTTTGGCTATGTATTTTGCTTAGACTTGTTAATGAGGCTCATAGCTCAACAACTAAGAAGAACAAGGAATGGCAAGAGAAGCTCCCAGTTGTTGTCCTGAAAGCAGAAGAAATTATGTACTCGAAAGCCAATTCTGAGGTTAAAGCCTTCTCCTTTTTGATCCTCTCACTGTCAATTGAAATCTGCACACCTCTACCCTTTGTGTATTGTTAATTGAAAGCAGAGTTAAAGTGTCGACGAACTAAGATTTTTTAAAGAAGTTTTGAGCTTGATTTCATACTGCTTGGGTGCTGAGAATTCAAGAATTAAAGATTGAAAATTAACATTTATTATGCTTTCTATGTTTTCTCAGCATAGTCCATAGTTTTTTCTGGTTTAGTAGATTTCGGATCCTGTCTTCTTATAGAGCTTCCTTTTGGATTCTAATTCTTGCATAGGCTGAATACATGGAGCTTAAGACACTTTGGGACAGAACAAATGATGCCATTAATACCATAATTCGGCGTGATGAGAGTACGGAAATTGGAGAGCTTCTTCAACCTTGCATTGAAGGTACCGTCTTCGATTTCTGCATGTCTTGAATAAAGATTTTGTTACTTTGGCGTTTAGAATGGTTTTGGTCCAATTTTCAGTGCTTGAAGTCAATTACAATGAGTGCTCCTTTGAAATTTAGATTTAGTGTGTGTGCGCCTGTCATCGTACTTGATTCAACCATTATAATTATTTCTCACATGGTGCCATTTTTACTGCAAGTCCTATTTTGTGTGATTTTCCACTATGGTTGACACGTTGTACGGACAATATTCTGCATGTAAATGCTATGTGTAATCTTTCTCACTCAATTTCATTACTGTTCAGCTGCCCTTAATTTGGGCTGCACACCGAGAAGAGCCTCAAGGAGCCAACGGAATTGCAATCCGAGCTTTTACCTTAGTCCTAGCACTCAGGAACCAAACACTTTGTCCTCTGGTTCTGTGCACAGTGCCATTCAGGCTAATCGTACATCCAACTCGCATGTCCTACCTAATTATTCAAGCATGGTAAAACCCATAATCATGAATTCCACCCCTCCAGGCTCAGAATCACAAGACTTTGTTGGCCAAAGCAATGGCACTTCTAACAGATTTCTTTTTATAGATGATAGCATTCCTCTATCTAACGCTAACCAATGTTTACCCTTGGGAAATTACCGTATACCAAGCTTGTGCTCGGTTTACCCTTTATACTATGGTTGTTGCCTAGAACCACAGCGAGGTTGTGGAGCTCTTCCTAAGACTTTTCCTGGCACCATGGAGCCTGTCAAGGTGGCTGTTATGCAAAACTTCTTCCCTTGTAACGAGGACACTCCTGTTAAAACCTGCCATGCTGATCACAAGGACAGTCCTTTGCAACCACAAGAAATTGGGTGCGATCTATCATTGAGGTTGGGTTCTCTCCCGGCTCCAATGCTGAGTGTGAAGACCAAGCAACTCAAAGATGCCAAAGACGGTGGTCATGATTGTTCTCAAGAGGGGGGTAAGGTTGATGATTGGATGCCCCAAGTGGACAAGGAGTTACCTTTCTTCACTAGGGTCAATGTGGCTGACCCGTTAGTTTCACATTCAAGCAAATCGAGGGAACATGTAAATATAGATGAGACAAAGAAAAAACGCAAGGCGGTATTGGATCACCATGTTGAGGATCAATTTTGCTGGCAGCCAAAGCTTCATTGTAATCAGTTAACTTGCAGAATGAAAAGTGCCGGTTCGTAGGTTGACTGTCACCTGGTACGTTGCTTGAAACTCATGATATGCCTTTGTAAGAAAATCTTGCTGGGGCTCTTTTTGGCAATGTAGTGTTTGTTATTTTTGTTTGACAATGATGAGTTGCTAGCTGCGGTGATGTAAGAATGTTAGATGTAAATATTGATCCAGTTTACATTAGAACTAACAGCAGAGGCTCGTGGTTTCAATTCACAAAAAAAAAAAAAATGTTTGATGTAATGTTGCTTTTGGAAACTAGACCAGTACTTGCATATCATCATTTCCCTTTATCTGGTTGAAGGAATTTGATTTCAAGAAAATAACTTGGTGTAAAAGAGAGGAAGCTGGGAGTAGTTTTAAAGGGTCATCTATGCATAGAGCTGGTAGGATAATCTATGCCACTCTATGTCCATCAGCTGAAATTTGGGAATCACAGATCCAAAAGGAATTCCCTAGTTGCACTTTGGATGTATTATAGATTATGGTATCAAGGTGGAAAGGCGGGGGCAAAGACGTGTCTCTTCAACAAACCTTAAACTCAGCCATCAGAAGAAGTAATCCTGATCATTAGATCTGAGGTCACTGGCCCCCATTCTGATAGTTTTGGCTAAAAAGTGGGCAAGAAATGATTAATGAATAACTGGATAGGGCTTTTTGTTTGTGTTAGTGGGGAACAAGAAGGTCTATCTTGCCATAGCTGACTAGTTACTACTATTATCATGAGTCAATATGCTCTCTGGCTGTTCCCTTGTGTATTTGTTGGCCCAGTTAGGAAGAGGATAAGACCTTTTGCTTGCATGAATGATGATTAATATCTGTAGGGAATGGGTGGTTATCAGCCATCTCTAGGGTCAGAGTCTAATTCTGAATGACTTTAATATTCATCAAAGGTCATCATGGTAGAGAATGTGGGCCATATGGTTTTGATAAACTTGATATGTGGTAGGAGGTGAAAAGGGTGGATGGAGGGAGGGTCACCAGGTGCTAAAGAATGGCTTGTATTTGGAGGCGGTGGCTCCGGTGACTAGACTTGAGGTACCGGTTGCCTGTAGGGAAAGATCTCTAGATGCATAAACATCAAGGATCGCTAGCTATGAAAGAAGGAAAAACCCTTGCACACAGTTACAAAAAGAAGAACATTTTATTCATTACATTTATCTACGGGCAAGAGATCACTTGTTTTTGCAGGAAAACATCATGGATCACCAGCCAAAGTCCAACTTAAACAAAAAATTCTTCAAAGCTCATCAAACAGCCATTTTAAGGTTTTTCCGACCTCGTCAGTCTCGGTTCCTGTGAACCTTCTGTTGCGAGGTTCACTGTGACAATGTTGGCATGAGTTCTTGGTTCGAGTGAAGCCAATCGGCAATGACAACAACTATTGCCGTGCAGGCACTCTCTCCGGTGATCAAAGGAAGCAAGAAACACTTTGAGTTTTGCTTGACCATATCTGCTGGCTCTTCTTTGACTCCCCCCTCATCTTTTCGCGAGAGTAATCAAGTACCAATTATATCACAAACTTCCTTTTCCCAGAAATTTCAAAAGCCAATGATTTTGTCTTGGCAAATGATAAAATCTGCTTCTCATCAGAATTACGGACATTGTGTCGATGATGAATTTCCTGTGGTCCATCATGCCATTACGCTCCAGGGCAAGTTCTCTCATCATTTCAATAGCAACTAAAAATTCTGCCGATAGTTCTTACCGTCCATTTATTTCGGATATATCTTGAATTATGAGGTTTTAACTTTTGAAAATGAAACCGATGTGACCCTACTATATGGGGCACGTCTACGGGTTTTGCCGACACATCAATATATATTAGTTTGATTACACGCGCTATGCTATGTAGTAAAATATATACAAACATGGTTAATTCTTCAGAATTTGTGTTTGCTTCTTAGAGATAATCAGTTCGAATTCTACAAATTTTAAGATTACTGAAAATTTATATGATCGTTAACTTCAGGATCCGTAGGATTAGTTAAGGTGCATGCAAGCTGCCCCGGACACCCACGTTAATAAACAAAAAAACATATACAAATATTATAGCGTTTAATAAAATAAATCAACAATTATATGTGTTAATAAATTATTATAAATATTTTTTATTTCAAATATTGAGTCCAAAAGCTAACATAAAAATATTATTTCTTAAAAAAAAAGTTAAATATTTGATCCAATTTAAAATTAGATTTTTAAAGTTTTTATTAGTTTTAATTAATAAAACAAAATTTTATTTTAATAACCATACAATTTAGGGTTTGAATTCTATCACTCTCATTTTAAGTATTTGTTTGATATTGTAGTGCACGGTACTTTTCGCTTAAAAATACATCAAAATAATATTTTTATTTTATTTTTAATACTAGCACGTCAAAATTATTGGAAATCATTAAAAAATATTAAAGTCAAAATCATTGGAAATCATTAAAAAATATTAAATTTAATATTTTTTAATGATTTCCAATGATTTTGACGTGTTAGTATTAAAAATAAAATAAAAATATTATTTTAATGTATTTATAAGTGAAAAACACCGTATTTTTTTTAAAACAAACATAAAACGTATCCAAATAAACTCTCAAACATGTACTAACTATATTAATAAAAATTAAACAAAAAATAATGATTTGCGTGCACAAAACCGTCAGTCAAGAAACTATTTCAAGGAATAAAATAAAACCATTTTTGAAGTCTTATCCAATAATTTAATCTTAATCTTGTGGGTGACAACACTCTTACACGGTTAAATTTGTGTAGTTGTGTGGGAAAATGGCGCCGGCGTTAGTCTTCTCAATATTGGCGCCGGCGTTAGTCTTCTCAATAAGGGGCTCAGCTCTCCTCCAAGTCCTGGACAAACTGAAGCACACACCCTCACCCCTTATGCTAGCTCTAAGGTGTAGGGTTTCTTTTTTTTTCCTTCCTAGTCGCTGGAAAGTACTAATATATATTGTAAAGGGCAGCAGGGGTTTGAATAGCAGTCGATGTCCCATGATATCTGTCTTTTAGGACCAAGAAGGAAAGATCAATTAGGGCACAGTACTAATTGGGCCGTTTTGGGTTATGTATTGGGCCGTGCTTAGCTTACAAAGGTAATAGGGCTCAATTTCACTTCTTCTCATTAATTTGTGGAAATTCAGATGCATGCAAGAAAAACTCGAAACTTTGAAAGGATCTCCAGTTGCCAATTTCAATGCCTTTATTAATTTATTTTAGAGGGATGGTTAGTCTATTGATATTTTCTCTTCCAAAGAAAATGGACTCTAGAAATAGGACAAAAAAACAAAAACAAAAATCTTAATCTAAGCTAGCTCTATATATATATTTTTTAAAATAAAATATTTTGTTAAAAACAATATTGATTAAATCAATATTGTGGATGGAAGCCTAAACTAAAATCAAAGGAAGGAGTTGGTTTTGGAGAGGGAAGAGCTGAAGGGGATTGATTTTATAATTCCCAGCTCAAAGATTAATTCTATTTTAAGTAATAATTAAATCAAGGGATTGAACACCTTCTAGCAAAAAAATAAAAGAATCAACTTTTTGTTTAAGGATTAATTCACTTCCTCTTTCTGGAGGACAATGATTTAGCTAGCTCTAAGAAATTAACTAGAAAAAAACAGGCATTCATGATGCTAATTTGACGTAAAACCAACGTACTCTAGATTATTTCTAGATGAACATCTCATGTTCTTGATTCCAGATCATATGTGAGAGAGAGATTCCTAGACAATAATTTCAGATCTCTTATAATTTTATATATCTCATACGACAATAGAAAACTATATATTCCTTGAGGATCTTTTTCCAAGTTTTCCCATTGCTTCAAAACCAGCAACTTTGAGCTTTCCTTGTTGAAAATCACAAGCTCTTGAAGGCAACCCTAATGCATTTTGTTTATGAAAAAGCTGATCATAATTGGTTTCCAGTTTGAATGAGTAAAAATATTTCTTAATTTCCCAAAAACCGACTTTAGTCAAACATAAATTAGTGCTTTATATAACTAAGTATATACTACTGGAAGTTTAATTTCTCTTATTTTTCTTGTGGTAGAACAAGGGCTCGAAAAATTTTCAAGTAAAAAATAATTTTGAAAAGTACTTGTACCATAATATTAAATATATACTAAATACAATTTTGTTGAGCAAGACTTGATTCCATTTGAATTTCATATTAAACTGGTAGAAGTTATCTTGATCTACCAACATCATGCTCGATTTAGTTAAAATTTAATTTGATTTTTTTAAAATTATCTTATTTTAGTTTGGTTTTTTTTAAAAAAATCTTGAATTAATATTATTTTAAATTGATCAAAATCATCTCAAATTAACTCATAAAATTTATAACTGGATTGAGTTATGTAATTGCTAGGTTTAATGACACCGGAAAATACATCTTTATAAGAAAAAAGTTGTGATCCTTGGAGCAGAAAGCATCAATTTATTTATAGGTGGCTTGTTTAAAATATATAATGAGAAGTCTTGACAGTGAATAAAAGCTGAATCGAAGATAGACTCTAGCTAAACCTTAACCAAAACAAACAAATTGTAACAATTAATTAATGTGTACATGTGTTCGTACAATGCTGTAATACCATTAGTCAAATGTAAAAGTCTAGTGAAATATAATGCTTCCATGCTTACTCGATTTCATGTAGTCCATTTTGAAGAAACAATTTACTTAATTTTGTCTCTATGCATGCTGCCTTGATTCGATATTCCATTTGATCCACCCAACATTTTTTAATTTAATAGATTTTTGTACTCAATATAAGAAATATTATTGTTAGATTTAATTATATTTTTTTTATTAATATGGATGTCTGAATCAGCTTGCATGCACTTTGACTAATTTCACGGACCTTAAAGTTAATGATCACGTAAATTTCTAGTAATCATCATATTAACAACCACCACATAGTTCAAATCTAAAACTATTAAAGAAATATACATTTAATTATAATTAATCCATCACATGTTAGCGTCCGCAATTTCGAAAACATTGATCTCAATGAGCATGGAAAGCTTGTAGCAAAGATCGTAGAACAAGATAAGAGCTATATTTATTTTCACTCATCATCTTAATTACATGGTACAGTACTGATGCAGACTTTAATTCGATTGAATATTTAATGTATTTGATTCAGAGATATTTTCAACCACTTGAAGATTATAACAAGAACTCATTACTAAATTTGAAGTTAGATTTACTCACCTTACTCTAACCTAGTTTTCTTTCTTTCTTATATAAGAAAATAATTGATTTTTTTTTATTGTATGGATAATGACCACCTAAATATAAATAATTTACGTGTAAATATTTTCCTTTTCTATTCATTATAAAATTTATTGCTCACTACTTTATTTGTATTGCAATGCACTAATTAAATCATAATATATATATAACAAGCCATGTGACCAAGCCATGGGATCCTGTCTCTTCGCCATCTGGATCAACACCAAATTCATGCATGTCCCTCGTCTTGGTAAATGGTGATGCAAATAAATACCTGCTGGCCGGCCTGTTGGGTTTAAATTATCCATGTAGCCATGTTAGTTAGCAGAGGTAATTAAGAAAGAAGAAGAGGAAGAATGAATCTTCCTGTTAATTTATTGATTCTTTAGCGAAGAGAAATCAAGAAAGGAAATACAAGAGAGGACTCAATCGATCTGTAGATAGCAAGTTTCTGATCTGAGTCCTTTGGAATTCTTTGTGCTTGGAGATTTTTAAATCTTTAATTACATGGGTTGTAAAACTTATATTGTTATTTGTTTTTCAAACCATCTCTTTCAGGTCTCAATCTATGCTAAGGTATATTAATTATTAGCTGCCGAATAAAAATGTAAGTGATTAAAAAAAACATAAGAAGATAGCAAATAAAGATTGTAAATTGCAAGTCCTTTTCATGACCTACTTCTTTTTGTCTGTGTTGTTGTAAAATTTGATTCGGGTCAACTAAACAAGATCCAGGTTATGGTACAAAAAATTTATTAAAAATTAAAATAATGTTGTTTTGATAAAAAAAAATTAACAGATTAAGGATCGAATTTTAACTGAGACAGATCTAAGTCGATCGGGTTAATTAATTAGATTTTTTTTTCTATTTTTTTTTTCAATTCAGATTAGTTCAAATCCTGAATTGATAGGATTCCAAGTCAACCCATATTTCAGGTTTTATGATTGTCCTTACTATGTAACACAAAAACAATAAAAGATTTTGGTTATTTTATTAAACAAGCAAAAATTAGTAACGAAAACAACATCAACAATAAGAAATAGGACAGGCTGGGGAATTAATGTAATTTTTCAATAACATCTTAGTTTTAATGAGATTAATAGAAAGACTATCAAGAACTCTTCAATATTTACGTTAATTTCTGAGTAAATTAATTATACAATATCCTTAATGTTATATTAATGATTTATAAATCAAATTATTTATAAAAGAACTATCTGGCTGGGGAAATCAAAATGTTAAAACCTTACTTGTTGAATCCATGGCATAAATCAGTGCTGCTCGGAGCAAATATATATTTTGATACACACACACACGCATATGAACCCTTCATTTTCTTGGAATTATAAAAATATAACATGATACAAGGATCTTGTCTCCACCTATTGATGTCTCATCATGTTTAACAGAAACTAATAGATTACATATATCATTACCATTAGCTTAAGGTTCTACTTCTAGAATCAGTCTAGAAGATTAGGGTTAATATTCCCACAAGTACGGCTTAGCTGTATTTAAGGTTCATGGCTGCTGTAGCTGCATGTGTTTGTCGATTTGTCCAAATCTCCCTGTGAATATATATATGCACATCCTTTTAGGTC
>Ga0307517_10013268_pt1 | contig 11210 bp, 1 predicted proteins | sample 23_EM_MG_FD_194515 | JGI IMG/M metagenome (GOLD analysis project Ga0307517, IMG submission 194515) | Populus trichocarpa ectomycorrhiza microbial communities from riparian zone in the Pacific Northwest, United States - 23_EM | ecosystem: Host-associated > Plants > Roots > Unclassified | place... | reverse complement strand
ATATCTTTTTAATGTGGGATAAAAAACTTTTTAAAATATTCTTTTAAACTTCATAATATGTATAATCTATATTTATATGGATTTTTTCATATGAAATATTAAAACTTTATTTTTTTTTAATTTTTCCGGGTTGACCCGAGTTGACCCGGATTGACCCCTGAAACCCGAGACCCGGCTCCTTGACCAGGTCAACCCCCGAGCCGGGTTTAATAACTATGATCCGTCCTTCCGAAAAGTCTCTAGCTTGGGCTGAACCAATATGACCAAATAAATAAATAAATCTTGTCTGTTGTTTTTATTAATTCATGTTTGTGCTGTGCGGAACTCGAGAAAGAAATGCGAAGTCGATCTTTTGTCAATACTGACATGATGTCCAGATTTTTCCTGTCTTTATTTTTTTTTGTAAGAACAAATTTCTTATCCAATATTCCAATTACTAGTTATCGGTGTTGTGCAATTTTTTCTAATCCTCCCGTACGTATATTGAACTGTTTGTTAGTTGCCTTGTGGAGCTGATAATTTCTCGAGGAAGAAAAAAGCACACAGTGGATTTTCGACGGAGTTCAATTTCAGATGCAATCTAAAGTTCATGTTCTTGGGCTTTCCACAGATTACCTAGATGGTGGGTTGTGGACCTAAAATAGAGATTGGGATCTTCTCATATATACATTCGGAACATTATTTATCACGTTAGCTTAGCCTTTTTTTTTTTTTTGCACTGTTAGGCCACTGCTATTTTAATTTGTAATTAATAGACCTTCCTTCCCATCTCACTCTTATCCATAAAAATAAATATTTTTTAATATTTTCATCATAAAAAACAAAATAAAAAAAATGTTAGATAAATATAATTGGTGATTTTACGATAAGTAACAAATAACATTGTATTAATATAATTATTATATGATATTCACTTTAAAAAAATAAAAAGATACAAATACAAGAACAAGAACAAGAAAAATACTAAACGGAAATATTCTTATTATTTTTTTTAAAAAAAATTACTTGAAGTATTTAATACAATTTCACTAATTATCCATGAACACTATAAAATCTTTCAATTTAATTTACCACACCATGTTTCTTTAAAATGGTTGTTATGATAGATAGATATCATAAAATTGTAAAATATTTTCATTAATTCCATGAATTTTCTAGTAAAACAATATTCCATTAAACTGTCAAAATAGTTAAATTTTCTATGTTGATAACTTAAAAAGAAAAAGAAAAAAAAAAAACTGCAACCTAATTAAAGTTAAAAAGTATTGAATCGTGACAACCTTAACCAATGTTTTGAATAATAAACCGATTATTAATAATCTGGAGAGAGAGACAGAAACTCGATTAGTTAAAACTACTGACTAAACTAATTACTCTATAAGACAAATCTTACCCATGTTCATTTGAATTCAACAGATAAAGATCAAGAAACTTAAGAGGAACCGAATCGATCCAAATAAAATCATCAACATTTCTAAAAAATTAGAAAGTGGGTCCTACTTATTTACTCATGTCGTAACTCATAGTATAATTTTCGGGTCTTCTAGACGTATATATCCTGTACATGTACATGTATATACTTTATCTAATGCGGACTGCTGTACGTTCCTTGCCCCCCAATCTCTAGTAAAACAAGTAAAGGAGAAACAGGCAAATAGACGTCAGATATACATTGGGACATTCCCCCCTATAATCTACAAAATGTATTTCGTAAATTCTGTAAAGTTTTATTGCTTGGAGGACAAGAAAGAAAAAAATTGCATGGAGGCCACAGCAGCAGAAGATGTTTGATTTGGGTCGTTCTAGAGTGCCTGCACCATGATGGGAAGGTCGATGCCTTTCAATGCCTTTGCCTCTACGTGTCAAAAATGATCTGAAGGGTCCAGGTGCTTTATATTATCACGTGCTCTACCACACACAAGTATGTTCTTCTATGTCAATTACCATACAGCCCTTAGTAAAAAAAAACTAATTAAACTATTTCGTGACATGTATAATTAATGGTGTGCTATTAATTAGTACAATACGTCCAAAAAAATTATTTTTTTTGTTTTAAATTATTTTTTAAATATTTTCATATCATTTTAATATATTAATATTAAAAATAAAAAAAATATTTTAAAATAAAAAATATTTTAAAAAATAATTATTTGTATAGTATTAAACTGGCTCTTAGTCATTGTTGGAGTTAAATTTCAGATGCAAACTAAGCTAATTCATTTGTAATTCAACAGATAGCCAACATGGATGAGTAAACCAGACTAGAATGCTTTATATCAGATGCTATAAAATTTATAATCCTTTACTCTATTATTCATATTTTTGCCTAAAATTTCTTAACAGCAAAGTAATGGCAGTGCAGTACATTAATTGTTTAATGACTTGAATTCATAGTGATAATTACTTGTGTTGAATCCAGTCTGTTTTAATTGATGTTCGTGGGCTCAATTTCTTGTGTCCTTCATTATAATTTTTTTTTTTTTGCATCGAACAATTGCTGACTCTCCTTAACTTACTGTAAATATATAGACACTGTTTTTCAGGATATTCTTCTTATTATTGTTCAGGAATTTGGAGTTTATGTCGTGTGGCATGTTTGTAGATCATAGTACCGAGCTTCTCATCTAACATATATGTTCTTTCTGATCAGTACTATGTTCTTCAATTCGGAATATGCCTGTCGCCTTTATCACTGATATTCTGGCTCCCTTCCTTGGCTTTAATGTTGTGTCCCAAAATTGGTTCTATAATGCATTGATTTTATCAGCTAGAGAAAATCTTTCTATTGGTTTTTAATTCTGTCAATGCGTGTTGCTATATGATAGCAATTATTACATATTTGCTATGCTTTTTTTTTTTATTTGGATGCGTCAATTTTTAAATTTTTTCTAGTATATCGTGTTTGTGAAAATCCATTGAATTATTGATGACATGTCCCGGCCCTAAACTAAAAAATTACGGGCCCTTGTATAAACACGTTAAGTAAAAACATAATACATGTAAAAAAATAGATTTATGTCTATATACATAAAGAGAAGAGAAACATAACAAATAAAAAGAATTAAAAATAAAAAATAGTTTTGGAGGGAAATTCCCTACTAAACAGATGCAACTCTTTTTAGGGATATTTAGAATAGTGATAACAATTGTTTTTGTAAAAGTGTTTTTTGTTTGAAATATTTTTTTTATTTTTTAAAATTTATTTTTAATATCAACACATCAAATCAATTTAAAAAATATTAATTTTTTTAAAATAAAATATTTCAAACCCTAATAAAATATTTCAAAATATAAATTGAGGAAGGGAACTAACTTATCCAAATCGAAGGTGATGGTTTCGGGAAAATAAATTAACGCTGCCCATGGGTTAAGGACAGGGCTCAGGTTCCCCACCCTCGAGCACATTCTATGAGACAAGACCCGATACTCTTGCCCGGGTTTAATTTTGGCGATCAACCTTTGAATCTTTGCATGATTGGTCTGAATATTTAACACTGAGATGACATCTGATCACCATTATGTTTGATTGAAAAATGCAACCTATCCCCACATGCCAACCTTCCCCACATGCCTCGCTATCCAAGTGGATATGACCATAGGTATAACTGGACACAATCGCAATCTGCCCTTCAGAAATTTCTCCAGCTTGGGATCATCCACGATCCTGAAAAAATAAATCTCATATGCTGCAGTTGCAAAGTTGTTATATTGATTATTCCTGTCATTAATCCCAATGAAAGATCAATTGAAATTCCCATAGATAAATCCTCTTAGCATTTCTCCAAGTTTCGCGTATGGTTTTATGAAATTCTGGACCAGATTTTTAGTCATCCAGTGCAGCCACATATTGAAAAGTGTTTTTATGCTTTATCCCATGTGAATGCAACTATCGATTTGAGAAAAAAACCATTATTATCTCAGTGTTAAATACAATCTTGAATGAAATAAATCTTACGTCAAGAATTTAACTTGGAAATTATGATACGTGTGTACTAAATTCAAATCTCATAAAAATGGAGATAAGGTGTACCTTGTGGATTAACACAAGGTTCCATAAATCAGCTTCAGGGGAAAATAATTTTTCCATTCAATTTTTAATAGCTGGTATTTCATTTCCATTAAATAATCAGACCAGAATGTTATCTATCAGATGTTTTACATCATCTAACCCGTAGATTCTTTACTAAATTTACAACTCGTTATTCTACTATTCACGAGTTTACCTGAAATGTCCTAACAAGTAATTAATCACAGTGCTGTACAAACTTGAAATCATGTTAGATATTGCCTGTATTGAAATGCATTCTGTTGGAATTGATGTTAATGGCCTCAATTTCTACTGTCCTGTTTTTGTTTCGAATCATTGCAGACTCTCATTGAAGTAGAGGCTCTTCTTCAGGACACCCTTATTGCTCAGGAATTTGGAGTTTTTGTTTGTAGTGTCTTCTTTTCTTTTTTATGGCCTTTTGTTTTTTTATTAGAGATTGGGGGGCAAGGAAGTGGAAGGGTTTTGGGTGGGTAAACTTGTTGACCAAGGGTCATCAGAGAGCTTGGAGGCCACGTAAAATACATGTTTATCAAGACTTTTTTCAGAGCATGAATCTCATGAGATCATTCTCTTTCTCCCTCTGTCAAACACATTTGTCCGCAGCAATGGGACTCAAGGAAAACAAGGAGAGCAAGATCAAACAAGTTCCATTGTCCAACAAAGAAGCCAATAGCCAGAATTTATGGCCAGATCTTCCACAGCAACTTCTCCACTTAATTAATAGCACGTGAGTCGACTTCATTCCGCAACATTTGTTACAAGGGTGTGACGAAGTCATGGAGAGCAGAATCTTACAGGTGCAGTTCAAGAAATCCTACTCCACCATGGCTTCAAGTTTTTTTTCATGACAACAAAGGTGCAGCAAAGCAACCTCACATCTTCAACATTGCATTTAAGAAGTTGGGATTTTGGTATTGGAAAAGGTGCTGGGATTTTGATCGATATCCTAAGTTACATTTTCTGGGATCTTCCCATATATGGTATATTAGTGGCTAAAGGTCATGATGTGTGGAATCCAGTTGACGGTTCACGGTGGCGTCTCCCACCATGGGATTCCAGGAATCCATTTATATGTGCGTTTTTGTCTGCATCACCATGGCAATATACTCTGAAGATGGAATGTTTTGTTCTAGTTTTGACAGGAATCAGTCATCCAGCTTTTGTTTTCTACCAAATCTGTGGGGGCTGGAAAAAGCATGCATGGATAAAAGAAGACTGCACTATTGTTGATCCCAATTGTTCGAACCCGTCCGAACGACGTCATTTTATGCGATTTACGAATGCCATTGGGTTCAAGGGAAAGTTCTACGCTTTGAGTTTACAAGGAAGTACTCTTGCAGTTATAGAAAATATTGATTCTCATTTGAGGATTACAGCTTTGGGTAAGAAAAGAGCCATCCCTTCTGACTCATCATTGCATTTTCGAGAATTAATGGTCGAATCCGGTGAAGAAGTCTTGCTAGTTTTTCTTATCTCTAAAGCATCTTCCAACATTGTGGATTCGGTAGAAGTTTACCAGCTTGATGTTGACAAACTCACGTGGAATAAAATGGAGAGCCTCGGAGATCGAACATTGTTTTTGGGCTCTTACTGCTGTATGTCTGTGTCCGCAAGCAAAGTCGGATGCAAGAGAAATTGTGTCTACCATACTCATCGCTCTGGTGATTATGGCTGGTGGGTGTATGACTTGGACAAGGCAACCATCTCTCCCAGTTAGGATGATTCCAGTCCTACCCAAAAATCTCCTGTTTGTGTTCGGCCATTATAGCACCAAAAGAACGAATTTTTATTTCGCAAATGCTAAAAGCCTAAAACTGATGTAATACGTAGTTGACTTCAGGTGCATTTGACTTTCAAAGCTGCTATTTGAATGAATGCAATAGAAGGAACTGTGGGCACCAGGCTGCCATGACTTGGAATAATCCATTTCATGTTTTTTTCCTTTTTGATGTTTTGCCAACCCTTTGAAATAGCATGAGTTTTAAGGTTATGTAATAAATAAAACTTTTACATGTTATTCGGAAGTAATTTTTTATTGTAATTGAATTCAATAATAATATTTAATTTAAATTTAATTGATAATACATTGAATTTATATATTTAAAAAATATAAAATTCAATTCATTTTATGTTTTATATTATCCTTGTCACTATCATCTTATTTCTTAAAAAATTTCTTAAAAGAAGTTATGGGTAAATAGATATTTTACAAAAGCTAATTTTAACATTAATTTTTTTTTAATTGTAAATCAAAGAGGTTAACCTCTAATTTATTTTTGTATTATTTTTTGAAATTAAATTTTATCATAACATTTAAAATAATTATAAACATAAGATTTTTATTAAAATTTATAAATTGAATTAATTTTAAAGGATTGCAAATACGCTGTTAGAGACTTCTCAAAAGGACTCTTGGGAGTTTTAAGAGTTATCTTAGCACCTTCTCCAGCTGGAAACAAAGGAATAAATTGAGCCGGAGGCCCAACAATGATTGTTTGATCAAAGATATGTGATTGCAGACTGTTATGGGCTTAAGTCCCAATAAATGGACAAAAATGTTAACGAGGAAGCCCAACTAGTTATCCTTGTTTTGCAAGAGGGCTATGTAGTAATTTTTTAAAATATTTTTTTATTTAAATTATCCTTATTTTGCAAGATGGCTATGTTAGGCAAAGTATATTTTATTTTTATTTTTATTTTTTAAAATTTATCCTAGACATCAACATATTAAAATAATAAAAAATATAATAAAAAAATTTAATTTAAAATATTATTAAAATTTGGCTATATTGTTACCCCAAACGAGCTCTAAGTAGCGCCATGAACAATAAAATTTAAAATTAATTTATAATAAAAAAAATAAAATATCGGTGTTATTGATACATTATAAACATTTTAAATTAAAAAAAATAAAGAGATGATGTTTGTATTTAGTATAGTACATTAAAATTTTATAAATTGATAAATCAAAGAAGAGCTATTAATTAAAAATTAAAACAGAAAATTATTTTTTTATAAAAATAAAAAAATATGCACATGCAAATAAACATACCTTAATTATTCTTTTTTATTCTATATATTTTTATTTACCTTAAAAAAGGTTAGATGCTGCCAGGCTTGGCAGCACTTTCAGCTTGTTTGCAAGTAAGAAACAAGAGAAAGAAGAATTTGGTCTTGTAATTTTTTCAGGGTTATTCGTTTTACCTGGTTCGAATTCTGGTCTTCCAAACCACCATTCTTGTACTATGAAAAGGGATGAGTTTCCATCTTCAGCCTCTTTTGTCGGTCCGCGTATAAAAATAAATGATAAAATTTATTATAAATCAAAATATTTAATTTTTATTCATGAAAATCATCTCATTAAAATGCTACCAAAATCATTTAAATAAAAAAAAACTATAATATAAATAGAAAAATAGAATAGAATCCAAAATTAAGTATCCTAATAAATCTATTCTCCACTTGAATATTAAAACTAACGAATCCTAACAAATTTAACAGTTAAATAAATTTGTATCTCATGTCAGAAAAAGGATTTCACTTTCATTATTGAACAAAGACCTTTGCTAGAAGCTAACAATGCCACTTCCTGGAGGGGAACCTTAATTGTGACAAGCTATAATTATATATATAATTAATTCAAGCTCAAATCCGTTAGTATTAAATCCTTCTATATTTTAAATTGTTCAAATGCGAGTGCTTGTTATTTTAGTGGTCAGGGAAATGTGAACGCCTTCGATCTATTTTAATGAACTTGCAAGCATACAATCCCCCCCCACCCCAGCACATCTCAAAAGTATATGTAAATCCATGATTAATCAAAACATAAAAAAAGCCTGTCCAGCCATTCTATTGGCCGACCATTGAAGTAGAAATTGGCTTTTTCGCCTTCATTTCCCACTAATAAACAAAGATCCAGTAGTGTGTGAGTCTTTATATTTAGTTTTGGACGTCAGGAATCAAACTAAATAAAATAATAGTAATAATAATAACTTTACCCCCACACTCTCTTGAATTAGACAGTCGCGATTTTTGCAGGATTTGATTTTTTTTTTTTATTTTTATTTATATTTTTAAATTGTTTCAATGTATTAATATCAAATATAAATTATAAAATAAATAAAAATATATTATTTTAATATATTAAAAAAAACACTTAGAAAAATAATCATAATATAAATCACTATATATCTTTAATTTTCAGTGGTATGGCTTTTTAATGCATGTTAAGCTAGCATCAATAATATCACGTAATAATAAGTGAAGTGTTCTTGATTTAAGAGCTCTTCAATGATTCTATTTTATGCATCCTTTAATATTTTAAATTCGTGTTTCCATAATTTTATTAGCAAATTGATTCCATCAATAATATCTTTATTATTATAAAAAAATAAAAAGATTAGTATCAGTGATAAAGATATTTGAGAGAGTGATAATAGTTGTTTTTTAAAATATTTTTTACTTGAAAATACATTATAGTCATATTTTTTATTTTAAAATATTATTTTTAATATTAACACATTAAAAAATATATAAAAAATTAATTTAAATAAAAAAATCAAAATTAAGAGAAACATATTTTTCTCAACGATAATACTGTTAATACTAATTTTGTCATGAACTTAGCGCCCATCGAGCAAGAAACTCTGATCAGCTTACAGATTTACATATGTGGTAATTAAGACAAAACGTTATTCCACTTCGATGAGCAATTCGAGAAATCAGCCAAATGCAAATCAACCACAAGTGGCAAGAACTCAAGTTTTTTTTCGTTCTCCAGGGTGAAGAGGCTTTCTAGTTCAAGTTTCTAGTTTGGGGACTTTCCGAAGAAAGACGTTGTGGCTCGCACGCACGTTCGTAGCTGGTCAATGCACTGATCAATGATTGTGTTGATGATGGACACTTGGCTAATCTCTTACCTGCAAAGCATGGAGCTTTGTTAATTACCTTTAATTAAGTACTCCATGTTTGGTTAATTCAATGACCTAATTGGCGATTAAGGAAACATCGTATCTCTATTGGACAGCGGAATCTCCATCACGTGGTCTAATCCAATCAAAGGTTGAGTTCTCAAGACTTGCACCAAGTCGCATATTTAATAATCTCTTGGTGTATTGGTTGGTGCAGTCATCACCTAAGGGCCTAAGGCTGTGTGGGTACTGAATAAAGTGATCATCGGTGTTTCTTGAGCGATAATGTTCCTTTTTGCATCCCTCTTGGTACCGAGGGATAATTTTCTTTTAAGATTCGAGAATTGAATTGGTTTAGCAGTCTAATTAAGCTTATCTCTCCCCTTTTCTATTTCTTTTCTTCTTCTTATATTAAGTGCGTTTTCATTCATGTTTACGCACAAACAAACACACCTTGTCCCAGGATAAATCATCGCGCGCTTCAAGTTATAGAACCAGTTTTAATCCAGTCCAATCTTAAAATTAGCTAGAAAAAATAATAATTTAATCTATAATTTGAATGTAAATATGCTATAGGGCAGCCAGATAACAATATCATAACGAGAGATTGTGTATATTAAGGTACACGCAGCTAATGTTCTTTAGACATGACAGTAGTATCATATATTAACGAGATGGACCATGTTAAACATGTGCAAGAGGTCATGAAACCTGCGAAAAAGAGGAATATATTGTTTATAACCAGATAGGCACACCTAACCTCCCCCATCGACATAAAGTCCGGAGGGCCTTCTTTAAAAAATGGATGAAAAATGATGTCGATATTCCGATCTACAAGCCGATAGAGTGGGAGAGAAGCGTGACTCATGCAAGCAATTTATGGTATTCAATGATAAAACATTATAAAATACCTGGACAAAGTCACACAGATAATATATATATACCATAAAGAATTGAGCCCTTACTGAGATTCAAAACGTTTTCGAAGAAGAATCGTGATTTAATTAGCTATTCAAAATAATCTGATTAGTTATTATATATTCAGTTACTCTTTCCTCCAAATTAAGCACTGGGAAAACTGTATAACTTATAATCTTAAGAACCGCAGAATTTCTCAAATTCTATCTGCCTCGTTTCCCAAAAGCTGCTTACAACTTTATATATGGCGTGTCTCCTTGAAATTAAGTACAAAGTTCATTGAAAAATAATATTGTACACGTCAATTAATTCATTCAAATCTTAGAATAAATTAAGCATGATGGAAATCTTTATATGCATGTCAAGTTCCTAATTTATATTTTTATCAAGATTCTTAAACCACTGAGATTTGCTATGTGATCTGCACACAAAACACTTTCATTTGTCTAGGAAATCTTGAGGGATGTCAATGGTTGAATTAAAGATGTAATAACAAGTTGAGATATTAACTTATTCATCATGTAAGAACATAATGAGCTCGAGCATAAACAGAATTAATCAGAAGATATGTGTGGAGAACATATTCTTCTCTGCCTTAGTCATATCTTCTGATCACCAGAAAGCAATTCTTTTCCCTTTTTGATGAAAAAGAAAACTAGTGGGTATCTTTTTTAAGTACTTAATGCAGTGACCAAAAGAGTAGAACTTAGCTACACTATCTCTGTGTGTTTTCTTGTTGTTCCTTTTGGCTTCGGAGTTGTGCAAGCGGTTGCTTGTTCATGACAGTTGCAACTGCCATCCAACAGCCTTGGAAACAAAAAAGAGCAGATTACTTTTCTGCTTCCGAATTTCTGTATCCTTGTTATCTTTTTGCCTGTTTTGGTAACCATACCAAAGCTAATTCTTTGTCATCGATCTCACAACTTGGCGTTTTTAACTCGCTTTTTGATAATTACGCTAATACATTCTTTTCCCCTCGAAGCATACTATAGCCTCGTTACATTACTTTTCCTGTATAGCCACTGCTACAGCTAATGTGATGGAGCATTAGTCGCCAAACATGCCGTAAATCATTCTGCACAAGCTTCTTCGATCCCTGGTCCTAATTGGTGTCTTTTGGTTCCGATCTATATGTGATAACGTGTTTTTAGCTCTTCTTTTTTTCTTTTTCTTGAAAGGTCAACACCCGCTCGTCGCTTCCAATTAATTGGAAGCCAGAAATGCTCAAGCAACATATATTTGTCAAATATTTCTAAATGGGTCGTGGAATATTAGTAGCTAGACTTCTGATCCAGCGAAGGCATGATAAAAAAACTAGTGAATATTTGAGACTT
>Ga0307517_10013267_pt1 | contig 11210 bp, 5 predicted proteins | sample 23_EM_MG_FD_194515 | JGI IMG/M metagenome (GOLD analysis project Ga0307517, IMG submission 194515) | Populus trichocarpa ectomycorrhiza microbial communities from riparian zone in the Pacific Northwest, United States - 23_EM | ecosystem: Host-associated > Plants > Roots > Unclassified | place... | reverse complement strand
ACAATTAAACCTTTTCAAAAAAAAAAAAACAACGCATGTATGTGTGTGTGTGTTTGAAAATGACGTCATATATTTGAAAAAAATACAAACTCATTACAATGAGTATGCTCAATTTAATAGTTGTATATTCAATAATTTCTCTAATATGATAAAGTTGGAGTCCTAACTAGATTAGTGAATCACGCTACACTGCGAGCTAAACCAAAAAAAATCTAATGTAAAAAAAAGGATGTTCACGTATCGGTAGCGTGTTTTAAAGAAGTAAGAAAAACCTGTGAGTTGGATCATAGACCCAACTAATTTAATCTGATGGTTTTATTTAATTTTATGATGAGAAAGACAGTAATAGTAAATGGACTGAATAAAAAAATCATGATCATAATCACCTAAAAAAAACTCTTGTCAAAAGGGAAAAAATTATGAAGTTGAGTCAAACTGAAAAAAAAATCCTTTTTTTTTTAAATAATGACCTAAGTCAATCTGGTCTAACTCGTCAAACCAACAACCTAGGTCATGAAACTTGGATAAAACCATATAAAGAAAAATAAAGAAAACCATGAAGTTTAATGTCCAACAAATCCACCATTGAAGGATGAAAATGAAAAGAAAATCATTGTAAAAACGGACCTAAAATAAAGACAAATGTCAACTCGAGTTAACCTTTCAAACCCTTGACTTAAATCATCAGAATGGGATCACCCTGCCAAAAATAATAACGACGCCCAACTTCCAACAAATATATTATTGAAGCATTAAATCAAAAACGACTTCAAAAAAGATTGATGTTGATCCAAGTTAACCATTCAAACCCCGTGGCTGAGGTCATGAGAATATGATCACCCCACAAAAAAATAATGAAGCTCAATTCTTAATCAACCCAATGTTGAAGAATAAAGTTTAAAAACTAAATCAATTTTAAAAGGGACCGAAAACAAAAAATTAAAATCAAAGAAATAAAAACAAAATTTGATATAAAAACAAAATAATAGAACACCATTCAATTTTGGTATACCAATGCAAATCCCGAGGAGAGGAGAAAATAGGTAGGAGAAGAAAGAAAAGGCTACTAGAGCCTCACAATCATTCCTCCATTGACACATGCAACACCATTAATAATAGCTCATCGTGTTGCTTCCAATACAAACACGGATGGATGTATACCACCACATGAGGAAGTTGTATGTTCTGCTAAAGCATAACTTTACACCACACACATTTGCCAATCCTTTTTAGTTCCTAGAAGCTTTTTTAGTTTTCAATTTAATCCCTTAAGCCTTAATTATTTTAGATCAATAAAATTAAATTTATTTTGCAAAATTAAGCATCAATTGCATGTCTAGATTTTTTTTGTCAACATCGCGAAATCCCCATATCTAGATAACCAAAAACAAATGTCAAATTCAATTAAAAAAAATCAATGTAAAATGATCAGATTGTAAGAAATAAAGGACCAAAAAAAGGGGGTGGAATCTCTCCCTTACCCATGCAATTAAGCTTTTGATGTTTGCAAGAAAAAAGGACTTAATACTTTCTAGTGTTCAAATTATGTCCTTATAGCTTTAATTGTTTTAATTCAATTTGACTTCATATAATTTTTTCAAATCGAGCATCAATTGAGAGTAGTTTTTTTTCAACGCCGCAAGTAACCAATACCAAGCCAAACAAAACAAATAGTAAAGCTCAATTCTAAATTAATTTAATGTTAAAAAAATTCAAAAACAATAGTGAAAAAAAAAAGAAACACCATTAGAATCTAAAGTTTCACAATGCATTACACACACACTGGTTTTAGAAAATGACAACATATATTTGAAAAAACAAGTCATCACATGAGGATGCTTAATTTAATAGTTTTATTTAATAAAGTTTGAGTCCTAATGACTATATTTTTCTCAATTTTAATAATAATGTAATAAAGGAGTACGATTCATAAAAATTATTTTGGAAAACTTCAACAATCAAATCAAGTTTAATATCAACGTTATTATAAAATAAGAAAAAAAAAAGTTAAGAGGTTGTTTGGAACTGTGTTTCACTAAATTTTAAAAAAAAATATTTATTAAAATTATTTTTTATGTTTTTTTATCGTTTTGATGAGATATGAAGGATAAATACTTGACTACTTCCTTTCAGAGTTTATGTGGCTTTCAACTCCAAGTAATATTATACATGTAACTCCATAGAAAGAAAAAAAAAACTCATCAACCTAACTAGGATTATGAGATTGCTCTAATTTCATATGGATGATTTTCATGTCACTTTTAAATAGTATTGAGAAAAAGATTGTTATGATTATCTAATTAAAATATAATAAATTATAATGAATATAACAAAGTGATGAATTAGCAATTTGTTGCGATGTCGCGGTCGCACAAATTAATTACCCTGGCTTCAAACACAACACACAAGATAGTATAGAGCAAGCAAGAGGTCGATCCCACGAGGAAGATTCAAGTCAGATTTTTATGCTACATGATATGTAATTTGGGGGGGGGTTTGGACGTTATCTAGGCTAAAACAAAAGAAAACAGAAAACTAATAAAATTTAATAAAATCAAAAAATTATCAAGAGAACAAACCTTGGTTGCAAGCACATATCCACGAACGGAAATCAGAACTGATCATGGAAACGAAACATCAATTTATATTATGAATATTTATCTCTTCTTAACATTGTTTAGTTAACGGATCCGCCGTATAACTAACCCTAACCATCAAACAACCACAGTGTCCGCACTAGTAATTTAATTCAATTGCAGCTTTAAGAACTAGATAAGTTGATTAATCAAGAAAACATAATTGTCCGCAGTCTATGTTTGATTTGATTGAATGTTCTCTCTAAGATTAATAACGTAGATCCGCCACAATTATTAAACTCAGTTGCTTCACAAGTTCATATACCACAACTCCGGTTTTGATATCACACTTAGCAATAGATTGTCTACAATAATAACTTAGAGTCCACTCTAGCAATTAAAATAAACAATCATAGGAAAAATAAGCATAGGAGAACAAACATATTCATCATATAAACTGGAAAGAAAAGGTAAAATAAATCTCATAGTTCTTGAAATCCGAAGGTTTCCATGTCCTTACAGCCAAGAAAAAGTGTTTAGCTTTGCATGTTTGTTGAACAACTAATCAAAAAGAAGGAAGAATGCATAATTTGGAGTTTCTTAGAGGAGGGGGGCGTTTTTCTCCTCTTGGCTGGCTGCTACTTTCTCCCTCTTTCCCTTGTCTCTTTCTTTTTATATGCTAAGAAACCATAATCCCTATTTTACAAAATAGTCCTCCCTTAAGTTGACAGTTTACATTTAAGTACTTCAATAACTATTTTTCTAAAAAGGAGAAATAGCCTTGCATTAAATCTTCAAGCTTTGACTTATAGGAGCTAAATTGCTGAAATAAAAACTTGGACGCCGGTTTAGATGCTTCAAAACGTAATTTGGACATGTTCCTTCACAAAACCTGTTTGCTGGCAAAATTCAGTTGTCATCTTTGGAAAATCATATCTCCCTCATATGACATCGTTTTTGGCTGAAATTTTGAGAGTTTATATAACTGTTAGTTAGGAATCCAAAATAATTGAGTTTGCATCAATTGGACTTCTGTATCTCCAAATATTTAAGTCGGAATGGCCGAAGGTCAACACTGGCAGATTGCAAGATTTGACTTTGAAAGCTGTGATTTCCATGATCTTCCTTATTTTATTTTCTTTCCTTAGATTTCCAGAAAGGTATGGATGTTAGCTTTTTAGTGCCACTAGAATCACTTCATTTCAACCTCTAGAACTCACGCTCTGCACAAAACATCGACTGAACATCAAATCTGCCAGTTACCTCCAATTTACTTCTTTTTTTATTTTTCATCCAAAAGTACCTTCAAAACATAAAATAAAGAATTTCAAGGTAATTTATAGATATAACATAGGCAAAACATTAGTTAAATATGGATGAAACTATCGAATAATATGATTGCATCACAATTTAAGTGAACAAGTACTTGTCATCATGGAAATATGATCAAAATCGATAACACCCCTTACATTATATTGGAATTGAACAACTTAATTTCAAATAAATATTCAATTACTCAATATCAAATTTATTTAATTTTGAAATGAGAAAGTCCCTTTCAATTTCCATAAAAGATCTAATAGATCTAGTTCAAGTCGATGAATGGATAATCTTTTGCAAAAAGCACCCTCAAAACTTAATTATTGTATAAAGCTACAATTGAATTTGGATTTATTAGGTTTTTGATAGAGAGTAATCGAAAACATTAATAACATAATTTCTCAATGGCTAGAAATTGAATCAAGTAAATTACACATTGTTGAGTCAAGCGTGCGTAGTTTTCTTTTTTTGGGCAGGCACATGACCCATTCATCATGGGCATAACTCTTATCTTATTTTAATATAACCCTTTATTTTTTTATTTTTTTTATTTTAAATAAAACTCATTATAAATAAAAGAATTAAAATAATATTTAAATTGTTATCTAATTTTGTCATAGTTTTCAAAAATGATTATATTTTATAATGTAATTAGTAATTACATTGTTAATTATTATATACAAATATAATATAAACATTTTATAAAAATATGCTCACGAGTATTAATTAGAAGTGAAATATATATTTTGTTACAATTTCTTTACATATTTTTTAAAATTAATTATTTTTTTATATATTTTTATCACACTCAAATTATCGGGTCATGATTTGTTTTTGTTTTTTTATTGAATTATATTTTTTATATCATGATAATTTTCTATTTAAAAAACTAGTTTGTAATAAAAAAAAATTTCACCAAAACAAAAAAGAAATAAATTAACAAGGTAAGAGAGATACACTTTTTCCTCCTTGATTCAAATTCAAATGATCTAGATTTTTATGTATATTTATTTTAGTAACTTTTATTTTTTTAAAATCAAAAAACATGATATTAATAAAAAAATTTAAAAACTACTCGTGATATCTTGGAAAAAAATGCATTAAAAAAATAAAAAATATATTTCTATTTGAATTTGAATTTTAAATTTGATGAATTTTCAATCATGATATTCTCATTTCTATTTAAAAACAAAAAAAATGCATTAATAAAAAAATTGAAAATTCATCAAATGAGATTTTTTTTTCAATCTAAATAGAAATGTATGTTTTCATTATAATATAGTTAAATAATAAATTATTTTAAAAACTACTCGTGATATCTTGGAAATAAAAACTAGTATAAACATAAAACGCATCGATGAAAAAAAAAAAAAAAACTTACTAATAATTTCTACCTTAAGCGGGCATATTATGCATTTAGTACTCTAACTGAGTCGCAAGTTGTAAGGGGCCCTTAATAGACCCAAGAAAGAAAGGAATAGAAGGCCCAGTATTTGGTGTGACCTTTATGGGCCCCAATGAGCTCTCTGTCCAAGCCCAATACGTGCTGATTTCTCGCCTGGGCTTTTCCTTTATCCTTCACACCACAATAACTACAGTAGCTCTCTCACGCTCCTCCATTTCGAAAAGACGGGTACAGGTGCGTTTAAAAGTATTAAAATAATAATAATAGTAATCATAGAACTTGATGGTTCAATCGCATGGCTTCCTCCTCCTCTTCTCACCAGACTCACACTCCTCTCCCTTCCGACCCCGGTAATTCCTCCTCCCCTTTTACCTTTTTTTAATCCACTAATTTAATCTTTGTGCTTGCGATTCTACGTTGTTGTCGTTGTCGTTGTTGTTGTTGTTGTTATTTTATAAGTTGTACGTGATCAAAATGAATTTATGATTATTTGATTTTAGCAGATAAATCACCGATTAATTACAGGCTTAATGGACATAATTTTTATATATAATTTAGCTTTCGTTTTGCAATCTTTATGATAAAAATTAATGCAAGCATAGCAGGCGGTGGTAAACCACTAGATCATGAGGTTCCGATACATGTTGTGACCGAGCCTTCTCAACTTCCGGCCGAGTTCCTTAACCCTTCAGCCGCGAAGCAATTGATCATTGGGTTTGACTGTGAGGGTGTTGATCTTTGTCGCCATGGAACTCTCTGTATTATGCAGGTAAACTAATGATTTACCCTTTATTCTTCACCCATAATAATTGAGATATCCACAAGTTCATAATTTTGGCAGCTTGCTTTTCCGGATGCTATATATTTGGTCGATGCCATTAAGGGTGGAGAGTCTCTCATCAGAGCATGTAAGCCTGCGCTCGAGTCTAGTCACATCACAAAAGTTATCCATGACTGCAAACGGGATAGCGAGGTTTCTAATTGAGCATGTTCCATTCTATTCTATACCGTACTAGCTTTTATGATATGCACAATTACCAACATTTCCTTTACGTAGTTAAATATCAATTGTTATTTTGTAGGCATTATATTTTCAGTTTGGCATCAAGTTGCACAATGTTGTTGATACCCAGGTGAGTAACTGATAGTTGGAACTGATGTTCTACTCTGGGGTTTCTTTCAGTTTCGCTTTAGGTTTGCATTGCTGTCTCTACTAATTGCTTTTAGCAAGGATTGATCATTATTGATGCAGCTATGCCTCTCTTTTGTTTTCTGAGTCAGCATTTGAGTTCACTATCATTTGATGGAAATTGCATGTACTGGCATTAAGAATTATCAATCCGGAGCTGTCATTTTAATGTGCATATGTATTTGTTATTTTGCATGTAGATTGCTTATTCTCAGATAGAGGAGCAAGAAGGACGGACTAGATTGCCTGATGACTATATATCATTTGTTGGCCTCCTTGCAGATCCACGCTATTGTGGTATTTTATATGTCGTGGTATTCATTTGTATTGTCCGTTTCAGGTCATATAACTTGATTTTTGTGTGAATATATTCCATACTTGCTAAAAGTTCTTGATAAAACATTTGGATGATAACTCCCTAATCTTGACACCATTTCCTGCCTTCTCTCATGCTAAGGACTAGGGTTGCATTAATGCCTATAGTTTAACTATGCATGTGGGTGTCTTGAAATTTTAACTGCTCTGTCAAAAAGGAAAAAGAAAAAAGAAAAAAGAAAAATGAAAGAAAGAGATTGGGGGAAAGGTCTTTTGAAATTTTCAGCATTCAATTGGAATCATATTGCAACGGGCTGATGGGGTTAAAGCTGTTTGGGATTGAGAAGCAGCTCCGAGACACAATTCTTACTATGAAGAGGCTTCTGACTTCTGTAGGGGCAATTTTTGTTAACATCTGCATCATAGGAGCATTTAGCTTCATTATCTATGTACTATGTTTGCTTGTTCAGTGGGAATGCTGTTGTATGATAGACCTTATGATTACTTTTGATTAACACTTAATAAGAAAGTTGATAAATAGTTAAATACTGCAACCTTATTTTCACTCCCCTAGCATTTCCTAACAGTTTTCACCACTTGTTTCTGTTCTGTAATTGAAAGTGGATTCCATATGAGAGTAATATTTGAGTGTTCTTAGTTTCTGTTCTGTAATTGAAAGTGGATTCCATATGAGAGTAATATTTGAGTGTTCTTACTTGACTTGTTAAGTTAAATTGATGCAGGAAAACTTTGGATTTGTGTCCTAAAAAGGATCCATGATGAGCTAGATTTGGAGAAGGAATTTAGAAAAAAAAAAAAAAAAAAAAAGGTTTTCACCATAGCTGTCAATAGTAACTGAGGTTACTTTAGCAAGAAAGAAGTAGAAGAAAAGGAAGAAGAAGAAGAAAATAGCATTTATGGAGGAAAGAAGAACAGAAACACCCTAAGCCACAGCCTTCAAACTTGAGCAAAATACTCATAATTACATCATTCAAGTCCTTTCCATGACATAGAACATGTGCTCTTCTTATAGGCACCAAAGCCCCTAAAAGTACTAAACTGAATGGAGATAGAAATTTGAATAAGAAAATGAAAACCATAAGTAAAATAAAACTCCTAACGATATTCTAGTTCCTAAATAAAACATAATTTGTAAATAATGAATTCCTCAATAGACTAGGTTTACAGAAAAGCTAGAGTATATTGATTGAGAATTAAGGTATTCAGAAGCTTCTTCATGTTGTTTATATCATAAACCTTCAACTACTAATGTTTATATCAGCTTGCTTTTCCTTTTAACTGCACATACTTTGTGGTATCTAGTTGGCAAGAAAATTGAATTCCTGTATTATCCATTGTATTTCTGAGACTTTTATCTTGAGAATTTGAATGCCAGGCATATCTTATCTGGAGAAGGAAGAGGTTCGTGTTCTCCTCCGACAGGTTAGTCTAAACATCTGACATGCTCACTATCCCTATCTCCAGTACAGTGGAGAGAACTATATTGGAAAAGTTATTCTCTGCCGCCTTGTTTTGTTTCTATAAAACGTTTTGGTGTCTTGGGAAGATAAACTAATAAGTGGCACTAGCCAGGAACATTTCCTTCCACTCTTTTTTTGTCTTTGAACACGTTTGCCTCTCAAGTTTGCACCCCTAATAAGCAATCTCTCTGTTGCTAGGTTGGTTCTACTGTTTCTTTGTCTTTGAACACATTTGCCTCTCAAGTTTGCACCCCTAAGATGCTATCTTTCTGTTGCTAGATTGGTGAAGAATGCTTCTGTTTTACAATTTAGAGTTTTGTGATGTGCTGGCATTTGGCATTTAGACAAGTGACTTCTTTACCATCTGAACCTCACCAGAGAGTTAGTCCCCCTTGTCTTGTTAAATTTTACTGGCAAGTGAAGGTGTTTCTTTTCTAATGGTTAGTTGAAGGTACAGTAGAAGCCTTCACAAGCTATTAGATCATACCAGTGACCTTAATGAGACATATTTAGAGTCTCCATACTTATTCTCATCCCATGAAAATTAAAAAAGAAATACATCTCAACATTTTGTTAAGAGATAACCACCAGTATTTTTACTTAATCAAAAACTTAATGTGTTCTTGTACTCTAATATTTTCCACACAAGATATTTGTACATTTAAATAATGATCAATCAAGTGCATTTGTTCTGAAAAGACCCTTATGATCACTGATATGCAATACTCTTCAGAATGGTATTTTCAGAAAAATCACTTGATTGACCATTTTTTAAGATTTGAAAATATTCAAACAGAATAGAGGAAATCAATTCGTAATTTGGATAAACTACAATAACCAAGTTGTGGTTTTCTCTTTTTATGATTTTGACTATGTTTTTTTCTTTTCTTTTTTGTGTTTATTTGTACTTGCATCTTTTCTAAGAGTGTAAGAGAAATTTGTCCAGCCACTGCACACCCACTCGGCTGCAACACTACTGCGCGGTGTCTTACAGCTAGTGTTTCCTTACATTATTTTATCTTTCCATTGTTTTCAGGATCCTATGTTCTGGACATACAGGCCATTATCTGAAATGATGATCCATGCAGCTGCAGATGATGTTCGCTTTCTTCTCCGCATCTATTATAAGATGATGGAAAAGCTCAACCAGAGATCTTTATGGTATCTTGCAGTTCGTGGGGTGTTGTATTGTCGATGCTTCTGCATCAATGAGAATGATTATGCTGATTGGCCCCATATCCCTCCTATTCCAGGTTTTATGTTTTGCCAACCTATTAGTGTACATTACTCTTGTTTCCCTATCATTGAGGAATTGTATTACCCAACTCTTTGAAATTCGTTCATCTGTCTTATTTTTTATTGCTGTATTGAAAAAATTTAATTAAAGAAGATAGAAGCGGTGCCAAACTCTTTAAATAGGAGAGTTTGGCACTACACTGTATCTGATATAACAATGGGTTTCCATTGTTGGAAACAATGGGGAAGGATTTCCAATTGAGTAAGTTTGTTATTTTCCACTAGATAATGTCACTAACCATGTATAGATTTGAAAGGAGATTTAAAGTTCAAGTACAATGCATGAATGGGAGTCTAAATTTTGGAAAAGAATGGATTATGTATGAGCAAGCTACCAGTACTCCAACAGCATGCACCCTAAACTAAGGGTGAATAAATAAATTGACCTATTCTGGATGGACTTTGTTTAGGAAAGTATACAGATGCTTTACTTCTTAATTGAATACTGATCTAGCTGTGCCTTCTCCTCATAGATAACCTCATCATCGAGGATAATGCTCCTGAAGAGGAAATCCTTTCTGTTCTTGATGTTCCCCCAGGAAAGATGGGACGTGTTATTGGAAGACGAGGAGCATCCATTTTGTCAGTAAAGGAATCTTGCAAGTATGTCTCTCTTCTCCCTCCCATTATCATAACCTTTGCGTTCTTTATATTCAATTTGTTCTCCTGTTCTTTAATTTCCTGCATGTGCATTTTTTTTGCAGCGCGGAGATTTTCATTGGAGGTGCAAAGGGTCCAACTGACAAGGTAAGTCTATCATACTAATGTTGGTAACTACCTGCCTGGTGGTCAACTTAGCGTTGGACAAAATCCAGCTAACTTGGGATTTAAGTCAATGCAAAATGAGACCAGCTTTGAGATTTTTGTATCTAACCACAATAGGAAGTGTTCGACTCTATTTGTCAAATAATGTGTGTTTTTTTTTTTTTTTTAATCTAAAGAAAAGTAACCTTAGTAGAGAGAGACTTACAAAACAAAGCCATAAAATATAATCCATGCGGTCTGTGTTCAGGATTTACTTAATATTTTATTCATTGTCATCCCCGTGGGTAAATGTTGATTATTTTCATGTAGGTATTCATAGTAGGACCGGTGAAACAAGTGAGGAAAGCTGAAGCCATGTTGAGGGGGAAAATGCTGGATATATTTTAGGGAGTTGGATTTGTCATGCTTGTTCAACTTAATCTTCAGTGTAAAAATGGCAAGTTTGAGACAAAATTTGCCTTCTTAGACTTCCGATGACTTGCCTCCCAATCTGATCACGATAATGCTAATTTGTTCAGTGATTTGCGGGTTTCATGTGGTTTGATACAATTATCAGTGTCTATATTGCATTTAGAGGCAAGCTCAAAGGCGAATAATTCCAAAAATTAGAATTTTGGCTGCCAATTCAAGGATGGCTATTATCAGCCACTATCTCACCCATTTGCGCACCTGCAACTGGGTTGTCTTTTTTCGAAGTCCAAACCGTGATGTTGGGATTGATTGTAAATTCCAAAGGTTAGCCATAGGATGTTAAATTCTCTGCTTTAAATCTAGTGCAGGATGTTAACCTTTTTCATGCCCTAGTTCTTTATGGAAACAGTTTCTTTGGGGGGGATGGTAGAGTGACAAATTTTAATCCAATC
>Ga0307517_10013265_pt1 | contig 11212 bp, 5 predicted proteins | sample 23_EM_MG_FD_194515 | JGI IMG/M metagenome (GOLD analysis project Ga0307517, IMG submission 194515) | Populus trichocarpa ectomycorrhiza microbial communities from riparian zone in the Pacific Northwest, United States - 23_EM | ecosystem: Host-associated > Plants > Roots > Unclassified | place... | reverse complement strand
CAATAAAATTCACACCTATTTTATTTCTTACAAATCTTATCTCACACATCAACAATCTTACATATTTGATTATACCTTCCGGTCATCCAGTACAACCTTAAACTATCATCATCAATGATATTATTTAATTCCAGGTAAACCTTCGGCAAACCCCTTTCAGTTTGCAATAACTTTGGCAAATCCTTTTTGGTTATCAATAAATCTAGCAAACACATTTTAATTGCTAATAATCCAACAATCCTTTATGAATGCCTATCAATCTGGTGAACCCTTTTCATTGCTAACAATCCAATTATCTTTTACGAATGCTAATCTATTAGGCGAACCCTTTTGATTGCCAATAATCCAACTATCCTCTACGAATGCCAATTAATTCAGCAAACCTTTTAGTTTTTAATAATATGGTTATCCCTTATGGATGTCAATCAATCCGGCGAACCCTTTTGGTTGCTAAATATCTCTTTTTGTCTTTTTGTTTCATTCTTACTTTCCCTTTATACTTTCAACATTCACTATATGATAATACATTTAAAAGATTTGCAGTTATGAAATTATACGAAACTCTATAAATAGCTCAAAGTGTTGAGCACCTACATGTAGAAAAATAATCTAATTATCAAACACAACACAAATTCCAAATTAAATCAAAACACAAAATTTATTAATTCAATAAGTAAATTCCTCAAACTAACAAACAATGCAAAAGTTTTACCTTATTTTTATGATGTGTAGGTGGCCAATGGTGGCGGTTATGGCGGCAATTTGGCTAGACACACAAGTTTGGTCGGCAGTTTAAAGCAAAAAAAGGGTAGAAATACTCGTGGAGACAAGGGAAAGATGATTCTGGTGTTTTGATGGAGGATTGAACGGTGTTTTGAGTGATTTAAAGGTTGTTTTTTCGGGTTCTAAGGTTTTTTTTCTTTAAAGAGCAGTGATATATATATATATATATATATATATCTCGTAACCGTAATTCAGAATTATAGTTTTTTTTATGAAACTATTATTCTGAATTGCAATTATTTTAATAACTATGTTTTAGAATAGTGGTAGTATAAAAACTATGTAACATTTTAAACTCTAAACTTTTTTTTGTAATGTATTAGGTTTTTTATAAAAAAAAATCCTTTAGTAGCACCTTTTTCGGAGGTCTTTTCTGAACAAGTACCTAATCAATCTTAATAACAGCTTTACTTTTATTTTGTTTAGTTTTTGTTACGAAGTTGTTTAATTATTTACTGGCATTAAAAAAAAACACATCATTTCGTTTCCTTAATAAAAGCTCAAAAGGTCATATCACACCCTCCTCTCAAGCAAAACCAATACCATACTCCAAGCTAAAAGAAATATAAACACAGGCCACCCACCACCCTTCTGGTCATAACACAACAATCTCTCCCTCCATGCCTCGCCGTGGCTCCCCATCTCCTCTCCTCAACCTACCACTTCTCATCGTGATCTTACCCATAATTGCATTAATTCTCTTGTTCTTTGCTCTCCCTTCTCTGCTCTCCCTCACCTCTCACAAAATTCGACCGATCACTAATACTACTGTTATCAAGAGCAGCTGGGACTCACTCTATATTTTTCTAGTCTTGTTTACAATTCTCTGTGGCATCTTTGCTAGAAGAAACGACGACGAGTCAACCACTAATGAAGACAATCCCAGCAACCACGACAAATCGAAACCACACTCCGTTTCAAATGCTCCATGGTTTGCTGATGACTTCTCTGACCCAAAGATCTATGCTAATACCAACAATAGTACACCACTTGGTGGCACAGCGACAACCGCCACAGGCGACAGGTTAAAGATGAACAGTAGATCCTACCCTGATTTAATGCAAGACTCCTTTTGGGAAACTCCTGATGATCGATTTCGGTTCTTTGATGATTTTGAAATAAACAAGTACCGCTCACCAATCCACCATCGGAGACATCGGAATGGAGTGTTCGAAGAATCTTGTGTTAAGGATATTCCTGTTGATACTTTTGTAAGTTGCTCCTCATCAAAGTTACAATCGCCACCACCGCTGAAGACTTCTGCGCCTCCGCCTCCTCCTCCACCGCCTCCTCCGCCAACAACAACGAAGTCCAATCACAAACAGAAGCGAACATATAGAACACTTCCAAGCGAAATAGAGAAGGCAAATGAAAATGACCTTGAATCCACAAAAATCAAAACTTCGCCACCAACGCCCCCTCCACCACCACCACGGCATGCAACCCCAGCGCCACCAAAGAAAATGCACGGCAAAAGTGAACGTAAAAGGACGAATGCAACTAAAGAGATAAAGATGGTTTTGGCTTCTTTATATAGGAAAAAAACGAAGAAACAGAAAACACAAGTTTTACCCAAAAACGATACGCTTCGCTCTCCAAGTGAACCGCCTTCCTCTACTAGACCTCCACCGCCTCCTCCTCCGCCTCCTCCTCCTCCACCTCCTCCACCGCCACCATCAGTGTTCCACTTTTTATTTAGAAAAAATAGCAAGAGTAAGAGAATTCATTCCTTTTCTCCACCACCAGCCCCTCCTCCTCCTCCAACGACAAAGAGGTTAGCTAGGCATAAGAGCCAAGTGCCTCTGCCCCCACCGGAACCCCCAAGGAGGCGAAGATCATCCACCACAGGCCAGCCACCGTTGCCGACAGGGGTGAATAATTTATATGTAGATAATGTGAATAACGGAGGACAATCCCCGCTCGTTGCAATGCCTCCTCTACCGCCTGCCCCGCCATGTCAGATGCCAGGTTTTCAATTTGTTCCCAGAGGGGATCTTGTTGAGAAACGAAGTGCACAGGGTTCACGGTGTAGCTCTCCAGATTCGGAGGAGGTTGACAAGGAATCAAGCAGACAGACAGTCAACAAAACGGACGGTAAGGATGGGATTGGTGGGCCCTCTTTTTGTCCCAGCCCTGATGTTAATATGAAAGCAGACACTTTTATTGCCAGGCTAAGAGATGGGTGGAGGCTGGAGAAGATAAATTCTTTGAGAGAGAAAGGAAGTGGGGACCATGGCCCAGGTACAGATCCAACAAAAATCTGAAAATTACTTTGAAGTTGAAGGGTTTCCTTACAATTCACACATTTTTCTCCTTTTCTCTTCGGTTAATTTGGTTTATGATCCTACATAAGAAAAAAAATATATATATGTGTTGATGGTATGCAGATAGGAGCTTTGAGTAATGTTTTTTATTCACCATTCGGAGCTCCTTTGTAGAGGATTTGATTTGGATTTTCTTCTTCTTCTTCTTCTTCTTCTTCTTTCAAAGTTCGAAGATAAAAAGCACCAAGTTAATTGCTCATGGCTTTGGTTGTGTTTTTTTGCTTACCAACTAGAGCCAGCCATCTTCAGGGTTTAACGAAAGGAGTATGGTGGTTGCATTGGGCTTCTATGGTGTTTTTGCTTAATCTTGTAGACACATTTTTCTTTTACAAATATTGTTTAATTGAAGGTTAACGATTGAAAAACACTGCTTATTATCATCCATCCGGAATATGATTGATATTGATAACGCTTGAAGATTATTCTTGAAGATTCTATATTTTCTTGAGTTCAAGACTTTGTTATTTAGTATTCGTAAAGGATTTGAAATTTTATTTTCTTTTAGTTATTTATTTATGTCTTAACTCAATTTTACCCTAAGTGTGAGCTGAAAAAATAAAAAAACATAAAAAAATGATAAGCGAGTGAGAGAAGAAAAAATCTGAAAATTTGAAAGGAGTGGAAAAATAAAAAGAAGAAATAGATATTCTTATTCAGTTTTTCTGTGTACACTAAAAATAAATATTCATATGTTAACTAAATAATAATGGTATTGCTCATTACCAAACATAGAAAAGATAGCTAAAATTGATTGTCAACAATAAAATCGACTAGGTTTAGAAAGAATTCAAATTGATTAAGAAATATAGGAAATAATAGAATAAATATTCATATGTCTACTAAATAAGAATAGTAGTTGTTCATTATCAAATACAGAAAGAAAAGCTTAAATAAATTGTTAATAATCAACTAATGGAATTATAAGTCATGATCGATCAAGAAAGCTAGAAGTCATGATCGACCAAATAAGAAAAATGACTATAGAGATATTAATTAGAAAACTAAGCCCAAACATGATAACAGGTATATATCATATTACACTTACAAGGATTACAAATTAGTCATAAAATATATGATTGCCAAGAAGGTGACATGTTGATAGAAATGCAAATGGTAGTAAAATTCATGTTGTGCACTTTTGATATATTATAAACAACTTGTATATAGTTAGAAATTATAGTTCACATGGGATTCTATCTCTATAATAATATAAAAAAATCATCTAGTTAATGGATATGTAATTTATTTTTATAATTTGTCTTTCTTTTTACAATTTATTATTTTCCTTTACAACTTTTATTTTCTTCTGTATTTCATTATTTTTTTATCCAAATCAGATTATTTTTAAATTACTCTTTTTTTTTAATCTGATAGAGCCAAATTAGAAACCTTATATTATATTTGATTTGTAGGTTGTTATCTGCCTAGGCTTAAGATAAAGTTTTTAAATGTAGTTTCTCTTCGTTAGAGATAAGAAACGAAGAACAAATAACATATTGATCAAGAAACCACGTGATTCATCATCAAGATTATCTATAAGATTAACAAATTAACATGCTTGGTGAGACAAATTTGTTAACACAATAATAAATTAGTCGGTAAAAATATCATTGTTATGACTAATGAATAGTCGGTATGTGTAACTAACAAAGGCCAATCTTATAACCACGAAGAACTTGATAGTCACTCACCAATACATAAGCCAATTGATCAACCTCTATTAAAAATGCTACATGATGGCTCATCATCATCTAACTCTCTACAATAGCAAAGAGTTACATAAGAATAGAGTTATAGTGCTCTTATGTTGTCTATAACTTGTTGTCATTCCCCACTATTATTACTAATTTTTTACTCCATAAAAAGTCAAGAAAAGAAAGAGAAAAAATAGAAAAAAAAATTCAAAATACAAGAGAATATACATGAAGAAATCTTAGAAGATTACTCAAGTTGGTGGTGAAAAACCAAGACAACAAGTGGAAAAGTTGAAGGATCAAAATGTATAAGATTGACAAAATTAGCAACTCAATTCTAATTGACAAATGATCCATTTGGTGAAAATATTTTTATTTGGGGTAACAAAATACAAATTTGGATAGGTAAGGACTCAATGATATTTTTTAAAGCTTAATTAATTTTATTAAGGACTTAATTGCAAGAAAAAATAATATTTGAAGTCAATTTGGCTTTAATTAGAAGCAATTAAAGTCTGAAAGTTGATTTGTAATTTTAAAGAGTTAATTTGGTCAAATCAGGGGCTTAACTGCATAAATATTGAAGTTTGATAGGCAATTAGGAACTTGATTGAAGAAATCCAAAATCGAGGACCAAACTGAAAAATACGCGTGAATGCATGAGTTGAAATTGATCAAATGAGGGGATAAATTGAATAAATTAGAACTTTGTTGATCAATTAAGGGTCAAAATACACAATTTCATAATTAAGGACTAAAATGAAACAGGTCGTCAACTCTAGGGCTGACAACTGAGTTTGGCATGAGTGAAATTGCATGAAATTAAGAGTTTATGAGGCAATTATGAGTGCAATTAAAAACAAATAGATTAGATTTCCATTTACCAAAATCCCAAATTAAAAACCCTAATTTTTAGGGTTTAGCTTAGACGACGCATCATTTGGCCACCGTGTATCTTTTTTTTTTAGCAGTTTTGGTTGATCAAGTAGGTAGCTTCAGGAGCATGAATGTGGCATTTTTGACCACCTCAAGAGCTATAATTAACACTATTTGATTGAGAAACATCCCCTCTACAAAATTCAACTACTCCCATCAAACATTTGCACCCCATTTTCTCTAATGATCTTAACAACATCTTGTCTCCGATCAACCTCACTACATTACCTCACTACATTGGTAGATTCTAGGCTGATCGATTTCACACATTCAAGTGAATGGATGTGAAGCTATAGGCCTCCAAATCGAGCAAGGTAAGATCCAAACAAAAGGTGTCCTCCCTCTCTACCAACTTCAGGTGGTCTTCAATGACGATGATATCAGAGTTGCACTAACACCTCAAAAGTGGGTAGCTCAGTCATCGATGGATGTAATACCCATTTCTTAAAACCATTAATTTTTTTATGTGTTCACACTTCAAACCTTCTCAATATGTTTTTATCAAAGATCAGACATGTTTCATTCAAGATTAAAAAGCCAGAAACAAACTCCTTGGTCTTCAAGTTTTGGAAAACCACTAAAATCTCCAAAACCAAGTTTGTTGCAAAACCATTATTGTAAAACAAATATAGGTACATAGATTACAGCTGTAAGACATACCCAAAACTCTCCTATTTTGATCAGAGGACCAAGCTTTGATGAAGAAGGATTAATCTTTGATTGAATCCTAGCTTGAAACCTTATAAATACCCCTGAAAAATCAAGACAAAGGAGCATCAAGGAGGAGAGAAAGAAGAGAAAGGAAGATAGGATAAATGAATTTCAAGTGTGAAGGTTTAAGAACCTAGCATAAAAATTTCCTCAACTTTGAGAGAAAGTAGCAAGCTTGGGAAAGAAAAGACAACAACCATTGTTAGAGTTTGGAAGGTATAAAAAAACTCTTCTAATCTAGTAGGTGATGCCCATAAGGCACACCTCTACCTCTTCATTGCATATTCCAGTGGTGTTTTGATTTTTGTTTTTGATACATTGTATTGATCTTCTATTTTTTTATTAATGTATAAAATGTTGTTTTTCTTTGCTTAATTTTGATCTGAGTTGTTTGTTACTATTTATTGAATGTTTAGGAAATGTTTTGATGTTTATTTTGCTGAAATAAAATGGTTTTTGTATTCTGTCATATATATGGCAGTAAGTGTTTAATGCTTTTTTTTTCTAGTGTATTTTCATGGTTCCTGGGCTTGATTTGGGTCTCAAGTTGTTTATAGAGTTAGTTTTGAATTGAAATTTGATGTTGTTGTTGGTTGTTGGTTGTTGTTGGGGTTGCATATATGAAGGTGAAATCTAATGCATTATCTTGATGATTTGATTTTTTTTTATTAGTTCTTTTTATTCATCTATGTTTAGTATTGGTAATGTGGTTCGTGAGGACCAAAGACAATGTATTTAAAGGTCTAGAAGGCCATTTCTAGGGTTTAACCATGTGCTGAGTTTTTTTAGGTTGCTAGGCAGTGTTCTTCGTATTCTTGGGAAGAACATTACCTTAACTCTATAATTTGGACCAGTTTTGGTTGATTTATTTACACTAAACGCTTTGTGATATTTGACTAGTTAATAATTTAGGGTTTATTGGAATCAATAACAAGTTTTTAATGTGTTTAAATCCTAGGGTTTTTGTTTAGAACCGAAACCCATTTGGACCAAATCGTGGTGATTCTTTGATAATCGAAGTGAATAGATGTTAGATTATTAATCCTTGCATGATTCATAATATGTTTGTAGTCTTGTTTTGATTGTATGTGGTTTGGTTAGAGAGTCATGTTGTTGAAACTATGATGAATGCTCTTCGTGTTCTTCATTTTTTATGTGTTTGATTTGTTTTTGGTAAAAAAAAATTAGTTTTTTCTATTTTTAAAGTTTGATTCGTTTTAATTTTTTATTTCATTTTTGGTTTAGTTTTCGGGTCAAACCATGTCTTTGGTTTGGTTTATGGTCGGACCAAAGATTTCATGTCAACCAAGTGGAGTCAATCAGGTAGGGTCGACTAGGTCGAGTAAACCCGATCAGGTCAAAATTGGGTCAAAGGTTAAGACCCTGTTTGGCTAACAATATTTTTGCTAAAGGTTTTCTTTGGTTTAAGGATGTATTTGGCAAACACTTCATAAGCCTATTTTAAACAGTTTTTTTAGGGAAAAATGGGTTTTTGCCAAACATGGCCTAAAATAATTTTTTCTTGTTGCATACAGCCTAATTCTTACAAAAAATTATATTTTATTTATTAAAAAAAATGTTTTAGCATTGTTTTAGGTATTGTTTTGTTTTTCTTTGCATCTTGTGGAATTAATAAGAAGTTTGTAAAATTCCTTAAGGATTTGACCAATATTTCAATAACCCTAAGGTTAAGGTTTTTTTTTTTTCTGAAAATGAATGGTCAATATTCTGGTATAAATGTTGGATCTATAAGTAGATTGGTATTTAAATAGCATGAGTTAAATAGGAAATTCTCAGAATTGTTTTTAATATTCATCAATTTTAATTAGGAGTATTTTTCATCACAATATACGAATTATAAAAAATATTTTTGCCTTCCAAGACAGGTGGATCTTTTTAGAGTACCTACATGGTTTCTTCCTATAAGGATTTATCTAGGCATACGAGCCTATAATAAATTTGAAATGTTAATTTTGTTCACGAGCATAAATCTTTGTTCTGATCCATAGACGAACCACTAGCTAGGAACCCATCAACAATTATAAACAACATCAAGACAACTTAATGCATTTTACCTCAGATAAGGTGCGTTAGTGGTGTTAATATCTTTTCTAGCCACAACTAGTCCCTTACTTTTAAACTTCTGATAAGACCAATCCGCTCGAGTCTCCTATTGACCCTAAATCAAACAACTAGGTGGCAACTCCTTGACCTCGATGTCCTGCCACGTCGCATGTACACGTGCGACAAAATAGCAACTCCACTAGGGACTTTCTGTTTTTGACAGTATTGAACAAAGCTTTTTGTGTTTTATGTGGTTTATATGATTTGATGTGTTTAAATTTTCTCATTTGCCTTATTTGTTTTTTACTTATTTACGCTTTAGCATGTTTTATCATGATCATGCATGTACGTTGTATATGAGTGAATATCTTTATGCATCACTATTCTATTTATGATATATCACTTTGGAATATATACACATGGAAACTTCAGGTTAGGTGAGGAGAGTAGCGACTTACCCTATAACTTTTAGTTAGAGTTTAAGTTCATGAAATTATTTGACTCTTTATTGAGTGCTTGGACTGATAGATATTGGTATATGTATCATCCTATTACCTATTAAGCATCTTTATTGTTTTTATGAGGATAATCACTATTCTAAACTACTTCTCTTTCTTTCTTTGCCGTTTGGCAAACCTTTTCTTCCATGGTTAAGCCTAGACCCGTAAAAGGTATCCCAACACTCTCTACGTGTCCCTAAAATTAGATAACCTTCCAAAGATCTATACCATAATCTTCCTATGCACATGCTCCTCCACCTGATTTTGGGCTTTCAAGGAAAATAAATAAATAAATAATATTTTTTATAATCTTATCTAAACTAACTTGCTATTTGCTCACATCGATAGTCTATTTTTTTTTATTAATTAGTACATTTTTAGATGATGTTTGGTATAAGATTAAAAATGAGGGTGAATTATTATATGAGTAATTATTAAAAGATATTTTTTAAAGAATATTAAAGTTGGTTTTTAAAAATATTTGATGTGTTAATAAATTAAAGGGTTAAATGTTTGTAGAAACAAGGAGAAAATAATTAAATTATTAGCAATCAAATATTAAACATTATTTAGTACGTACTTTGATATATATAAGAAGTGAGAGACAACGTACATACATATATATTTCTTTAAGGGTAAGATTTACCTTCTAAGGAAAGCATATCGACACCATCCTTAAAATTCTCGTTGCCAAAAAATTCATAGCAAACTAACTTAAATTTCATAAGGTAAAATTTACCCTTCATTCACCTCCTATCAAACAAAACATTAACCTTAATCCATAATTATATTTAATAGCTATGTCGGAATATTTGATTCAATTAAATTACCTTTAAAATCTTGTTAGCTTATGACTAAAAATGGAATTTTAATTCATATAAACTTAATTAACTAAAATATGAATTACAATAGCTTTCCCGTTTAAAATTATTAAATTCTTACCCCTTCTAATTAACTCAATTAACTAAAATAGAAAAACTTCTTTCCATATAAACTTAATTATTATCTTAACTAGTACTATCAATGGATTGAATCTTGATTGGAATCTAATCCAAATTTGATGTAATTAAATAGAGCTAGTATATAATTTTTATGATATGAATTCGATAATAATATGAATTTATTAACCCTTTTATTAAATAGATCAATTATGGATCTATCTTGATTTGAGTGGACAATAATTTGATTTGAAATTAATATAAATATTATTTTTAATAAATATAATATTTTTAAAACATGCAAATTTTTAAATATAAAAGATAAGAAGAAAAAAATGGTACTAGGTTTAGACTTAGCATTTATCAATAAATAACATTATATATTTTTGTTTCGTATATTCTCTACTTTCATTGCTATTCTTCCAAATAATTATGTGATAAATTTTTATTTATCTTTTTTCAAATATCAAATTATTTTTTTGAAAAAACCTATATATTATATGAAAAAAAATCAATGAGTTGTTTCTAGTAATAAAAAAAATCATAACCAGAAAAGGTTCAAAGAGCCGATGAATATTGCTGATGCAGATGATGTATTACAAATCCTGCAAATGATAGAGTTAGGTTTCTTTGGAGAATCAAATTGCATTACCCTATAACAAAAAGTCTTTTGTTCATTGATTTTTGGTAAAACATGACATTATTTCACATTTTAAATATCTAATGGTATGTTTGATTCAAATGTAATGGATTATGTAATGTAATATATTACATTAATGTGTGGTTATGTTATTTTTTTAAATAATTTAGTTAATTATTATATTTCTAATGATTTATTAGGGGTTTGGAGTCTTAGTATTTGATGTTTGGATTTAGTGTTTTGTTTTTTGCTGTGAAAGATTATAGGGTTATAGAATATAGGTTTCAATTACAACTAATTTTTGTGGTTAGGAGTTCAAGAGTTAGGAATTAGAGTTTATGGTTTACACTAAAGTTAATGTTTAGGGTTTGGATTATGGTTAATATTTAATGGTCAAGGAACTTACATTAGTTAGGGTTCAATTTTAGGGTTCGAATTAGAATTAATAAGCATTTAGGGTTTGTATTAGAGTTAAATAAATTTTTTTATCGTTGATGTTCGTTATAAGTGATTAATAAAATTTAAATATTAATTAGGATTAGAAGTTAGGTAGAATTTAATAGATCAAATATGTATTATTTAGGATTTTAATTTAAAATAAATATTTAATTATCAAGGAACT
>Ga0307517_10013264_pt1 | contig 11213 bp, 6 predicted proteins | sample 23_EM_MG_FD_194515 | JGI IMG/M metagenome (GOLD analysis project Ga0307517, IMG submission 194515) | Populus trichocarpa ectomycorrhiza microbial communities from riparian zone in the Pacific Northwest, United States - 23_EM | ecosystem: Host-associated > Plants > Roots > Unclassified | place... | reverse complement strand
AAAAATAAAAAATATAATAATAATAATAATTAAAAAAAAAACTTTTTTCTCAAACCAAGCTAAATTAAACACAATGACGTGATTCTTCTCTGATTTCTTGATATGCATGATTGCCGATTCAAAAGATTCAAACATTAAGGCCAAATATTGGGCATGGGTCCAGATTATGGAGTACAGGTTCGAAATAGCAGGGAGCTGGCTGGGTAAAATTGGTAATATCACCAATTATACGAAGTAGTTCTCAACCATTCACTCTAGCTAGGATGGCCTACGGTGGTCTGAGATTGGTTATAATTTCATTTCTTGTCCTTACAATATCACATGATGAATGTATTCCTGTTACACAACCTGTAAGGGGATTTGCTGCTGTTATGCAGGAATTCACCCAATCTGGGTGAGTATTACTTTTTTTTTAAAAAAAAGAGTTTGGATTCCTGCAGTTAGTTTTTGTTTGATCCTTTTCTCCTTTGAGCATTACGTATGGATATGTAGAATATTATCCAGCTTCTTCCAACCTTTTTCATTGTCTGAAACATCGTCTTCTTTTGTGTATTTTAGTTCTTGAAGCCTTGAGTAATGCCTTTTCTTTCGAAAGCTGATTTTTTCTACTTTATTCTGGTTGTGGTGCGAGGCTGTTTGGAGAATAACCGCTGGTTTCCAGGTTTGATGCCAAAGTCCACAATTATATCAGGTGTCGCTATCCAATTCTTGATCCCTGTTTCTAAAATACCATACATTTTTTTTTGGGTTCTCCGCGTGGATGTGAAAGAATGGTGACTCCTTCAGAAAATTTTTAGAACTAAACTTTGGCTTATTGTCTTTTTATTGTTAATATGTTTGTTATGCTTGTTTACCTTATGCTTTAATTTTTAGCATCCATGCTTATTTTTTTGTTGTTGTTGGATTCATGCCTTTATACGACACTTTTAAAAACACACACCTGAACTTTAGATTAGATGAGGGAGTAGCGGTACTCCAGTGACTATTAATCCATGTAAGATTCGTGAAATCATTTAACTCTTGTTTGATTGTCTACCTGAGTGTGTTTAGTATACCAACATGGCCCTTAGAGACTGATCACTGAACAAACGAGAAATCTTTTATGGCTAGGTAGTAAACTTACCTCGTGCATGTAACGGCTAGAACTTGTCATTAGGGTTTCTCCTTGTACCATCACTACTCCATATCTAATATATATCATGCATTATTACTTGTTTGTATATATATGAAGTTTAGTTTGCAAGTGAAATATAAGTCCTCTATTATCCAATTCCTTTTCAAAGTCTATAACACAGGCTTATAAAGAAAAGCACGAAGAGACTAACCTCATGATGTCAAGTGTAAGGTTCTTTCTGATCTAATGAAGGAGGTTCTAAGACAACTACTTTATTAAGAACTTTGGTGTGTTGGTGAAGGGTTTTGAGTCTTCAGTTTAAAATTGAGAGGGTACGCTAGAAACACTGTGACCATGAGTAACGTGGGCCATATCCTGGATAGATATTTGGTTAATATTCTCGTGGATTTTGGGTGAGCATGTTGTACACATTGTTTGTTCCATTCCACTTTACTCAAATGCTTGAAGTTGCTTTGGGGTTGTTTGGAATAGAAGAAAGGACATGAGAAGATGAAGCAATTAAGGGCATGAAATTGATAGTTAGTTTGAGTTTATTTCCATCTCAAGAGTATGGAATTCATGTTATGTTATTGGCTATCTTACCAGCTGTTGAATATGTTTTTAAGAGTTTCATTGTAATTCTAAATCAGTATAAGCATGTATGTGCTTTTCTTTTTATCGAGAAGATCAAGAGATGTCTAGTCTTATTTTACATAAAATTGATTGTTACCAGAGCAACTTTTAATTCAGAGAAAAACTAGGCATTATTTGAAATTCAAGCTCGATAATCCACTCAAACAAAGTTGTAATATTTGAAAGGCTTAAGAAGCTGCAACACGAATAGAGCAATATAGAAGGTCGTTGATGTTTTGCGGAGCAATTTACTTCCAGAAATTAATGAAGCTAAGTAATAAGGCTAATGATTTGTCTCTTACATCTATTGTCCTAGTGGCAAAACTTCATTGACCATTGTTCCTGATTTCATATGATATGATTAAGGAATTGTTCCTGATCTCAAAGAAATATTTCTAATTAGTATCCAATTCATTCTAATATATTTTTCACACTTATTCAACATATGATTATTCCTTTCTAATTGTCTAAACACATAATTTATTCTTTCTTTACCACTTGTTTATATCTCATTACAATCTCACATTTTTCATATTACTCACTTGTATTTGTATGCCATTTTACATAAGGATGACAATTTCACCGAAAATCGATGGAAACTGACTCGAATTAACTTGAATGGATAAGAATTTTTTTAACTTGTTTAGGTTCGAGTCAAGTTTGGGTAATACTCGAAGGCCAAAGGTCAGGTTTGAGTAGGGTATGGATATTGCCCTACCTGACCTGAAACCCTACCCGAACTTGACCTAAACCACATTAATATATAATAACTTCAGAGTTTGAAAAAATTACATTTTTACCAAGCATATACAAATTAAAAATTTAGGGTTTGTTTCACATTTAACCATCTTTCCTCTCTAGCTGCTTCTTCTGTCTTCAATATTCTTCTTTCTTTTCCACTTTATTTCTTTGCTTCATCTCTTCAACTTATTCTCTAATGACCCTTTTGAAGCTAAAAGGTTGGAATCTTTGCTAGAGATCATGGATCCCTTTATTGCGTTTTTTTTATGTTATTTGGGGATTATTTGGGTTGTTAGTTATAAAAATGATGTTGAATGCCATTTAGAGAAGTTATTAGAGAGTGAGAAGGAAGATGATCAGTTGTTGGCTAAGTGTGTTGAGGAGTTGATGAAGAAGGGGGGAGTTTGATCTTTTCAAAGAAGTTGCTGCATTTAGAAGAGCAATGAGTTTGAGAGTTGAAACAATGGTTATAAGGAAATGGTTTGCCAAAGATGTTGTTACTTGGTTTTTTTTTAGTGTGTCCTATCTTATTCTAGGGTTAAGATGAATTATTTTGTGTAATTTTACTTTTTTTTTTCTTTAACATGCCTTGTCTATGTTCCGGGGTTGAGATGAGTTATTTTGTAATTCATTGGACTAGATTCAAAATATGGCTTTGGATTTTGTTGGATGTAATTTGGCTTTTCATGGTAGAAGATTCTTTATTTATAGTTTGTCATTGAATTGACAAAAGAAAATTTTGGTTTGGGATGCCCGATGGATACCCAAAATCTGATTGGGTCAGGTTTCATTTATACCTAATCATGTTCAAGTTAGATTCAAGTAAAAAAATTGATTTCGGGTATGGATATTGCAAAACCCGATCCATGAGTACCTCTTGTTATCCTTAATTTTACATCTTCTTTACTACCATTTTACATCTAACATATATCTCTCATTTTTCATATCATCAACTTGTTAACCCACAACCCAATATAGATAACCATTTAATTACACTTCCCAAGTAATTCTAAGCATATCTCATCATTAGAACACTAACATCACATAATTTCTTCATTTTTTTTATACTTTTCTTTTTACCCTTTACAAAAATAACTCAATGTTTAAATGTTTTTATCTCACATGAATCTTAATCAAGCTTAAACACAATTCCATCATTATTCTGAACACAATATCCATAATATCATAAGAACATTAATTTCAATATAATTTGTCCAATCTTTCACATTTCTATCATTATACCAAACACATATGATAACATTACCTAAACTTGTAGTAATCTACCTTACAACACTCACAATCAATCATAATCATTTTCAACATTATTAGAATGCCAAAAACAATACAATTTACTCGCTTTTCAATTTCTCCAAATTTTTAATTCATGGTCAGTTACTAATGCCCTCCTTAATTTCCCCATAAATGGTTTTTAATTCCTCCTATATAGTCGTTAATCATGTAATATACATTACCATTACTCAAGAAGTAACACAAATTTACATTTCTCTTTAATTTTCGCGTAAGACCTAAAACTTAAAAATTTGGAATTTTCAATCCCCCAACTAATCAAGTAAACTGTTGAAATTAATAGGATAGAAACCTCTTACCATAACTAATTTATCCAATTTTATATCTCTCTCTCTCTCTCTCTCTCTCTCTCTCTCTCTCTCTCTGGTTCATTAGTTTAATTTGGTTTATTGGTATAACACCTTTAATCATACTCCCAAACCATAAGATCTTGAGGATTTAGAGAAGAAAGGAAGAGAGAGAAAAAAATTCTCAAGCTTTCCTCTTCACCAATGGTTGACAGATTTTTAAGGAGGGGGAGAAGGATTTTTCTCCATAATTATGACAATGTCACTCATTTTATAGCCTATATGATATTTTCATTAAAACTCCAATCATCATTTTTTTTTTTGTATAGATTCATATTTATTTTCTTACCCAAGATTTTAACTAATTTACTAGGGATTTTTCTCTTTAATCATAATTTTTTTTCCTTTATTCATTGTTTTTCAACTAAAATCTTTGCTATTCAACACAAGGTTTATATACTTTTCCACGTATTATTTCACCCTTCTTTTCATCATAGGCAATAAAATACAACTTTAAGCCTCCTATGTGAATTTTAAACAATAACATGACATCCAATACAAGAATCATGAGCAATTTTAATCACATTATCTCTCACATTTGTATTCCCTTTAATAACAATCCTTCCTTTATATCTCAATATTCCATCTATTAGACTGTATTGAGCCTAACTGTCTACACTTAATATTTTGCTAGTAATGACTTCTTATAATCGAGGATCATGCTTACAAGTATTCATTATCTTATTGTACCAAGATGGTACTATTGCTAAAATTACATTTAGACTGCCTTAATTTGCCATGTTTAACTCCTTATTATCAATTACTACCTTTTTGACAATGTATTAGTAGCATTGTTCTATTTTTTATTCGATAATAAATTTGATATCGCAATCCTAATATTTTTGTTAGTCCTGTCCTTTTAATTTAATATTTTTATCAATTAATATCTCAAACTTTTATGATAATTTTTTTATGACAATCTGATTATGTTCTAAATAATGTCTTTATCTTCCTACTACCATTAAAATGGCCAAATACTCCTTCTCATAAATTGACAACCCCAAATGTTTTAAACATAAAGCCTTGCTTAGGAATGCCAATGGTCTTCTTTTTTTTTTTTATTAAGAACTGCTTTTAGTCCTGTTGCACAAACATAAGTTTCCAAGATAAAAATCTTTCTAGAATTAGCCAATGCAAAGTACTGAAGCTTCACACAAGGTTGTTTTAAGCTCATCAAAAGCTTTTTGTGTATATTATCCCATTTTAAATTGTTCTTCTGGAGCAATTCAATCAATGACCTACTTCTAATTCAAAATCCTCTTATAAACTTTCTATAATACCCTATCAACCCAATAAATCCTTCAAGCTTTAGTACTGTTTTAGGAGTAGGCCAATTCCTTATTGATTCAATCTTTCTAGGATCTATTGCAACCCCTTTAGCTGATAAAATATGCCATAAATATTTAATTTTAAATTTATAAAATGAGCATTTAGATTGCCTGGTAAACAACTAATGACTTCTTAATGTTTTCAACACAATTCTAACATGACTGATATGTGACTCTAAAGTTAAGCTATATATCAAAATATCATCAAAGAAAATCAACTCAAATTTCCTTAGAAAAAGTTCTAATACTTATATGTGACTTCTTAATGTTGTAGGTGCAGTTGTAAGCTCATGAGGCATCACTTTGAACTTATAATGTCCATGTTAAGTTCTGAATGTTGTCTTCTCAATGTCATCTGCATGCATCCTCACTTGGTGATATCCATATCTCAAATCTAGTTTAGAGAAGAATTGTGATCCATGTCACACGTGTGCGGCATCACGACGAATCGTCCACTCTCAGGTATATGTGTATCTATCTATCTATCTGGTAAATATAGGGAGACAAGGGATTCTTGTCTTTTATCTGTGGAAAATGGAATGTGAGTCGCCACCTAGTATTTTGGTCACTAGGAACCCTAACTGGTATCAGAGATCGGGCACGGGGACTGGTTGCGTAAAGAAAAAGGTATTAGCACCCCAAATATCTCCGACCTAAGGTAGGCTGTATTATATAATTGTCTGATAAAAGCTAAGGTGTTATCATGTTTTCTAATTGTTGGTCTGTCTAAGGTTTAAGAAAAGTCCTCCTCGGTAAGGAGATCCACTGTTTATGATGTTTACTGGTTTAACACTTGGAATTAAAGGAATTCTATGATCCAAGGTTATTACTGAAGGTGATTACTTTGGTTCATCAAAAACTTATTCAAATTCCTTTAACAAAGCCCTAACCTTAGAATTCATTTCCTTTTTCCTTGGTCCTCCTTCAATTTCCATTGAGAAAACCTGACCAACAAAACCACATATTACCTCTTTCAAATTCTTTTGTACCTTTGATGTAAAACTTATCTATAAATTCTTTTTAGTTCAATCATCCTCATTTTTTTCCCTTCTAAATGACAACTTCAAATTGATAAAGTCAATTAGGATTGGTGAGTAATCAACCAATCCACCCCTAACACCATATCACACCTCCCTAACTTCAACACTCTCAAATCCGCATGAAATTTATGTCTTTGCATCAACCATATAAATTTTAAACATAATACATTACACCTCATGACATTGCTATTGACCATAGTTTCTGTTAGTACAATAGTTCTTTTTATGGCAGTTTTGATCTCTTTTACCACATGTTCATCGATAAAACTATGAGTAGTATAACTATCTATAAGAATAATGAGATTCTAGTTTTGACAGCTATCTTTTATTCTTATTGTATTAGACATATAACTTTCAACTAATGTATTAAGGGATAACCAACAACTTTCATCTTAATCCTCCTCATCCATAATTCCATTGTTAACTCCTTTATTTACTTTTAAAAATTATTCTTCTCCTCCTCTTTCTTCATCATCATCTTCTTCTTCTTCACCTTCCATCATATTCAAGTTTTTTTTTTTTTTATATTGATGGCTTGGTATAAACCTTTCCCTATATCTAAAACATTGACCTAACATTCTTTCTTATTCATATAATGACTCAGGTATAAGTTTTTCCTTAAATGATAAATTAGTTTTTACATTGCTAGAAGTTTTAAAAGGTATGATACCTAGTGATTTTCTATTGTTTAAAGAATAAATTATTTTTTGTACCATTTTTTTCTTCTTAACTATAATTATATTCTCCTTTCCACCTTACTTGGTCAACTGCTTATACTAGTGTTGTAGGCTTTAATATCTTCAATGTTGGTTTGATATCATTTTTTAGACCACTAACAAAACTTGAGATATAGTACGATTCAAGGTAGTGAAGGATTTAAGGTACTCATCAGATAATTGAGTTCCTTAAACCTTTCAACACACTCCTTCACTTTTTTTTCTCTATACTAACCTGTTGTATTCTTCCACCACATCCTTTCTACTACCAAATCTCATACAAATAACTCGTATAAATTCTTCCTAATTGGCTAAGTCATGGTCTCTTAGTAAGAACCCTTCATACCATACTTTTTATGTGTCTTTTAAATATAGTTTTTATGTGTCTTTTAAATATAGTGAAACAATCTTGATCCATTGGTGAATTAGAGTGAAATGTAGTTTAAAAAATCTTAAATATTTTTTTATCCACCCTCGTGTATTGTCTATGTGAAATGTAGTCAATTCTACCACAGGTAGGGATAATTATACACATTCTTATGACCTTTATCATATCCTATAATTTCCTCTTGGTTATGGTGTTGTTGCAAACGAATCACTCCTTCTGAATTAGAGTGACTCTTTGCTTATTTCTCTACTTCTTGACCACTTATTAAAGTCTTGATTGTAACCATTAAGGTTTCCATTTGTGTATTGAGATACTCATTCTATTTAGTATGCTTCCACCATTGTCTCGTACTCTCCATCATAAATCATTGTATTTTTTTATGAAGAACTTGTATTTGTTCTTCCACTTGCCTGCCATTCAGCCATTCATTTTGTTGTTTTTCACCATTGTTAATTATCTAAGAATAAATGCAACCTTTCTTTGATCCTGGAAAGTGACTCTGATACCAATTTGTTAAGGTCTCCCTTAACAATATAAGAAATGAGGTTGAGAGATAGAATAATCAGAGAAGATAAAGGAATTCTATAGGTTACATAAATGATTTCACTATTATTGCTTACAATCTAATAAATACAAGACTCCTTATTTATACAAGATCTCTTCACTAATTAACTAACCTCCTTTCCAGCTAATAGACTAACTACTAACTAACTCTAGCTTATTTAACACATGATTAACTACTAACTGCCTTTCTAACTGTCACAACTAAGATTTCATGCCAACGGTGGTAGCTTCTCTTCCTGTCTGCTGTCATTTTTCTTCCTATATCAACTATTACAACAAATTAACAAAGTGGATTGTTGTTGGGTTGCCATGTGATTTTTTTATTTGGATTGTAGCTAAAAAAAAGGGTTGTTGTTGTTGGTCGGTGGATGTGGCTACAACGACTAAAGAGATTGAATCAAGGGTTGTTGTTGATGGATCTGTAGGTAATGAGGTTATCTCCAACGTGGCGGCTGTGGAAAGGATTGGCTGTCATGGTGGCTTATGAGTGTGCTGATGTTAGCTGGTCTATTGGTCGAGAAGATGAATGATGGCTAGTTTTATATATATATATATATATATATGGGAATAAGCTTAAGGGCTTTAGCTAGGGTGTAAATAATTTTTATTTTATTTTTTCTTAGGTCACGCTAAGGATCTTGTAATGCTATTTTTCTTTTCTACAACACTATTGAATTGATGAGAGCTTTCCATAAATATTAGGGTTTGAGCTGTGATGAATTTTAGGAATTTAAACAAAGCTTTTTGATTTAGTTGTAGGAACAACTAAAGACCTTACTCTAGGATCAAAGTTGATGCATAACAAAGTAAAAATTAAAAAAAGAAGTAAAGAGAGAAAGAAGAAGCTAAGAAGAAAGAAAGAAAAAAAACTAGAAAAGCTGAAGAAAAAAAGAGATAAAGGATGGGGGAAATTTGCAACTCTATAAATTTTATTAATTTATAAAAAACAAAAAATAATTTTTAAAATTATATATAACTATTAAAACTCAAATCAAAACTAAATTTGGGTTTAAAATTCACTAAATAATTAAAAACTAACAAAATAACATAAATTAAAGTCCAATAATAAAATTTAATAAAATGGATTAGGATATCCTAATCTTCCAACAAAAAAGTAATAGATCGAGCTATTTCCCAACATCTCTGTCCAGGCACACAAGAAAACCCACCATTTACTTTAGTTGTTGAACCTTTTCTTTTCACAACTCTATTTTTACTATTTCAATTTTATTTTTCGAAACTTACCATAGGTTCCATTGTTAACTGTAAGATGCATGACATTGCTAGCTTGTATCACCTGAGACTCGTATTTAGACAATCCTCTTTACAGACAGCAATATATAGAGAACTAGCCAAATTCTCTTTATCATGTTGGAAATTTTTGACATGTTGGAAATTTTTTCAGTGGATTCAGTAAAAGTAGTGTGGAAGAGCTAGCATTAACCGCTTTCACTTCTTTGAGGACACATTACAGGTCTTCGAGATGGTTCAGTCAGTAGAACATGAACATCTATGCCTTTGTGATCATCTACGAATTTTGTTCTCGGGTGCCAATTTTGTTTGTTTCGTGGGGTTTTGGAGATTGTAACACCACGGTCAAGTTCTTTCACCGACCTTGGGTATTTTCGTTTTCTCGAGAAAATTGTTTTCCTTCATTGTATCCCCAGTTGCTCATTCTCTCATTTAACATGGCATTCTCCTCATGGTAAGAAATGAGACCCGTAGAACAGTGGAAAATAAGCCAAAATCTTCAATGTGTAGCAATGTTACGAAGTATGATAGGGAAAATAACAAGGAGGGAGGAAGATTGTTTATGATGGATGGTGGAGGGAAAGAGTGGGTGCTGTGTTGGTAACTGAAATAGATGCTTCATCCATGAATACTGGTGACCATTTAAGTGCATTTTGCTGTTGGTTCCCTAGTCTGTAATGCGGGCCGTACGTACAGTTCTGGAGAAAATCTCAAAACCAGAAACTTTGGCTAGTGTGTGTTTCATTCAAATAAAGGGCTATACCTCAAAGAGAATTAACAATGAAGCTTGTAATTGAACGGTTTTACCAGTTTCACCACTTATTAATGCTCGTCATATTCTAGCCTTCCAGTTTCAAGTTTTGGCAAAAGAAACATGGTGAGACTTGTGCCTCCATTGATCATAAAAATAGCAGGAACTTGTTCCGACTGCTCTTGATGAGACAGGCTTCCATGTTAGGGACAGGAAAAACTTGATCCTGTTGGTAAAATTGTTGTTGTGTAATCAAAATGTTATTATGGTTTCAGATTCCAAAAGCTAATGATTCTGAAACAATTCTTAATTTGAGATTGGTCGAGATAGAAATTATCATTGGACTTGAGCCATCCTTTTCATTGTTTTTTACCGGAAGACATGAGTCACTTTATTAAATAAATAGATTTGCATTTTGCTTCTCCTTTTCAATCTCCCAGGTTTGGGAGCTCATATACACATTACAACACAAGGATCGTTTGATGTACATCGATAAAATAATGCATGGAAAATACTTAGATCCAATTTTCAAGTTCTTTGCCTCAAGGTTATAGTCTGATTCTGGGTGTCCAGTCTTTTAGATCCACTAAAAGGCTCTAATCCAGAAGCCAGGAAAGTCATCTCTGCTTGATGACAGAAAACTGGATTTACCAGCTTCTAATGATTCCAAACCTCTTTCTACACAAGCACACATGAACCAATTCTTGTTTCTTCATGCCATGATCATGAAACTAGGCATGACGATTCTGTTCCATACCTGATATTAGATTAATGCAACTCCAATACCCTAAGTTACCAATAATAGATTAATAGCTCAATTACCAATAGTCAGTACATGAACATTGGCCACCACTAAACTGATGAAACCGATAAGGGTCTCGTAATACGATTTTCCGCCCAAGAATTCCACTAGCAAGCTTATATACAGAATGGCAATCACCACAAACACGAAGGTTCTTGAAAATTTTAAGAGTTGAACCTTCAGGAGAACTGATCAAGCCATATGCCAAGGCGAGTCTCTCGCTATGGTTC
>Ga0307517_10013263_pt1 | contig 11213 bp, 14 predicted proteins | sample 23_EM_MG_FD_194515 | JGI IMG/M metagenome (GOLD analysis project Ga0307517, IMG submission 194515) | Populus trichocarpa ectomycorrhiza microbial communities from riparian zone in the Pacific Northwest, United States - 23_EM | ecosystem: Host-associated > Plants > Roots > Unclassified | place... | reverse complement strand
AGACACCAGCTCCAAATTACATCATTTTAAGGCTCAAAATTAACAATTACCGTAGCACCCAAAATCTATCTAGTACTATGTCAGTCTGGACCTTTACTCAGTATTTTTCTCATATATGGACTTATACAACTCCACATAAGTCAATACTAGTTTCATTTGAAAGATAACATCCATACCTACAACGATTATACAAACACCAACTTCAAATTACATTATTTGCAAGTTGTAATTTTGACTAAAAGTTGGCTAGTAAAACTGTCAGAATTTTAATTACATGAGATGTAAATTTGACAAGCACTCTAAGTGCTTTCATACATCACAACATCCATTATCATTACTCCATGTTCAAAGAAACTCTCATTTCCAACACATTTTCAAGAACCCTAGAATCACAACAATGAGGGTTTTTCAATTATCCTTTAATTACTATGAAATCAAGGAGGAAAACTATGGAAGAACATTTTTATCAATAATTTCAAGTTCAAATTGAAGAGTTCTTACCAATTTCTTCTTCAATTGTTCTTCCTCTTCATCACCAATACTTGTCCCTCAAGTTCCTCTTCTCTAACCAAGCTTCTTAATTTCAGCCTAAAAGTGTTTCTCTCCTCACAAACCTATTTGCAAGCTTCAATCTCACAATTTAGAAAGATTTCTCAAGTGATTTTTGAAGAGAGGCAAGAGAGAAGCCTCTTGCTCTTTTTTTAGCTATTGTTCCACGTGAACAGTAGCAACAAGCATCAACAAGCATAGTGACATTAGGTTTTATGGGTCAATTACTATTATACCCCAACTTATCCCCCCTAAAATTTGGTTTATTGCACTGACTTGACACTATGTCTTTATTTTTAGGACATTCCCGAACTCCAATTGACCTTAAATTTTAACCCAAGGTAAAACATTATGTCTTAAAACCCCACATACAATTTCAGCTCAATCCAATAATCAAATTGGGAGATAAGTTCAATATTGTAAAACTGGACGATTGGAAATTCATGCCAAAAATCCGAATTCCGCATACTATATAATTTACTTAAATCATCTTAAGTCTTAGACTAATTCTTTAGAGATTCCTATTCATAATTATCATAAATTATTTTCTGAGTTATTTACCCCTTTTAGTCCCAATAGCGCAATTATGCACGAGGATTATATTGAAATTCAACTTTTCTTGCACAAAGAATCATGCATTGATTATTTGACATTTCCTTTTATTTTACATATAATATCACCCAATTTACAAAATTTTCTCCTTCAAATTATTATTTTTACCTGGGCATGGAGTTTTCACGATTTATCGTTAACTAATATTTCGTATACTATTTAATTACTTTAGTTTCTCTAAATTTTAAATTAATCTCCCAAAATGTTCATCTCAATTTATAAGATTTTCTCCCTAATTTATTATTTTTCAATTAATAGTTACTCTATTTAACACATATTTATCTATTTTTGACTGGGGGTTTACAATGAGAGTTTGTAAACTTGAATAATTAAAAAAGAAGCATATGATAAAACCTTGTTATGAACTTTACAAATAACTATTGGAAAACATTTATTACGATATGTATTTAGAGTAAAAAAAAATTCCTCCATACTCTGCCTTTCTAATAGTGACAATTCTGTCAAATGATTTTAATAACATTAAGAAGAAAGTTATTTTTTTACTATGTCAACTATTCTCCCCCCAACCAAAATGAGACATTATCCTCAATGTTTAAAGTTAGAAAGGTAAAGTATAGAAGACATTACCTAGAATAACAACTATTGAAAAACCTGAAACACATTAAATAAATATAATCTAAATAATTAATAAAATAGAAAATATTATGATATGGGTAAAACCAAAAGACAAATATTTGCACACTAAGGCTCAAATCCAATCCGTGCTTTTTACGACTTTCCATGGTTGACTGGTCTGGTCCATTCATGGATGGATCAATTTTAAGGGTTAAAGTTTGTAGTTGATCAATTGATTGTTCATCAATTGTAGCAGAGATTATGATTCATTGTATCGAAGGTGTTATAAACCTCTGTTCCACAACATATTCAAGAAAAGAAAACAAATTATTTTAAAAATCATTAACATTTAACAAACCTATAGGTTTCTGGTGAATGTTCAGTTAGGCCTAGAAGGAAATTTGAAATATCTTTTCTAATGTGCCCAAACCACCTGTTAAGGTAATAAAGACATCAGAATATTCAAGTATTCTAGCTATTTGTTTAGACATTGTCAAGTCCATTAGTTCCTATCCAACTATTTTTCCAGTGACGTTCTTTTTGGCTAAAGCTTTAAGGATGATACCTAAAAATTAACTGCCTCCTAAGAATGCAGTTGTTGACACACTCCCCCATTAAACCAAAGTTGTCTCTCTTATACACTAAATGAATCTTTCTTGAATCTCTCTTTTAGCTAGTACTCAACCAAGATGATTTTCTGATTCTAAAAACTTATTTTCTTTCCTAAGACTAGATCCACCAAAAACACAAATATTTCTTATTTTATGAGCTGAGGATCTTGCCATTTCTACATTGTCCTATACACTATTTAAATGTATGGGTTGAATAAAAAATGAAGGGAAGGGTAAGAAGATTTTAAGGACATGGAAAAAAAAGCAATCATATCGCCTATATGGATAGGTCGACTAAAGTCTTTTTTTTCTTTATTTATTTTGTTTGTGTCAGAACATGGATATGTACAAGTAGTTGTGATTGTGACTCACATCTTTTCTTGATTTTACATCCAAGAACAACTTAAATGCCCTTTATGGGTCGGGATAGGCTTCCTATCCAATTTTCTTAAAAATTGACGAATCCCTTTTAGTAAGATTTCAAAGACTATGTCTACCATATTATTTATAAAAAATGAGGCCATAAATCATGATGCACATCGCCAATAGGATGCATCTCAAAAGTCAATAAAAGATTATCTAAAGAATCTTTACTCAAGTCATCCTTAATGAATTGTATTTTATCTTCATGGTTTATAGATACCATTTCTAAAAAACAACATTGTGCATTACAAGTCCATCTGGCACATTTGTGACAAACTTTCAATCGTTTTTCTTGATGTTTCTTTGCAAAAGTGCTTTTACCTATTCTAGACATGTGTGAAATAAAAGAATTGGAAGACTCACCTGATAATTGGACCTTTGCTTCAATTATCCAGCGAATATCTTAAGGAATTCCATGGTGAATTAACAACCTTAATCTCTCACACCTAACACTATAAATTTTTGTTAGTGTATTTTAAGGCAAAGCGAGAAAATACCTTTTCAATTTCTCGAGGTGGAGAAGAGATGTAAAGAAATAAGAAGAAATAGAGAATTGAACAAATATATAAACAAATATCAATTATCATGAGAAACTAAAAGAACCGACTTGAGAGTCATAGAGTATTGATATCAACCATTTGATCGGGGTTGGAAAAAGACTAGCAAAATAAAAGGCACACAAAAAAGAAACACAAAAAAATGTGAGAAAGAAAAAATAATAATAATCATTCTTTATAAACAGGATCATTCAAACCAATGGATTCATTTTCACTAGGAAATTATCAAATAATGCTTTCAAACCATGTCCATTCACCTTTAAAACATTACCATTATTTGGATTCTTGATGTCAAATGCCCTATAAGAATACACATATTTCATAATAAATGGACCACTCCACCTTGATCTTAGTTTTCCTAGGAAAAAATAGAGTCAAGAATTATAAAGCAAAACCTTTTGACCAACATCAAATGTTTTTCTTAAGATTTTCTTGTTATGAAACACTTTGAATCTTGTTTTATGAATTTTTGAATCCATATATGCATAATTTCTTATTTCCTCAAGCTCATTTGTCTGTAGTTTACACAGTTGGCTAACATCATCAAGGTTTGAATTGAAAGCTTTAATAGCCCAATCTGCTTTATGTTCAAGTTCTACATGCAAGTGGTAAGGTTTTTCATAAACTAGTCTATAAGGTGACATACCTAATGATGTTTTAAAAACAGTTTAATAATTTCAAAATGCATCATTAGGTCTCAAAGACTAGTCTTTTCGATTAGGGTTCACTATTTTTTTCAAGATTTGTTTGACCTTCTTATTAACAAATTCTACTTGTCCACTTGTTTGAAGGTGATAAAGAGTGACAACTTTGCATGTGATTATATATTTTCTCATTAAGGATTTAAATGACATGTTGTAAAAATATGTTCCATCATCACTTATCATGGCTCGAGAGATTCCAAATCGACTCAAAATATTATATTTTAAAAAATTGATCATTGTTTTATGATCACTATTTAGACTTGGAATTGCTTCTATCCATTTTGAAACATAATCTATCGCGACTAATATGTACAAGAAACCAAATGATAGAGGAAATGGTCCTATGAAATCTATACCCCAATAGTCAAAGATTTCAATAAAAATAATATGATTTAAAGGCATCATGTGATGTTTTGAAATCGATCCAAACTTGTTTTTCAATTTTCAAAGGTTTTGTAGAATACGGGTATGTCCCTGAACATGGCGGGCTAATAAAATCCACATTCTAAGATTTGTGCAGTCATCTTTTTTGACGAGAAATGACTTATGCATGCCTATAAATGATAAAATTTAATGACACTACTTACCTCATTATCAAGAATGCATCTTTTAAATATTTTATCAGGACAATACTAGAATAAATAAGGGTCATCCAAATAAAATTTCTTCACTTCACTAAACAATTTCTTCTATCTTAAGTACTATAATGAGCTAGCAAATCTCATATTGCAAACAATTAACAATATTAACAAACCAAGGCATTGTAACAACAAAAAATAAAGATTTAACAGGAAAGTAATCATTAATTGGTGTAATATGAAATATTAACTCTATGATGAATCTTAACAAATGATCAACAACAACATTTTCGATACCTTTCTTGCCTTTGATTGTGATATCAATTTTTTAGAGTAACACGATCCACCATATCAATCTAGCCTTATAATCCCTCTTAGAAAGAAGATATTTTAATGCTACATGATCACTAAAAACAACAACAGGTGAGCCAACAAGATAAGATTTATATTTTTCACATGCAAATACTATTGCATGTAATTCTTTTTCAGTGGTGGAATAATTCATTTTAGCACTATTTAAAACTTTACTTATATAGTAAATCAAATAAGGTTACTTATCTTTTCTTTTTCCTAAAATAACACCCACAATATAATCACTAGCATCACACATTATTTGAAAATGTAGCAACCAATTAGGAGGTTGAATGACATGAGCAGAAGTAAACAAATTTTTAAGTTTAACAAAGGCTTTTTTACAATATTAGTCTATTAAAAAACATTATCCTTTATTAGGAGTATACAAAATGACTTAAATATTACACTAAAATCTTTGATAAATCTTCTATAATCAGCATGTCCTAAAAATGATCTAATATCTTTAACAATTTTTGGTGTTGGCAAGTTGACAATTAACTCGATTAACTTGTCAACCTTAATTACTGTTGATGAAACAATATGAGCAAGTACAATATTGTTTGTCACCATAAAATGATATATTTTTTCCAATTTAGCTCAAGATTATTCTCTTCACACCTATTGAAGACCTTTTCCTAGTTAGTTAAACAATTATCAAATGGATCACCAAAAACAGAAAAATCATTCATGAAAATTTCAAGAAAATGTTCAACCACATCACTAAATATGCTAAGCATGCATGTTTGGAATGTGGATGGTGTATTACATAATCTAAAAGGCATTCTTCGATTTGCAAAATTACCAAATGGATATGTGAAAGTAGTTTTCTCTTAATCTTCAAGTGCAATTTCAATTTGGTTGTAACCTAAATAGCCATCTGGGAAATAATTAAATTTATGGCATGCAACTATTTCTGGGATTTGATCAATGAAAGGTAAGGAAAAATGACATTTTTTAGTCATTGAGTTAAGTTTTCTATATTTAATAGATATGCGCCAACCAGTAATAGTCCTGGTTAAAAGAAACTTATTTTTCTTATTTGTTATCAAAATGACTTTAGACTTTTTAGGTACAACTTGGGTAGGACTTACTCATTTGCTATAAAAAATAGGGTAAATGATTCTATTATCTAGAAGCTTAATGACCTCATTTCTCATTACTTCTTTCATATTAGAATTAAACCTTCATTTCATTTCTCTAGAGGGTTTAGCATTTTCGTCCAAATAAATTCTCTATATGCAAATCAAAGGACTAATTCTTTTTCTATCAGCTATGGTCCATCCTAATAAAATGTTGTGCATTTTTAGAGTTTGTAATAACTTACTTTCCTGATGTGCATTAAATTTGAAATAAATTATTACTGTAAAAGTTTTATTTTCTCCTAAAAATGAGTACTTGAGATTAAATGGTAACAATTTCAAATCAAGTTTTGATGGTTGAACACTTGAAGGTATGGATTCAATTGATCATAGTGCAAATTCCTCAATTTTTGGTCTCTAACTACTTGCCTTTGATTCTTCTTGAATTATCTGCAAATCTTCAGATTCATTGAACTTAGTTTCACTAGGAATAGTTTAAAGTTGATGACACACTAATATTTCAATAAAATTTACTTCTTGTAAATCATGATCATCTCCAGGTTGCTTGAAAATGTTAAAAAAATTCATTTTCAATGTCATGTTTCCAAAGGATAACTTCATTACTCCATTCCTACATTTAATCAATGCATTAGAAGTAGTAAAAAATGAAAGTACTAAAATAACAAGAATTGAATTGCATGCTTCAACAAGTTGTGTATCTAAGTAATAAAATCCACAGGATAAATGAATTTATCAACTTGTACTAACACATCTTCAACTATTTCTCTAGAAACTTTTACAAATCTATTAGTAAGTAAAAGAGTTGCATGAGTTGGTTTTAACTCACCTATTTGAGATTTTGAAAAACTGAATATAGAAGTAAATTCACACTAGCTCCAAGATCAAGTAAAACTTTTTCAATTTTATATTCTCCGGTAAGAAATGAGATTATAGGACAATCATGGTCTTTATATTTCAAAGCATTATTATTTTGAAGGATGACACTTGTTTAGCTAAAAAGAATTTCTTTTTCACATTCAGTTTTGTTTTCACAGTACATAAGTCTTTTAAAAATTTGGTATAAAAGGGTTTTTGTTTAATAGAATACAACAAAGATATATTGATCTTTACCTGTTTGAAAATTTTAAAGATTTCAGAATTATGATTCTCTTTCCTTTGATTACTCATTCAACTGTCTGTAATCAATACAGAGTCGAAAAGTTCCATCCTTCTTTTTTACAAATAACACAGGGGCTCCCCAAGGTGAATTTCTTGAACATATGAACCCCTTTTCTAATAATTCCCGCAACTGTATTTTTAGTTCAGCCAGCTCCGTCGGTGCCATTCTATATGGCACTTGGGCTATAGGGGATGTACCCGGTAGTGTATCGATTGAAACTTCTACTTTTCTTTCTGGAGGTAATCCTGGTAGTTTTTCTGGAAACACATCCGAGAACTCTCTTACTACGGGGATGCTGGCCAACTCACCTTTTCTTTCATGGGCATCCACCACTAAGGCAAGGTAATCCTCGCGTCCTTTCCTCATCATTTTTTGTGCCGTCATAGCAGAAATAAGACAATTAGGTATAACATTTCTTTCTCCTCAAAAAACTACTCTCTCACCCATAGATCCAGAAAATGTTACTGTTTTTGCAAAGCAATCCATTTGGGCCCTATACTTACCCAACCAATCCATTCCTAATATAATATCAAAATCATGTATCCCCAAGGGAATCAAATCTACATGCGGCTCACACCCTATGATTTCAAGTTTAATACCCATATATATTATATCAATGTCTATATGTTTCCCTAAAGGAGTACTAATGATAAACCCTTTCCCAACTCTACTTAGACTCCTTTCTAATTTTCCTACTGCCTTATGTGCAACAAATGAATGGGTAGCTCCAGGATCAAATAACACATAAATAGGCAGATGATTTAACAGCAAGGTACCTGCAACAACATCAGGGGTAACCCGAGCCTCCTCTTGCGTCATAGTGAACACCCTACCCTGGGTCCGATCCCCTTGTGCTCTGACATTGCCTCTGTTACCACTGGCCCCGGACTGAGTTTGTCAAGCCGGTCAATCCACTATAACCGACTGTTGTTGGCTCTGTATTTGCCGTTGTGTCTGAATAAACTCTAACTTCCGAGGGCAATCCTTTCTAACATGGCCATGCCCATGGCAGTAATAACATCCCTTGCCCAAAAATGGGCAATCCCTCCATCTATGTTCTCCTCGACATACATAACACCGCCTTGATGATGCTTTTGTCCACACTGGATACATAGAGGATAAACAATTGACCTCTGCTCTGACATCCCTCTAACCGATCTGGATCCACTCCTACTGCCCTGTTGTCCCCCAGTAGGTCCAATACTAGAACTTTGAACAGTCTCAACTGCTATCCCTTCTTTTCTCCTAAACTGACTGAACTGAGGCTTCCCCCTTTTAAAATAAGAAGGTCTACCTGAGGAAACATCAACATCCTTCCTCTTATCCAATACTGTCTGGCCCTAGTGGCCCTTTGCTATACACACTTCTAAAGCCTAAGCTGCCTCTATAAGCTCCTTAGGAGACTCAAACCGTAAAGCAATCAATCCCTGTCTCAACTCCTGACGTAATTCATCACGTAATCTATCAATCATCTATTGTTCAGTAGCGATGAACTGTGAAGCAAACAGGGAGAGATTATGGAACCTCCTCTCATACTCTAGTATTGACATGTCCCCTTGTTTCAATGCTAGGAACTCCTGCTCTTTGATCCTACACTAATAAGAAGAGAAAAATTGCATCTCAAACTGTCTCTTGAATGCACTCCAAGTCCATGTCCCAGTATCCCTCCTGGACTGTATCACCTCCCACCATGACTGGGCTCTATCCATCAACAATTGTGTAGCACAATTCACCCATCAATCCTCGGGTACTTTCATATGAGTTATAGTGTTCTCTACTCTTCGCATCCATCTACCTGCAATCTTTGCATCCTGTTCACCCAAAAAAAGCTCACATCCCAACTTCCTCATACTCTTTACAGTCCGTATTAGAGCAATTACACTATCAGAATCAATAACAGTAGGGACAGCTGGGGTTGTTAGTGGTACAGAAACTGTTGGTGCTACTGGGGCTGTTGGAGCTACTGTATTGGGCATATACTCGATCATGGCTCTAACTATCTGGGCAATTAAGACAGGGTCCATAACAGGAGTAGGGGCTACTACCAGTGCTGCTAGTACTGCTCTTTGTTCTTGCGGTTCGACTCTCTCAGGTGGCAAATCCCCAACTTGAATAGAACCAACCCTAGTCTGGAGTCTAGATGACTCCTCAACACTTGGCTAATAAGATGCTGGTGGTACATGTGAAGTAATGTCCTCTAAAGGATCCTCCTGCTGCCTATTAGCAAAACCAGTATCCTGATCTCTCCCCCTTACTAAAGAGGGATCAGTAGCCATACCTTTCCTAGTTTGTACCATCCTGAAATAATCCAACAATCATAAGGTTTTCATTTCAATATCCTGAACCCTAACCTTGCTCTGACACCAAAATGTAACATCCCAAGTACCGAAACCAATACATCAACCTTAAAAAAACAAGGTAAATTTTTAAACAGTATCCAACTGTTACTGTCTAGAAATTGAACTGTTACTATCTAACCTCTCCTCAGAGTTTTAACTATATCTGGAGTTATAGAACTTCATTCCAAGCGAGATTGGTCTTGTTGGAAAGCTAAGACATGAGGCTAGAAGTTTCATGTAGGAAAGAGAACCCAGTTCTGCACCCAAAACAGTCAAAATTGCTCATCAATGAATGTTGGACTATTACTGTCCAACTATTACTGTCTAAAAATTAAATTGTTACTGTCTAACCTCTCCTCAGAGTTTTAACTATATCTGGAGTTATAGAACTCCATTATAAGCGAGATTGGTTTCTTTGGAAAGCTAAGACATGAGGCTACAAGTTTCATGTTGGAAGGAGAACCCAGTTCTGCCACCAAGACATTTAAAATTGCTCATCAATGAACGTTGCATTATTACTGTCTAAAAATTGAATTGTTACTGTCTGATCTCTCCTCAAATTTTTAACTATATCTGGAGTTATAGAACTCCATTTCCAGCAAGATTGGTCTCTTTGAAAATCTAAGACATGAGGCTACAAGTTTTATGTAGGAAGGAGAACCCAGTTCTGCCCCCAAGATAGTCACAATTGCTCATCAATGAACATTGGATTGTTACTGTCCAACTGTTACTATCTAAAAATTGAATTGTTACTATCTGACCACTATTTAATATTTTGAGTATAACCGGAGCTACAGAGCTTGGTTTTATGTATGGTTTGTTTCTTTGGAACATTATAACATGGGTCTACCACTTTTATGAAGACAAATATCTCAAAGTTTGTCATCTTATGGTCCAAATCTTGACAGAGAAGTTGAGGGACAACCTATCCATTTTTTATTTCTAAGTTCAACAAGTATAAATTCGTTTCCCATGCATTTTTTTTTTCATCAGTTCATCTATCTATCATTACTTAACAAACTTCTTAAACATATACTAAGGCATTCTAAAATCTCAACTTTTCAAGAAAAACACAAACAAATTCAAGTGACTTAATAAGAGAGCTTGTTACCTTTTATTACAAAACAATGAGTCAAGAGATTAAGAACAATCCCTTTTTCTCTTCTCTTTCCTTCCTTCTTCTAACCCTTCCCTTCTTACTAGTAAAAGTTTTTCTAAGTTTTCTTCCTAAATCTTACATGAAGCATTCTCAGTTCACTTACTCTCACTTTTCTTTGGATTCAAATGATGAATTTAAAGGTTTCCTCTCAATTTTTCTTCTCTCCTCTTTCTTCCTCTCCTTGGTCGGGCATTACTCTAGGGATTTCTAGAGATTTCTTGTTATTTGTAATTATGTTCATTATTTACTTGCATCTTGCCCCCCATATTTACTTCTATTTTCACATTGACCTCCCACTACTTCTCTTTCTCTTTACTAACTCCTTACTCCTTTATTATTGTTTTCAATTTCACCCCTCTCATTAAATAACTTCTATTTAATCCAAATAAATTTGTTCAATTTAATCATTTCTCCAAATCCTTTGTATTTTATTTTATTTTACTAAATCAAGATGAGATTATTATATTCGAGGGTTTGCAACCTGCCTTAAGG
>Ga0307517_10013262_pt1 | contig 11213 bp, 15 predicted proteins | sample 23_EM_MG_FD_194515 | JGI IMG/M metagenome (GOLD analysis project Ga0307517, IMG submission 194515) | Populus trichocarpa ectomycorrhiza microbial communities from riparian zone in the Pacific Northwest, United States - 23_EM | ecosystem: Host-associated > Plants > Roots > Unclassified | place... | reverse complement strand
AACGTCTCTGTTGATCGTTTTGTGGGCCTTCATCGGATTAGCCTTCCCCCTTTACAATTCTTTTGTTACCTACTTCTTGCAAACGCGTGGCACTGACTTCGGTGATGGTTCAGTGTACATCACCTACCGGAACGTAGGTGCTTCTGTGCCATATTAGCAGGAATCTCCTGTTGACGAGTCACTACCAATCCGCAGCAAGTCATTCTATCGGTAATCGGTGTCCCTGGTGCCTTGCTTGCAGGATGGATGGTGGAGCTTCCCACCCTTGGTCGCAAAGGAACCCTCGCCATCTCAACCGGTAAGCTGGAGTTTTGTTTCTTACATCCACTCAGCCGCTAACCGACCTTTCTCCCAGTCCTTACCGGTGTATTCCTCTTTGCCAGCACCACTGCTCGTTCATCCAACGCCCTACTGGGCTGGAACTGTGGCTACAGCTTCACATCCAACGTCATGTATGGTGTGCTCTATGCCATCTCCCCGGAGCTCTTCCCCACCAAGGACCGCGGTACCGGTAACGCCATCGTCGCTGCTGCAAACAGAGTTTTCGGAATTATGGCCCCCATTATTGCGCTGTACGCCGATCTCACGACCTCAGTCCCGATTTACATCTCCGGGGCGCTGTTCATCGTTTCTGGTCTTATCGCTCTGCTCTTGCCGTTCGAACCTAGAGGAAAAGCGTCGCTGTAGCAGGACGAAATTTGCTGGTGGGGGTGAATGTTGTCTTGTTTGCCTATTCAAGCTCTGCTAGGTTCGCCATGGCGCAAAGATGGTGGTGCCAGTTAACAGTAGGAAGTGAAGGACCCCAACGGCGAGATCTTCAAGTAGTAATGTTTGTAAGGATATCTGTAGTTGTAGGTGGTAATCTCTAGTTACCACGCGTAATCCTGATGTGCTCACTAGTCGCTCAACTATAAGTTGTAAAGTGGCCGGAACTTCCCCCAAGTTAACTCCTAACTTGTGGTTTCCGCGTCACCTGTTATTGAGAGAGGTCCGGATCCTGCCGCTTTCTCACCATCTCCCTGCCTCATCCCAGGAATCCAGACTGCTTTCCCGCAGTGTCTGTGATTTAAAACCGATCCGAATACTCGTCTCAGTGCAAGCAGGCAACCCCGCAGATGACATCACCATCTCCCAGTGGTCTTGTGGGTGGATCAATTCGGAGCGTTCTGACGCTTGGAACCGAACCTCCGGCACTGGTCAGGCATGGCGTATCTGGGTGCCAACTAAGCATGCAGACCGCAATCAATGGGAACCTATGCATGTCCCCCTTAGGTTGCAGGCTACATCGTCTCTTTCAATCCCCCACCCCCTCCCACCTGAATTTGCTATAGTATCGACATCTCAACACATTGTCCTCCCTATCAGCCGACTACACCCGAGCACGTGCGAAGACTCATGGAGGACTCTGAAAAGAGTGAAAAGGAGTCCCCACCACTACAAATCGATCCAAAGTGGTACGTTCGACACGCTACGTTGGTTGCGTCGCTGACCGCTGAGCCCATGTAGTTTTCAAGATGCCCTCAGAGCGTTCTTCCAACCCATCAAGACAGACGATCCCCGCCTCGACTTTTACACGATGTACAAGAGGGAGGAGATGGAGTACGATACGGACTATGTCAAGAAATATGACGAAGACCCCAACACCACCTTGATATTTGTGTGTCGCTTATCGTGTGCTCTCGTCAATCGTCTCACTTGCCCTCGTAGGCGGGTCTGTTCTCTGCCGTCAGCTCGGCATTAGTCATCGATGTCCATTCGAAACTCCAACCCGACCCGGACGAACAATCCGTGGCCCTCCTCCGCGCAATTCTCCTCACTCTTAATCAGTCCGCAATCCCGGGCGAGACCCCCGCCGTTCCATCTGTTCAGGAAGATCCACCGAGCGAGCTCGTCACCGTCACTGGACTCATGTATGCGAGCCTTCTAATCTCCCTGCTCGCCGCCTTCGTCGCCATGCTAGGGAAAAAATGGCTGGACCGGTACTTGCGGAATTCAGGCGGGTCGACGATCGGGCGTTGCGGGGACCGCCAACGCAAAGGCAATGGACTCGAGAAATGGCCGTTACGCTTCTTCATCGAGAGTCTTCCGGTGATGCTCCAAGTCGCCCTCCTCCACCTCGCCTGCGGATTCTGTCGACATATGTGGTCCATAAACACCTCCGTCGCGTACGCCCTAATCACGCTCACCGGCCTCGGAGTTCTATTTTACCTCGCAATTGTGATCGCTGGCACATCATCGTATGCGTGTCCATTCCAAACACCAGTATCTATTACTCTTCGTAGTCCATGGAAGAAGGTTTGACGCGAAATAGTCTCATTTACTGCCCACCCCAAGCGGGCGCTCACATGGATCCGCCGGATGTGGAACCGGAGAGCTCGGCCGCTCCTCCGTCGTCAATATCTCCAAATGCTTCCACTCGAGAATATACAAGTTCAACAATCTGAACCATGGTTGAAGCCAAAGGATCTTGTCATCACTCGCAGAACGAACACCAATGACGTGCGATGTGTGTCCTGGGTCCTCAGACACATTACCGACCCAGAGGCACTCGACGCCGCCGTCCGGCTCCCTGGCACGATTTGATGGTTTGAGGACGGATCCAATGTCGAACTTCCCTATAATCTGATTGTCGCCACGTTCGAGGCGTGTTTCGATTCCACTGGGAGGTTGTATCCTGGGTCAAGGGACAGGGCATACTACTATGGACGGGCAATATTGTGGATCCACACTCTTGCAGTGTGTAAATCCGAGGAGTATGCAAGGGTGTTCCCTCTCCCAATCACAGGATACAAAATCTCGGCTCTTGACCCTGACCTCGAACATCTTCTCCTGGTCAACGAGGCCCAGGAGCCTGCCGATCTCCGCTTTGTATGGCTACTGTGGATCTACCCAGGATGCACCCCCACACACTTAAAATGGATTTCAAACGTACTGTTGCATCTGTCCTGGGCCAACCAGACCGTACTTCGCTTCTGGGTTGTCCGGGACCACATTCCCAACACACACAAGACCGCCATCCCTCTGGATGCAATACTCAACCGCTTCCTAGTGTGGTGCATCTTCCTTGGCTCGCATGTTGAGGAAGAGGTGCTGAAAGTCCAAGACAAATCGTGCGATGCCTCCCGTTTTTGCCCTTCGAGTTGCTCACACCTCCCTTCACCAGTGATCTCCTGGAACGCATCCTACACAAATTATCCGAAGCGGTCATTTCGGCCATCATTACTGCCCATCCTCAACGCGAACTCATCCCGCACATACTACGCGACTTGACCGATTTATAAAACCGCCCTGGGTACTTGACAGAGGTGGTGTACAAATGATGCTCCGTGATATGCGAGAACCGCCAAAGTTGTGAGGATTGGGAGAGTCTTGTCCTTATCGCTTTGGAAATCGGTTTCCGTCACCTTGACCCACGGGACCGTCGCGCCAGAGCCCAGCTCACTCACACCGAGCACCACCGAGAACTGATTGACGTAGTTTTTAAGAGTAAGAAGAGCGAGGCAATTGCGGATCTTCTCCACGCCTGGACCGTGAGATCTAGTGGTGGTTCCGTTGTGCAGGAGTACGCGTTACTCGGCATCTGTACTAGGCACTTCGTTGGTCTTCACGACCTGGTGCCGTTCTCCTCAAGGTTGCGGCGACTTGTTATACGCTCCGTCGAGCTCATCGGTTACAAGGAATTTGAGGGGATGGGGACGGAGAGATTCATTGACTTGCTGGGGTACCTCCATGTCACGGTTGAGGACATAGACAGTGAGTACCAGTGGACAAAACTCCTCTTGGATGCTCTCCAATCCTCAGAGGAAGCTCAACACTTATCCCATTGGTACTGGGGGTTGCTGGTGGGACTTGCAGCTTTTGTGCCACCATGGCCGAGGGGTTTCCTCGCCTACAATCCACAAATCACGGCATCCCTCGCCGAAGCTCAGGAATGGGGCAAGCTGGGGTGCTGGATGGGAACTGTCTGGATGGTGTGGCCGCCGGGGGCTGGTTAGGTAACAGAAGAGGACCTCGGCCGTACGATACTATTGCTATTTCGTCAACGACTTGGAGCTGCCCAGAAGCTCGAGAAATGGATGGAACAATGGAGCCGAAAAAGCGGTAAGGACGTGCCACAGTCGTTTCAACAGATTTGCAACCAAGCACACGAAGCAGCACAACAGGATACACTGTAAGTCCGCTTTCGTTTTCATCGGGTGTGCCCTGAGTCTTATGTGGGATTTCATTTCATCTTAGGCCAATCTCATCCACCGAAAAAGGAACCGAAGAACCCGCCCCTTCCTCGCCGACCGGAGGCAACAAGTTCTGGGAGTCACTACCGTATCATGCCTTCTAACGTACGAATTGTATGATTCTCCGTGCTCATTGTTTTACTTTCTATCCCATCGTTCTACGAGCTCCCGGTGTATCAAGACCTCTCGTCACTGTGGTTGCCTTTTAATCATAGATACGACGTGACTGCAGTGTAAAACAGTTTTGCGTTTTCGATCGTTCTCGGACATGTGCCATCATCCGATGGCAGTAACATTGCAATACCCAGACCCGACACAACGGACGGGGTCCTGACAGCTCCCATATAAGTCTATGGATATCTGTGTACGTGTTGTAGCCTTATGGGTAGTCACTCAGCCACTCGATAGCCCCTGACGATCATATACAGTTTTCGTAACCATTACAGCAGGCCTCATCCCGATAGACCCCCTTCTAACCCCGGTACGACCCATGATGCCGGAGCCAGGTCTCCTAAGCGCAGTTCATTCCAAATACCATGCCATTCGAAGGAATATATATCATATCCCTGACGCGAACCATGGGTCGCTGACGACCCTACAGACCGAAAACCGGGTGGGGAAACAGGGTTGCCGACCTTCCGAGGCAAATGTACGAACCGGCCGATGCCGCTATGTCGGGGGGTGCCGGGCCCCAAAAGGTAAACAGCAAGTTGGTATAGGAAACAGTCCGGAATGAAACCTGCTGTATCTCGTCTGGATCTGCTGTCGTGTTGGGCGGCGTCAATTGATCGGGGTGCGGGTGCGAAGAATGAAAAGGGTGATCATATGAGGGATACGAGACGTAGTCATAAGCTCATTAGGGACGGGAACAAACATCAAAATAATACAGAAGTACACGGTGGGTGCAAGTTGGAGCGAGAGAGAACAAGAGCGCGGAAATCTGTGAAGGTATCCAGTGATGTCGATGAATTGTCATGAGCGCGGACGTAGGTCGTGCCGGGGTCGTGAAAATGCAAAGAAGAGTGAAGGGGGTATGAATAGGTGCAGACCAAGGGTAATCAAATCTTGGGCTTGCTCGAAAAGCCAGCAGACATGACTCGAACGAGCGTGCCGGTCTTATCCAGCGCTGCGTTTAGCTTCTTACCGCGGTTCGACCCAGGCTTTGTCAATTTGTTCCACAACTTCGAGGCGTGTGAGGTGTTGTCAGGAGGAGCTGAATGCGGAACTGTGACGGGCGCGTCATTCAGTCCGGTTGGCGTCCCCAGAGCCGATCGTGAAGTGCCCCTAGTATGAGTTACCCGAGTAGGGATGGGGGCGGAAGTAGGGGGAGGAGGATTGTGCCCAAGGCCGAATCTCGGCCCATCCTCGGATAATATGGATGCCACCCGATTTGCGAGTTCACCTTTAGGAGGGGACGATAACCCAGTAAGAACGGGGGTGGTCGGCGAAGGAGTGGACGGCCCGGGGGAGGATTCTTCACTCTTCTCGCTGTCACCCTGCAATTGCCCCTTCTCGGTCACCCGGTCCTCGTCCAGCTCGAACACCGGATCCGTCGTATGCGGCACGTCATCAGAATGCGATAACGAGCTTCGGGATATGCTGAGAGGCCTCTTCACAGAAATTGAAAGCGTGCTGGAGAAATCCCACGAGTCCAATGTATCGTGGAACGTGGATGAGGCACGTTTCCGCCGTTCTTGGCGTTGCGTGAGAGGTGGAATTGCCCCTGATAAGATTAAGGTCGATGAGCGAGGACGCCTTTGAAAAACAATTTCAAATTCTCACTAAGAACTGTCCCAACCAAATACGATTTCTTTTTGGCGGTCCGAAAGAACGGAGATGCAAGCAGTTCAGCGGCTGTTGGGCGTTTCGCCGGGTCTTTCTCGAGGCACTGTTCAACTATTTCCTGGAACGCTTTGGAGTACTTGAAAGACCCGCCAGTGCGGTCCAGTGTCGGCGGGGGGTCTTGAACACTTGGAGAGTCGTGAGTGGATTTGGGACGAGTGGGTTATTGAAATTGCCAAAGAGGCTTACGTCTTCAGAAGGACACTGCGAGGCGATTCGCGCGACCTCGGGGGCCGGCCCTGAGCCAGTTCGAGCGCGGTGATCCCAAACGACCAGATGTCCGCTTTGGCGTCGTACTTGTGGCCCTGTATGACCTCTGGGGCCATCCAACATGGCTGAAAGTGAACAATAGGAATCAAAATACGGCGTAAGACGGGGGAGCCGATCAAAACGCACGGTTCCTACAAATGACTTGCGCTTGCCGAACTTCGGCCGTTGTATGGGGTGGGAATGGGTATGTGCGGAATGCTGTTTGGCTTGTTGGTCGAATGAGACCACTCGTCGTTGGTCAGACCCAGGGGCTTGTGGCTTCGGATCTTCGGAATCCCAGAGAAAGGTGGCGACCCCCAAGTCGCCAAGTAGGACCGTGCCGTCGTCGTCAATAAGGAGGTTGGCCGCCTTAATATCACGGTGCATCAGACCGTTGATGTGCAGGTAGCTACACACCGGACGTCAGAGGGGAATGAACGAGGAGAAATGGCTGCGCACTTGATCCCTTGGAGAGCCTGCCTGAGGATACACTTGACGACTTCTTCCTCCATGCCACCTGCCCAGCCGTAGTGCATCACATCAGCCGCACTCCCCGCATTCATGAGACGCAGGGCGATGTAGAGTTTGTGGCCGTTCATCCATGTCCCACGCACACGAAGGACGTTGGGGTGTTTCGAAAGAGACATGAGTTGAGTCTCTCTCTGCAAGAGTTTCAGGGCCTGCAGGGGTAGCCGGTCAAGATCCAGGACCTTGAGAGCCACAGGGGTGGGCGTTTCTGTGCCCTCAGGCTTGTAAGTGGCAGCATAAACTATCGATGAAGCACCGAAACCAATCGGTGGGCCGACAGTATAGTCATCTGCGGTGTTGCTGTTATCAAGATGAAATAAACACAGGGACCAGGGGCCACGGGCCGAGAGGAGAGAGAGTACGGACCTGTAGAGTTGCCACTCATCCTCTACCGCCCCGATGAATTTCTTTGGTATTCGTTCTGTGGCCATCTGAGTGCAGGGTGAGGGTCGACTGTTGACAAAGATGGGCGGGGAAAACCGACCGTGGGTGGAGTCTTGGCGTGAAGCCATCTGCTGCCGCTGCCAATGGGTGTGCGCCTGTTATAGGAACTTAGCCGTCGGGTGATTCATCGGAACGTGATTTTCTTCTCACGATTCCGCTCCTTCCCTGCTCCCTCCCCAGCTCTCCGTCCTCCGTTCGTCCCGCCACTCGTTTCATGGCACCAAAGAATGCCTGCGCAAAGTACCAATACGTAGTCACCCCGAACGGTCCAAAGATCGTTTCCGTAAATCCTACCACTTTGCCCAAGGACGAAGAGTCACCCGCGGATTACAACTCTGGTGGTTACCTCCCAGTCAAGCTCAGAGATTCATTCAAGGACGGTAGATACGTTGTCATCAGGAAACTAGGGTATGGTTTTCCCGCTCCTCTCATCGCCTCCCTCCTTGACCATTCTTCATCCAGCTGGGGCCACTTTTCAACCGTTTGGCTGGTCAACGACAACCAGTAAGATTTCGTTGCACAAGTCTGGCCTCGTCCCATTCCAGCACTCATCGCTCCCCAGAACCAACAGACACTCAGCCCTGAAGGTGGTCAAGTCTGCCAGCAGATACGCCGAAACCGCTAGAGACGAGATCAAATTGCTCCGTGCTGTGCAAGAAGCGAACCCATCTCATCCAGGTCACGAGCACGTCGTTTTGCTTCTCGATTCATTCCACCACTGCGCGCCCGAGGATATTCATGTCTGCATCGTGTTCGAGCCGCTCGGGGAAAACCTCCTCGCCCTCATCGAAAGAAATAACAAGACCGGCATCCCAGTCGCTCTGGTCAAGATCATTATGAAACAAGTCCTCCTTGGCCTCCAGTATCTGCATGAAGAGTGCGATTTAGTTCACACGGACATTAAACCAGAGAATATCAGTAAGCTGCCGCCGCCACACACGCAGAACAAAACTGACCCTTTTCCCGCTTCTCAGTGATTGCGATCCCGGATATTGAACAGCACATCCAATATGAGCTCTCAGTCTCCCCTTCGCCCACCTCTCGTAAAGTAGGCGTCCCACCCAAGCTCCGAGCTGGTGTGGCCATCCCCCGTCGGACCGGAGGCCGCGAGAAGCACGTACATATTTTTGATTCACAGCCCCTCTCCAGTCCGTTCACGAGCCCCATCACAAGCGCGAGCTCAAGCCCAACCCAGAAGTCCGCTTTGCACATGACCCAGATGTCCATCGAGCCCAAGAGCAGCGGCAAGAACCAGACATCGGCCAATTCCACGGACAGCGACTCCTCTCTCATGACATCGACGGCAACCTCCTCCTCACTATCCGTCCGATCTATGGCCGCGTCTTCTATTACGTCCGTCTCGGACGCAACTTCGCCAATCTCCATCGGAAGCACCCTATCTGCCATGAGCAAATTAGTGATATCCAGTGCAGATGTTGAGATACAACCTATCTCAGAATCGCCCAACTCTTATCACACTCCGCCGCCAGGTCCCCCAGCGGCCACCACGAGGACTGCCGGGCCTTCGGGAATCTCCCTCCTATCACAGATGGCACCCCGGAATATGGCCTCTACGGAAACAGTCAAGCTCAAGACCCCGCATTCGGAAGAGCCTTCAAATCAAAGACCTCCCCCAATTGACATAAGTCCCACCCCACCCACACCGATTTCAGTCAAGATTGCAGATCTTGGCAATGCGACACCATCCAAACGTCACTTCACGGAAGATATCCAGACAAGACAATATAGATCGCCGGAAGCCATTTTGGGACGCGCAGACTGGACACACACGGCGGATGTCTGGTCCGTCGCGTGTGTCGTGTTCGAACTCCTCACTGCGGAGTATCTGTTTGATCCCCAGGCCCAAGCAAATCTGTTTTCGAAAGACGACGATCATATGGCGTTGATTATCGAACTCCTCGGTGACTTTGACCCGGACCTGAAGATGGGCGGGAGGTACAGCAGGGAGCTGTTCGACTCCAAAGGCCAGCTGAGACACATCCGGAATTTGAAGCCCTGGCCGCTGGAGAGGGTCATGGTAGAAAAGTATACGTGGAACGTGGAAGCGTCCAAGGCGTTTTGCGAGTTCTTGTTGCCAATGCTGGAGCTGGACTGGCGGAAGCGCGCGCAGGCGAAGGACCTGGTGGATCATCCCTGGTTAAACGTGGAGGGCGAGTTGTTCGACTTCACCTGGTAGTCGAGGGCTGGTCTCTATCGTTCCCGGTGTGCCGCCACGTCGGCTGCGACAAGGTTCGCATGGTGGTGGTGGTAGGTGGAAGGAGTCCATGGCAGCCCGGCCAAGGATGGCGAGGACCGAGAGCCGTAGCCGTCGCCTTCTGGTGGGGTGGTCTTCGGTTGTGAAGCGATGGTCCCAGATCACGCAATTCTTGGCTGAGCTGTTTATGGAACTCTTGCGCTCTTCAGACGATCTTGTCTGCTAATAGCGAGCTCTCTCGCGACCCACGTCTCCATTCTTTCCTTCTTCTTGGGTTTACTCACTCATGCGTTTTCCCTCTATTGTTACCGTAGTCTAATAGAAGTGCTCCCCTGTTTATTGTGATATTTTCCGTACCTTAGACTTTTCTGATCCCTTCCGTTCTACTAACACTAGACTCCCCCATCCACTTCATACCCCGCTCCAGCTCTCGACTTATGGACATGAGTTTCGAGTTGCCTATCACCCCCGCGTCTCATATTCTTGTTCCCCCAGTTCCTGTTGTAATCGTACGTCGCGTGTAGACTTTTCTTTCCTTCTCTCTCCTTCCCCCACCCCCCAGCGTACTTACCCGTGTCCACGTCATACCACTTCTGGTGTCCGACCTTCGTCGCCCTCCCAGCCCGCTTTCTTCTCTCCGTTTTCGGCTGTTATTTTTTTTTCGCGTTGCATCCCCAGATCTCAGACGTTGTTATCGTATCTCCACGTTCCTTCGTCTGGTTTCTGGACAATACTATGTCTTTACTCTCTTCTCCATCTCGCTCGAGGGCCTTGGTATGATCATCCGACGCCTCCATTCCATCAGCGACGTGATGTTGTCCGGGGATAGTCCCTTTCGTGGACTAGCGGAGGTGTCGCTGCGGCTCATCCGGGGCGTCAGCTGAGACCTGAGTCTCTCAATCGCGATCAGGAAGAGATAGCGTATCGATTCTTCTCTCTCCCTACCATCTGACGATATCCACCCCCGTAATCTAACCATGGTAAATTCCCTTGTCCCATCCTAAGTAATTTGACGTGCTCATTTTGGTTTATTAGGACAAATTTATGGGTTTGGCCAAGCAAGGCTACGATGCCTACGGGAAGTCGCACTCGAGTTCCAGTCGTTCGTAGCTTTTCAAATCTCAATGGCTGCTCTCGCTGTGTGGATCTCACCCTTTTTTTGTCGCTGCCAGTTCCAGACGACAAGAAAGACGGCTTGACCAAGACTGGTGGTCATGAGCTCAACAATCCTCATCACAGCAGTACCAGTTCGGACCCGCTTTGGTGTATGTGGCCGTCCTCCCGGATCCCGTGTGTGTTTTGGCTGACGGTATTTTTGCGAAATTCTGGTGTGTATGTGCGAAGTCAACGAGGACGAGGTCGTGAAGAAGGCTTCTTCAGAGGGTTCCGGAGACTCTTCCATGTTCTCTTCCGCTTTGGCGTACATCAACTCTAGCTCTAGCAAGGCAAGATCAATCCACCACGACCGCTAAAAATCGATTCTTGGCTTACTGGTTTAAACCACCTGGCGTGTGGTGGTTTATAGCACGAGGAACCGATCAACGAGAAGGATGCGACGGAAGCCCACAGGAAGGTCTACGAGGAGAGATCTACCAGCGGAATGAACGCCAACTCTATGGGTACCGCTGCTGCGATGGAGGTACGTCCAACTCCACTTCAACCTTCACACCAGATCTCACGCAACAACCACCCTGTAGGTCATG
>Ga0307517_10013261_pt1 | contig 11213 bp, 10 predicted proteins | sample 23_EM_MG_FD_194515 | JGI IMG/M metagenome (GOLD analysis project Ga0307517, IMG submission 194515) | Populus trichocarpa ectomycorrhiza microbial communities from riparian zone in the Pacific Northwest, United States - 23_EM | ecosystem: Host-associated > Plants > Roots > Unclassified | place... | reverse complement strand
TGAATTTTATTTTATTTTTTTATTTCCTTTAAATTAATATTTTTTGATGTTTTCATATCATTTTGATGTTCTGATATCAAAAATAATTTTTAAAAAATAAAAAAAAATATTATTTTAATGCATTTTCAAGTAAATTTTTTTTTGAAAAGCAACCACAACCATACTAGTAAACACAACTGGTATCAAGTATTTTATACATGTTTTTTACTATATATAAACTTCAACCATAATTTTTATCAAACACGTATATAAATTCAATTAATCATATTTTTTTAAATTTTATTTTCTCAAATTATAATCACAAAAACTATCTTAAAAATAATCAAGCGGGAAGAGAAAGTCATCCCGTATTAATGGCCGTTGGGGAAGGTGGCAGCATCAAAACTCTTTAATGCAATACCTCCATTGCCAATTAAACTCACTGCACCCATCAATGCCTCTTTGTCTACCTCCCTCCCTCTCTCTCTTTCAATCACTCCAAGAAAAAAAATTCTAAAGCTGCTTTCACCAGTTTCTCGCCTCCCTTTCTCACCTTCCATGCACTTTTAATGTCCCTTCACTATATACGAAGTTTCACACACATTGCAATCTTCCATGCTTAATGCATTTCCCTCCAAGCAACGCAAGTTGAATTCTCTGCTACCAGAATTTTGGTGGGTCTTGATGACGTAAAGGAACTGAACATGCTTTTTTACTTCTTTGTTTTATATTTAGTGGTTTTTTGAAAGTTTATAGTTGGGTGGATGAACTAACTCAGACGGACAAAACAAAGCTATAGTGTTTGATTTTTGTCATTTTGTCATGTGCTAATTAAGAAGATAGAGAGGGGTTTAGGTATTTTTACCTCTTCTTTTGTTTTGTTCTTTCGTGTTGAATTATTGGTTGGTTTGAAAATCTTAGTAGAGGGATGAGAATTAGTTTTGGTTTTGGTGATAAGATCTACCAATAAAGATTTCATTGTTTCATGGCAAGGTGGCAACTTGGGAATTGGGATTTTGTTTTTTCAAGGAAAGATTTGACAAGTTTGGAGTTGTAAGATCAAAGTCCATATAAAGATCAAAGTTGGGTTGATTTTAGAATTTGGTATAGTTGATATTGCAATATTGATACCCATCAGACCTTTTTTTGACAGGGTTTGATCTTGTTGATTTGTTGTTGCGGGAAGAAGATGGTTGGAAGTATTAAGGCAGTGAATCATCATAATAATGGATGTGGTCTAGAAGAGAAGCTTGATGAGCTTCGAAGCCTTCTCGGCAAGGCTGATGGTGATCCATTGAGAATTGTTGGTGTTGGGGCAGGTGCTTGGGGAAGTGTTTTTGCAGCTTTGCTGCAGGATAGTTATGGCCAATTTCGAGAGAAGGTCCAAATCAGGATATGGAGAAGGCCTGGAAGAGCTGTTGATAGAGCCACAGCAGAACATCTCTTTGAAGTGATCAATTCGAGGGAGGATGTATTGAGGAGGTTGATCTGGCGATGTGCGTATTTGAAGTACGTTGAGGCCAGGCTTGGCGACCGGACTCTTTTTGCAGATGAGATTTTGAAAGATGGATTTTGCTTGAACATGATTGACACACCACTTTGTCCTTTGAAGGTTGTGACTAACTTGCAAGAGGCTGTTTGGGATGCTGATATTGTGGTAAATGGCTTGCCTTCCACGGAGACACGTGAGGTGTTCGAAGAGATCAGTCAATATTGGAAGGAGAGAATCACAGCACCTATCATCATCTCCTTGGCAAAGGGTATAGAAGCTGCATTAAAACCTGTTCCTCGAATAATCACACCTACGCAAATGATTAACAGAGCGAGTAAGCATTCTCTTATCTGACTCCCCAAGCACACACAACAGGATCAGAATGCTTAAACACAATTTTAATTGCTTTCTTATTCATAATTACGAAAAAGGCCAGATTTCCTCTACGTTTCTTTGGTGTCTATTCGACTCATGCTCAACCGAACAATGACAATGCTGTTGTCAAACTATCGCCATCTCCTGGCTTTCGCTGTTAAGCACGAGTTCTATTCAAATGCAAGTGTCCCTCCCATCCATTTGTATGATATACAATTCTTCTATAATTTGATAATGATTATAATTCAAGTCCACATAGTATGAGATTTGAGTGATTTTCTGTATTCTTCTGTCCACCCTACATTTTCATCATTGTCCGTCAATATTTTCTCCACTTCAGAAAACCTTTCCCCTCATTTTATGTGGTTTATGCTTGGCAGCTGGAGTGCCAATGGAAAATATACTTTATCTTGGTGGACCAAATATTGCTTCAGAAATATACAACAAGGAATATGCTAATGCTCGAATATGTGGAGCTGACAAGTGGAGAAAGCCTCTTGCTAAGTTTTTGAGGCAGCCCCATTTCATTGTATGGGACAACAGTGACCTTGTCACTCATGAAGTCATGGGTGGCCTGAAGAATGTCTATGCCATTGGAGCTGGTGAGTTTTCACTTTCTTCTTTCTCAAAATTGTTTTTGAACAGCATTTCTATGCAACCAATATCTCTTTTAGTTGCGTGGCCAGACCCCAGACGTTAACTAGTTCTTCCCTGGTCACTATTTCTAGTTATCTAGGGTAGGAAAACATGATTAATGACGTGATTGTGTAATTTATTCTCTAAAGTAATTGTAATTATAATTATTGTCTTTTTACAGAATGGCTTGGGACATTCCTCAATGTCACAGCATAACTCTGTAATTCTACCAATAAATTCTGTAATTGATGAATGTCCCAAGCTTATCAAGTGTGATATTACTGAAGCGTGGCTTACAATCATAAATAATTCTGTAAAACAGAGCTGTAAAGAACTCTATAAGAAGCACGATGCGCACTGTGAAATGGCATTAATTGTATTTATGTGCCTTCAAGGCATTGTTGAAGGCACTAGTTATTGATAATTTGCTTCTTTGAAATTTGGGTTATCAGAAACTGGGAGCTCAAGTCTTAATCCACATGACAGTGATGTATTGATTCAGCAATTGTGAATTGTTGTTGAGCACGAAGCCGAACACCATGCTGTATAGCTGCACATTATTACAAACAATAAGCAAAATGAACGATATATGCTTATAACATTTAATTTTTCCTTTGAATCTGCAAACTCACTTTTCCAATTTGATTTTTCTCAGGAATGGTAGCAGCCCTTACTAATGAAAGCGCTACCAGCAAGTCAGTCTACTTTGCACATTGTACATCAGAGATGATATTTATTACTCATCTACTGGCGGAAGAACCTGAGAAGCTTGCAGGGCCTTTGCTGGCGGACACATACGTAACGTTGTTAAAGGGTCGTAATGCATGGTATGGACAAATGTTAGCCAAAGGGGAAATAAGCCGGGATATGGGTGATAGCATCAGTGGGAAAGGAATGATTCAGGTACTGATGTTTATTTACAAACACTTTAACTTGAGAGATAACTTGAAGTGGTGGTTTTATCTGTGGCTCTATCAGTTAGATGTACAACTACGAATGACCTTAGGTTAAAAATCGAAATCTATGCACTAGATGGTTTTTCTGAGCTAGCTCAGGATTGTTGTACTGATGCCATGGATTTGCTAGTAAAGGGACGCCAATATAACATCCCTAGCTTGATTTGAGAGATTTTCTTTTCCTCAATCCCAAACTAGCTGGGTATAACAATTCCAAGTCTGTAATGATTTTCTCATTGCAGGGTGTTTCAGCAGTTGGAGCATTCTATGAACTCCTGAGTCAGTCAAGCTTGAGCGTGTTACACCCTGATGAAAAGAAGCCTGTTGCTCCCGTTGAGCTCTGTCCCATCTTAAAAACGTTGTATAAAATACTGATAATAAGGTAATCTCATACTACAGCACAACTATATAATTGAACACAACAAGTTTGACAGGCTTTAAAAAAATTTCAGCTCACAAGGCCTGCAGAGATTGTATGTTTCAAGCCATGGTTTGGCAGTCTCTTGAATCTTGCTTCCTCATTGTATTTATTTTACATGAATTCTGGACGTTTGTAAAAAATCTCATTCCTAGACCAGAGCTACATGTTTTGCCGATAAAAACCTTTTTCTACAATATCTTTTCTTCTTCTTCTTAGTTTAATCTCCCGCTTGTGGTTGATATTTGGATATTCAGGGAGCAATCATCACAAGCTATTCTGCAAGCGCTGAGGGACGAAACATTGAACGACCCCCGGGAACGCATTGAGATTGCACAAAGCCATGCTTTCTACAGGCCTTCTCTTCTTGGCCAGCCTTAGGCTACTTTGCGTTGCCAAAAAAAGTGATCATGAAGGAATCAATAAAACACATGAAAGCAATTGTTGTATGAAGTTATGAACACTCTGGAGTAAAACACACGCTGGTGTTATCATGTATTCTGCAAAATTGTCTTATAATTGTGAAAGCTCAAAGCCTTCAATTATCGCCTAAATGTTATTTTTTTACATCATGTATTCTGTAAAAATGCTATTTACAGTCTTATTTATTTAATTCTCGTTTGGCACTGCAACAGCGGCGGGAAACAAACACTGAATTAAAGTGTTTGGTTAATACAAACCATATTTTTTTCACACGAGTCCCACTCAAAAAACTGAGGTCGAACCTTAGTTTATAAAAAGTAATTTTTATTTGCTTCTTCTATTTTTTTGCGTGGGAGTGTTTCCATTGTTCACGTGAACAGTGGAGATTGTCTCTACTGTTTCGGCCGGACCAGGTCCAGTCCAAAACTAAAAATGCATTGAATCGGGTCCAACCTAGTAAAATAAAAAAAATTAAATTAAATTAAATTTTTTATTTTTAATTGTGTTTTATTCGAAAAACTAGTGTTTCATATTATTTAATGACACTACATAAATTAAAAGGAAATCGCTTGATGACGTGATATTTGTAAAATTTGATCGCAACCACAATTTTATTCCTGATAATATTTTACCTGATGTTGTTGCGCGCTTACGAAACCAATGAGACTGTAGTTCTTGTCGGATGTATTTCATACGTGATGTAATTGTAGATAGTTTAATGGAACAATAAAAAATATTTTATATTAAGCATTATTCATTTCATGATGTAATAGCAGTAGTTAAATCTACAATATTTAAATTAAAAACCATCAATAATAATATATTTTTAAAAAAATTATTTTATAACCTCAATTTGAAAAGCATTCTTAACCAAACATATTAAACTACTTTTTGTTCAACCTCAATTTCAACCACGTTTTAACCAAACATATATAAATACAATACTCTTAGCCAACCAATTACATGTATAATAAACTATTCATAATTTCTTTTTTCTTCCCTTTCAATAATATTATTAAGTGTTAATAATAAATTCTTTAAAAAAATTAAGATTTATTTAAAATATTAAATGACTTTTTAAATCTTATAATATTTTAAATTTATTATTATTTTAAAACTTGAATTAGTCTGGTTGTGAGTCTAATCTATAGATTGAATAAAAATTAATATAAAAAAAAACCTCAAATGACTTATTAAGAATCAGAGTTAACTTATGTAAATTTAGTTAAAATTTTATTTTTTTAAAAAATAATATTATTTTACTTTTTTTTATATAAAAATATTTGTTTTTAGAGTATAGATGAATCTTTCAACTTGTAACTTGACTTTACTTCAAATCAATTCAATCAGATTTTAAAATTATAAAATTTACTAAGAAATCGTTTGGGAATACAGTGTAAACCGCGTTCTCAAAAAATTTAATTTTTTTTTATTAAAATTTAATATGTTTTATATGTTTTTGATCGTTTTGATGTGTTGATGTTAAAAATAATTTTTAAAAAATAAAAAAATATTATTAACATGTATTTTAATATAAAAAATTATTTAAAAAATAACCGCAACCACACTGACAATCAACATTGAAAAAAAAAAAAAAAGGCTTATCGGTTTGCCAATGAAAGTATGAAACAAGACACGTCATCGATCGTTAAAGTCGTCCCGGCTGGTCAGTCATATATAAGTCTCCTAGGGCACAAACACAAGTCCAAAGTAAATGGCAGCTTCTGAGACAAAAACCAACCTTGAAGGTGTCCTTAAACCCTTCTATCAAAGAGCTTCTGAAGCTGAGGTTGGATTTTCCAATTCACATCTAAAACAAAGTTCATGTCTTTCTGAGTTTATGTTTGATTTTTCATGTGTCCACCATCTATTTTGCGTTGTTGTAGAGTTTACAGAGACTTTCTTGATGTGGGTTATGTGTATCTGTCGGTGTCGATTTATAAAGTTATAGTCTTTTCTTTTGTTTTTAATCACGGGGTTTGAAAAGAATTGGAGAAGATGAGCTCTTTAGCTCATAAAAATGTAAAGTTTGGTTGTTTTTTTTTTGGGTTTGACAGGTGGTGTTGGTGAGGAAGATGGGTTTCAAATTTTGGGTTTTGTTTGGACTGGATTTATCAACAGGAATTTGCCTTTTTTGAGTGATAGTTTGCATAAAAATGCAGTTTCTTTTTTTCTTCTTCTTCTGTTTAATTGCTGTGAAATATAGGAGACGAGAAACCAAATATTGAATCTGTGTGTGTTTTATTGGCCCTGAAAATGGAAATTGAAGTCAACGTTATTTTGCTTACGAAGGTGTTGAGCTCAAAGATTCGAGGCCTGTGTTTTGTGCTGTGAATTGCTGGCCTTTTTGATGCTCCACATGTAATAACTTTTGATTTCTTTATGTGATCAAACGAAAACATATTTTGTTTTGTCTCTTCTTTTCATCGACCCAGTTAGACAAGCATGTTGTTTACATTTATCTAATAGAGATTTGATTAAATATGGCAGCGTTAACTATGAACGCATTAATTCCGATTAAAATAAAACTATGAACAGATTAAGGCAATTCTTAATGCTGAACCCTATTTTTTGTTTAATCGTAATTTACTTCTCCACCGTTGTATAGTTTGCTGACTCTGATTGAAAGAGCGATTTTGTACCCAAATATCACTTTGATGACAAGCTTCAAGGTTTTACTTAAGAGAGAATAAAATCAGAGTACCCAGTTAGCCAGGTTTTAGAAATGGTTCAAGAAATGAAATATAGGGTTATCCCCTCTCAGCTGGTAGGGGTTGGCAGCTTAGGATAATCTTCCATCACTCCCACCTTCCATTTGGAAAATAATGGACTACATGAACTTTGGAACTTTATGAAAGCTGATTAGCATGCAGGCCAGGTGCTGAAAATGCAGTTCCCTGCGTGATATGGTTATTTTTTGGTTTGACCATTCTAATCTCTTGTTTCATTTATGTTCATCTTTTTTTTCCTTTTTTTGAACAAGAGTTCTAGACCATTTATTTCTTTTCATCTAGTTCTGTATGATTTAACATTATGATGTGTTATCATCAACCTTTAGCTTTTCCTAAATGATCACTAATAACAAACACTCACATTTATTTTTTACCATTTGCATCTTCTAACTTGCATTTGTGTGTATTAAAGGATCGGCTGTCAAGACTGGAAGCTTCCGTTGCAAGTAATAGAGGTAAACCTAAGGCACACCACTTAACTTAAAGTGTGTGCTAGCTAAAAACCAAATTTCCTGCTTTACTAACAAAACCAGGAAACTCTCTTAGATGCTGGAAGCGAGGAACATTTGAAAACTATAAGTGAACTTCAGGCAAAGCTAGAAGGTGCAAATGCAGAGCTAGCTTCGGAACGAGAAAAGGTAACTCACATTTTTATATTGTTAGTTTTTCTTCTGAAATGAACTACATTATCTATACCTTTGATTTTCAGGCTAAGAAGCTTGCTGTGGAAAATGGAAAGCTCCAGTATCGTGTTATTCATCTTGTCCAAGCAATCAGGGAGGGTGATGCTAAGTTGGAGAGCCTAAAAGGTAAAATTCCTGAAGGGCTCCTTTGTCTTTGTTTACAGTTTCATTACACCCTTCTGGATTTTAAGTATTGATATTCATTTAATTTATGCACTAACCTTTTAACGCCATCTATTGTTACAACCCTCTCCATTTATAACCAATCCAGTTTTGACAACTGAGTGCTTAGACTCTTTTTTACCACGAATAGTAAGCTGTTCTATTCCCGGATGGAGCTGGCAAGGTGGTAGTTCAGTGTTAGCTTGCTAGTTTACATATAGGGAGAGGCTATTGGCACAGCCCTTCTATATTTTTTTTTTATGATCTAAATGAAAAAAAAATAGCCTTCTTCTCTTATTTTTCCCAAATTGATAGCAAGATTCTCTTTCTTCTCTAACATCTTCTCTCAGGCAGCCAACAAGATCATCCCCACCTGTCTTCTTGTTAACAAAAAAAAAAAAAAAACAGTCAATCTCCTTGAAACATCTTTCCAAAAGACTTGAATTTTTCTGGATTTAGAAAATTACTCAAGCAAGCACCATCTCCAACTGTACCACCAGCCACCACTCATCTTGCAGCTTATGATTTCTTTGTATCCAGATGCAATATCCCAAAATTAACACCATGTATTTGAAGACCCAAAAGAATAAAAAGAAAATCATTGTATCGAATGCTCATCATGGATTCAATGTAGGAGAGGGTGCCCTTTTTCTGAATGTGCAGAGAATGTATGCATTATACAACTCTGTTTTCTTTTACTTGAAGGAGATTTTCGATACGGGGAAAGGGAGGGGGAGAGAAATTATCCAGGGAAAAAGAGGAGATTCTCTATGAGCAACACTGCTAAATAATACCGGGAGTTCCACATCCTTAAGACCATTCACAATTATTTATCAAGGAAAAAAACAAAGCAAAAGGTTTGTCTAGCTTGGCAAGCAGAAGAGGAGGAATAAGAAAGTGGAATGAACCGCCACTGGTAGGATTGATGGAGCAACGAGCTTGATGTGTACAAGGTTTTAGGTTTCAAAAATTATTCGACATTTTCTGTACAAAAACTAGAAAAAGCTGTCGATAGATAACCAGGCTGTGCCAAAAGTAATTCCCTCACGCTTAATGTATGTTTATTTTGACATTACTCCATCAAATCATTTTGTTTTCTCCAGGTGGTTCAGAAGCAAGTGCAGAGGCTATCCCGAAATTGGAGAATTTACGATTATGAACTGAGAGAACGTGCTTTGCCATCGGATATCAGGATAGGATGGCAGCTTTGTGCTATCCCACAATCAGACAAGGTCTATGTGGATATCCAAAACTATAGATTGATACCTTTTAGGTTGTACTGAAACTGATCCATCTGATTTTGCATGCATAGGGGATGCACGTTACAAGTTATTCTTGTGATTAACTTTCAGATTTTTGTTAAATAGCACTGTCAAATTTTCCTCATTCCAAAAGAAACAGAGAAGCTTGTTGTCTGTTGGTATTTGGTATATCTGGCCCTTGATTGCTTTGCCAAGTAAAAAGTTCTACGGGTAAAACACTACTCTCGCTAAGAACACGTAGAAAATTCAGTATACTTTAACTAAACAGTTTAAAGGGCCATACAGATTGCAAATATGTAAAAATGAAAGCTCAAATAGCACTACATGAAACCCTAAACTGGACCTGAAAAGAGGGAGACCCTGCATTCCATTTGTAAAATCTCACTTTTCCTTTTTCATGTATACAAGTCAATATCTCAAGTGGACATGTGTTGGATCGTTATGGATATTGAGGTATACCTTTGGTCTATAATGCAGTAGCTTATACCAATGGAGCCATACAAACACGGTCAAACTAGAAACCTACAAAAATATGGACGAGGAAGCAAAGAGAAGAACGATAATGATCTGTACGACTTAAATGCTCATCAATTCGCAAGACGCTCGGATATCAATTCAAGTAGCAACTCTTTCCGAAGCTTGCTATATTTGGTTAGTTTAAGTCGGCCTGCAATAGTCCTCAGTTTAGGTAAACGCAAGTCCCTCAAGTTGCTTATATCAGCAATCCCTGATGCCACAACCTCATAACTGGAATCACAGATTGAGCAAGACTTCTCAACCGAAAGGTCATCGTTTCTTGCACCATTAATTGTGTCCCCAAGCGAACTAGATAAATCCATTTGAACAGATGAATCTTCAGTCCCCAAAAGGTGTGGAAAATTTACACATACCCTTTTCTTGTTCTGTGGCTCTGATAATGAATTCGGGGTATTATCAGTTGCTGCACCATGTTCTTTAGTTTCACCCTTGTCAGCCCGAACTGCTTTCTTTGTGATCTTCCCACTCAAAGACTTATTTTTTTGTGGGCCAACTCTGGATTTTCGTTTCTTATTGCTTTCTGAAATAGAAGACGAGCTTGAATTAAGTATCAGTTTGGAGAAACCAGTTTCATGGAGAATTGGTGGATTTGACTTGATATTCCTCTTTCCCTTTTCTTTCTGTGGATTCGATAACAAATTCATGCTGGACCTTTCCTCATCAGCAGAAGTTTCAGTCATCTGAACTTCAACTAGCATAGGTTTTTCTTCATCAGGCTGCAGCTTGGCTGCATTTTTCCCTTCATGATCTTGCATCTCTAGAAGTGAAGTCAAGGCACAATTTTCAGTGTCAGTCAGATCAGTTTCTCTCAACTTCACAATTAAAGGAGTTTTCTTTTTGCCATCTGTCTTCTGAGGTGACTTCAATGAAACTATATCGAGAGCTGCAGCAATCTTTGATTCTTTCACACTTCGTTTTTGTGCTGCTTTTGGAGCAAACTCGCAAAATTTTTGCTCTATATCAGAGTTACTGCAATTAGCCTGTTTAAAAGTACCTAGTGCACAGTCAGAATTGTTTTTCTTTGCATTGAGGCCAGCTGCACGTCTCAGAGCTTCTGCACTAACATTTTTTATAATAGCACCCGCAGGCTGCACAAAGGAAATGGTGCATGAGCAAAAGTAAGGGGCAGGGATGAATTGGAACTCAACATGTGACACTAACATCTACATGCAAAGTATCCATTACTTCGGATGTGTGCAAACCATAGATTTTATGTGTAATGGCAGCATATTGATGCAAACTGTGAGAAAGAAAAACCTTGTACCTCATCTGTTCTTGGATTATTTCTTCTGCCTTCCAAATTTAAAGATGAACTCGAAGTTTTACTTTTGCCTACAGCTCTAGATTGGAGTTTTGTGGCTTCCTCATTTCCAATTACTCTCAGATAAGACGTTACCAAAATTTTCATCTCACTGGAGTGACTAACTGCATTCCTATTAGTACTAAGGCCAAAATCAATGATACTATCAGGCTGTTCATTGCAAGAGGAAAGGAAAAAAAATAGCTACAATCACCTGTAAGAAGCTGGAGAGGAGAATAATCAAGACTCATCAGAACC
>Ga0307517_10013260_pt1 | contig 11214 bp, 7 predicted proteins | sample 23_EM_MG_FD_194515 | JGI IMG/M metagenome (GOLD analysis project Ga0307517, IMG submission 194515) | Populus trichocarpa ectomycorrhiza microbial communities from riparian zone in the Pacific Northwest, United States - 23_EM | ecosystem: Host-associated > Plants > Roots > Unclassified | place... | reverse complement strand
AAACGATAACAGATTATCTTTCTCTATCTTCTTCTGATCTTTCTCATGTGCTTGGTTCTGTTTTAATTGTTCCTAATTTTGCTGAGGTTGTTATGCTATTCAATACTCTAACATCCCCCTTCAAACTGTGGGGAAGAAGACAGACACAGATTTTGTCTCTTAGAAAGCAATACTGATTTGCAGTATGACCTTTTATAAAGACATCTGCAATTTGATCTTGTGTTGAAGTATGCTAGACTTGGATATAGACATCTGCAATTTGGGGTTTTATGCTAGCAGAAAGTGGTAGAGTTTTATGCTGAGATTAATCTCTTTAGTTCCAGGAATAGTTTCAGACTGGACATCAAATTTTCTGACTTGTATCTTGGCAAATATCAACCCTAGTTATGGTTGAGGTGAAGATAACATAATACAATTTTAACATTTGTTCTGTGAAACTTTCAATGTATAATGCACTATTCAGTATTGACTGTTGTGATAGAAACTCCTTAATTCACTAGCCTCCCTTGATCATTTGAGAATTGCAGTTTGTTACTCTAGTCTCATTAAAGTGCAGTCCTCTTTACCAAAGCCATTTGGGAGTGTTTGAAGATATATATAGGCAATGTCAATGTTGTGCTCCTATGTTTAGTATTGTGATAGTTTTTATAGTTACAGTTTAAAAGGCAGAATTAAAAGGAGTTATAAATTATTGTTTTTTCTATGACCAAGATTTCATGAAAGAGTTTTTAGTAAGATTTGTATAAAATTAAATATTAAAACATAATTTGGTTAACATATAAAACACGGTTTTAGAATATGGGATCTATTGAATTTGGTGGTCTAGCCATACATTCATAATAAACATTCCAAAATTGATTTTGTGTTGATTTGCAACCTCAGTTAAGTCATCGCTTTTATCAACTTTTCACAAAAAAAGAGAAAAGAATTGTTGTTTTATTGACAGACCAAAATACCTTCATCATCTTCCCAATCAGCCTCTTCTTCTTATGTGTTTCATTGAGTGATGTTTGGACTTACCTACCTTGTTGCTTTGCTTTTGTTTTGTTTTGAGATTGACAATTTAAGGTCACATCTCAATTGTTCTCTCTAAATGAAAATCTTTACCCAAAAATCGAGTGGGCAAACTTTATACGGGCAAAAAATTACTTTTATCTTCTTTCAAGATCCCTAATATCCTTCCATTAAATCTACTTTGCTTTTATCTTCTTCTTTTCTACGTTGACAAACCACTGTAATTTACATCAATAAATCTTAGTAAGCTAGCCCTAACAATCTTTTGTTCCTATTTCCGGTCCTTGTATGTTAGATGTCATGTAATTATTTCTCAAGCGAAAATCATCACCTTCTTCATTATTAAGTTAAAGCTTTTTATTTTTTCTTATTGTAGGAACAAAAATTATAGCCTGCTAATTCTTGGGGTTCAACAAGAAGAAGAAAACCCAGATCGTAACTGTAAATAGTAGATGGGGATTGCCATTCAAGTAATCCAATTTCTCCTCCAAAATCCTCACTTCAAAACTATATGTAGAATGAAATCAATTATGTGATGTTGATGATTACATAGGTTACGTAATATTTTTAGGATTCTTTATCTTTGATTGCGTTATCTTTCAATTATGTCTTTAGGTTTTTAGGTAATCTATGTTGATCTTAAACAACCTAGAATTCAAAACTATATGTTCATTAAAATCAATTGTCATTTGCAATGTGAAATGTCTTTGATCACCTGCATGATCAACATTGTGATGCCTTCTTTAAGGTTTAAAAGATAAGTTGTCATCTAATGTCATCCATAATCAAGCAAATTTTCACTAAACTACAAAGTTCACATAGACATTAACTCAAAACTCATCACCAATTCCACTGTTATTGACTCAACAAAATTAAGAAGGAATAATATATTTTAGTATTTCATCATAAACTTCAAAAAAAGAATTACTTTGATTGAAAATCAGATTGAATAATATCATTTTTAATTGAATGGAAGCTCTCAGACTCTCCTATAACAAATTGAATCCATCCCTTGGCATTAACAGCCCTAGTAAGGTTGTCAGTATTATCATTATTTGTCTATAAGTTGCAGATACATCATATGAGATTGCTATTTTTTTATTGGTTTAGGTACAATATATGTTGTTGTTTTTATCATACTTCTTCTTTTATATGTTTTGTCATGCTTTTTTTTTTCTTTGGTTACAGAGTTACTATTTATTCTTTATCATGCTGCTAATTTTGTTTGTTATTATTTTCATTTGATGAAAATTTCAGACAACATTTCACTGCTTTTTTGAACATGATATGTCACAACTCTTTTTTTTTCTTAAGCAGTAATATTTATGTTTGTCACTAGCTTAATACTTCCTTTATGTGTTCTGCTACTTTGTTTCAACCTTCCACATGCCTATTATGTTTTTTTTTTTTTCATATTATCTATCAACAACACTTTATTTATACATTACTATCCTTGAAAGTTTTTTACCCATATGTATATGCTCATTATTAATGATTACATTATACCTAGGACATTAATTGTTTAATTGTATGCTTAGAAAAAACATATAAACTAAGGATATTGAAGGTTCTTATGGTCAAGATAAAACATATTAGACTAGAGAGACAGTGCATACTTTCTGTGACATATCTATCAAGAAGGTTCTCAAGGTCAAGATAAAGCGTATTGGACTAGAGAGATGGTGCACACTTTCTCTGACATATGTATCAAGGCTTTTGAGAAAGGCATAAGACCAAACATGCATTTTGATAAAGCTGGATGAAAATTCATTATAACTACCTTTAAAGACCAGACTAGGCATACATTCACAAAAAGCACAATTAAAGAATAAATTAGATGGAATGAAAAAAAGATTGGAGGATATGGAAAAACTTAATATCTGAAACTGAAGTTGGTTGGAGTAGTAAATTAGGGATAATTTTTTTAACTAATGAGTGGTTGAAATCCAAAATTCATATAAGTTTAGTGTTAATTTAGCCTTGCAATTATATTAATCTGGTTTAAGTTTTTCTTTTATTTGTTTTGATTTATTAATTGCATTTATTTTCTCTATTGTAGGAAAATAAAAGGAGATAAAAAGTTTAGGCATTGTGGTATTGAGCCATCATGTGTTGCAAATATGACATTATATATATTTACCAACATTGTTGCAACTAGACAATTTGCTTGGGTTCCATCTCAAGGAATTTTGTTTGATGATGATGAAGTTAGGGATAATGGATTAAGGAATACTAAAAATGAGATTTCAATCTTAAGGAAGGAAGTGGAGATTTAGAGGAGGATAGTTTACCAGATTTTATTGATGATGTGAGTAACATGGTTGCTTGTGTTAATGTTGCAAAAAGTAGTGGCAATTACAATAGTGGTGGGAAGAGGAAAGTCACTCAACAATCTACATATATAAGTGAAAAAAGAAAGAAAGAGGGGTTTTGGAATGGGAGCGGGAGCATAATTGTTTTCACACTTGGATTAATTGGTTAATAGCGAGTATGAGTGATTGCACATCCACTTTTAGGGATAGGAAATGATGTAACATAGAAGAGGTGATGCAAGAGTTTCACTCCATTAATGGTGTTGATTTTGGCAACAAGGTGTACATCTTTGCAACTAAGTTTTTCTTAGTAAAAAAAAAGAGAGAAATGTGGGAAACAATGGGAAATATAGAAAGAAAATTCTCCTGGTTAAAATTAATGTTTGAAAAAAGATCAAACTTTAGACCCTGAGGTTAAGTTCAATCTTCTTATCTTAGTTAAATCATATTAATTTTTTTTTAATAATGTTTGACTTATCTTAAATTAAAAAAAAATAACTTTTATGCATTTAACATTGTTCAACATTCTTGTGTTTTGATTGTTGTTCCTATTTTAATTTTGTTTGTGTTAGAGAAGTAATTACAATTTCTTTTCCATGCTATAAATTGTATTATTTATGTATGTGTAAAATTCTTCATAAACCATATATTAATTTTAATTGATATATATCAAAAACAGTTTGGATGATGCTTGTTACTTTTATCTATTGCTTGCCAATATTGTGATAAACATGGCTACCATGTTGTTGATGATTTTGAAATTCCTCTATTATTGTTCTATTGCTCGACATGTAATACATTTTTATTTCAAATAGAGATAATATAGTATTGTGTAAACTATATCTAGTAATGATGTTTGTTTCAAATCTAGTATGTGTGGTAGAACTTCTTCACATAACTTAAGATTGATTGGATATATTGTAGTTGTAGTGGTATTGACTTGGATTATTATTCTGTGAGAAGTTTAGGTAAGAATAGTTGGGTTTAAAAATTTGTTTGGAATTGCAACAACTAATTGTTAAACTTTGTTTTAACATATTGACACACTCTTATATAATTCATTATTTTCTAAAAGGTTCATATATCACTTTCAAATATATTCTTTCATATTCATGAGTTAAAAATTTTAAAGTCATAGTATTAAATAAGTTGTGTAGCATTTGTTTTGAGATACATGTATAAGTAACGCCTTTTGTTTTTTAAATTGTAATAGGCATAACAATTATTGCATTCCATGATTTTTGCTTGTTTATTATTTGTCAAAGATATATGTTAAAAAGCTATTTTTTGCAAATGAATATGGAGTTTGTTTGTGAGTTTCTTTAAGTAATTAATTTTTTTATATTGTTGTAATGTTAAGTTATAAGTTGACAAAACAGGATTGTTAAATTAAATTTGTACCCACCTCCATAAAGCAATTTTGTTGTTTTGTTATATTTATTATTGAACATGTAACATTTTTAGGAATGTTGGAATCTTGTTTTAGAAAAGAGAAATCGTGTTTTTATCCAAAACCAAACAGCAGATGTAAATGCTAAATTACTTAGAAATCAAACAAACAAATTCATAAGACCTTAAATTTCCGGTCCGAGATAATGACTCATTATGACCTTACACTTTAAAAGTGATATCTTGTTCTGTTTTGAATAATTACATTTATCATGCCCACCGATTAATAAATATTGAATTAACAATACAACATTATGTTAAAACATGTATTCAAATTAACAAACATATTGCATTTTATGATTTGTATTTGACTCTTAAGATTTATACTTTATGCTCAGCCACCCTCTCTTAATATCTTGAAAGCATGTGATAAGTATATGATTTACATCTTTTTTGTGCCTTAAGTAAATTATGACATGCTAAGTGAATTACTTTTAATATTGCCTTCAATGGATGGTTCGGAAAAAAAAATCAATTAGAGGTTTTAGGTTCAAGTCTCACCATTAATTTTTTGAAAAGGTGATATATTTATTGTGGTAGGTGTCCATAGTAAAACTCAACAACAATATGAAACTATTGATCAAATAAGAGTTAATTTGACTAAAAAAAATTATTTTTCATTATAGATATGTACGCACAATGGCTTAATGATCTATTTGATAGGGATTATGATAATGTAATGAATCGTGTTATTGAATATGTTTCATATGATGGTGGGGGTAATTATAGTGGTGATGCTAACAATATAGATGATGATGACGACGACAACAATGAAAACGATGATGATAAGAAAGGTGAGCCATTTTGGTTGAGAGAATATGATCGTCGTAAACTAGTATTATGCATAGTCAAAGCTCTCGCTATGTATTATAATAATTATATTTATAAAAAAAACTTGTATGGTTTCTTACAAGACATGAATGTGATGTTTGAACGGAATTTTACATGAGCATTGGAAACATTATGTTAATATGTTTAGGATGGATACATCGACATTTCAAAATCTTTGTTTTGATTTATAAACCCCATATGAATTAAAACCATCAAGGAGGATGAGTGTTATTGAAAAGATTGACATGTTTCTTTATACATTAGCATTAGATGCTTCAAATAGAGAAGTTAATAAGAGATTTTAACATTCTGGTGAAACTATTAGTAAATATTTTAATAAAGTTCTGTGATCAGTGTGTTTACTAATAGTAGAAATCATCAAACCACAAGACTCGATATTTTCAAACACACCATGAGAAATCATCATGAATCCATGATATATACCTCATTTCAGAGTAACTTTAATGTAGTTTTATGCATAAATAATATTGATTAGTATTTGGTATGAATTCCAGCTTGTTACATTCAAAATGATGTTTTTTGCTTCTTGTTTTTGTTGTCGAATTGTATTGGATCTATCGATGGCATATATATGTGTGTGTGTGTATCATCAAAAAATCAAATACCTTTTATTGACAGAAAAAATATATCGACACAAAATTTAATGATTTCATGTAACTTTTACATGCAATATACATTTGTTTAAGCTGGATGAGAAGGTAGCACATATGATACGAAAATTGTTCTTGAGGCGATTGCACTAATATCAAATTTTCAAAGTCACTAGAAAGTATTGGGGAAAAAACAAAGTAAATGTTATTATATTTAGACAAGTTAATTTTTCAGTAAGTAATAAGGATTAAGTTACAAAGAAACATTTTGTTATTGCAGGGAAGTATTGCAATGTCAATTTTGGATATCCAAATGAGTACGATCTCTTAAGGCCATATAGAGGTGAGAGATATCATCTTTAAGAATTTCATTGACGAGGCCAACCACAAAGTCAAGAAGAAATATTCAATTATGTTGTGTAATAGAATGTACATTTGGAGTATGGAAAAAAAAAGATGGAGAATTTTATAGAACATGCATGTGTTTCTTTACAAAACACAAGTTCAGATTGTTGTGGTATCCATGGCACTTCATAATTATATAAGAAGGAAGTTGCATCAAGATGTGTGGCATTTACCGAGTTTGATCGCAGTCCTAATTTTGTTCCTAATGATATTTTAATTGATGTGGTTCCACATTCACAAACTCATGGAAACTTGAGGTCTTCACGTATGAATTATGTTCGAGATGGTAGTGCAACAAATTTAATGGGACAATATAACCAATGTTTTTTTTATTGTTTTTTTTTTCCAATGTATTAATAATACAATGCAAAATAAGAAATTAATTCGTGTCCTTTTTGGTGATTTTATTTACAACCATAATTTTAACCAAACACATATTTAATCAAACCAACCACAACTAAAAGTGATTTTATAAACTTACTTTTTTCAAACCACAACCACAAAAGCTACCACAATACCAAACACACAAGTCTTTATTTCTTCTTCTAATTTTTGACGTTGTTATGATCAGTACAAGGAGATAGATGTAGACATTATTGAAGGAGCAATGTACTTTAGAGTTGAGGGAACACGTGTCTTTTGCCTCATGAAAAAGCAATTCAGTACTTGTCTTCATAGAATGTAATAAGCAAGGATGTTAACATTGCAAGTTGACTCATAAAATCATATAAAATCATATGATTTTATAAGTCAACATATATTTATTATGTAAAATCATGTAAAAATTGAAAAATAATAAAATTGGACTAAAATCATGTAAAATCAGGTAAAATCATGATTTTACAATAATTTCAAATTTCAAATTCTTATTTTTCTCATTACATACCCTTGTATTTACTCACTAACACGCAAGTCTTGCAAGAGCTTGTATCCATGGATTCTTTCTTCAATCAATAATGAAAGGATGAAGGAATATAGTCTTGCTTAAACCTTACCTAACAAATAAAAAATTATCTATTATGGGAGAGGACTTTGAAAATTTGTATTTTATAAGGATATCTTTACGGTTATGAGTGATTGACCATACTTTGAAGTTTGACCCACTAGGTGCTTATGCCAAATACCAAAGTCTTTTAAGTTTAAAGCTTTATGATTTTTCTATAGAAAATTTCATAACTTGTCTAAGATATGATCTAACAATGAAACAGGCTTCAAGATAAAATAAAAAAAAAATCCTACTTTGAATTGTTTGATTCATTCGTTTTAGTTCATATAAAGCCTACAATTCTTTATCAATCTATTTGTTGAGATTCATGGTGTGACAATAAAGATCATAAACTTATGAAAATATAACAATATCTAAAAGAAAACATAATAATATCTAAAAATAATGTATTATTCAACAAGACAAAAGACATCAGATAAGCTAAAATTATCATTACAGATGGTCATGCATTTAGAGGGAGCATTGGAACTAGTGTTGGCCAACAAGATAGCATAGTTGTGAAGATAATTGTTTTCAATATTTTCTCATAAACACATAGTTTTACCAACCACTTCCAACTTTTTTTCTTAGATCTTTTTTGGTAGGATTTTATTATGCTAGAACAAGTACAGTGCATCTTTGTTGATGAAATTGGTTATTGTTTGTATGAAAAAAATTATTTAAAATTTTATGATTTTATGATCTGTTTTTATGATCTAAGTTTATATTGATGTGTGGTTTGACAACCTTGCTAATAATTATTTTTTTATCTCACATGAAGACAACCTTATTTAAATAATGTTAGATAATTACATTGAGTCTTTTTGGTTCTAGCATAGTAGAAAATATATGATAAAATAATATAAAGCAAAGATTTTTTAGGGAAATAGCACAGTTTAGAGAGTCACAGATGACATTTGTGATTCTCAAGTTACAAGTATGATATGCGACTCTCTCAAATTATAAAATTGTTGGAAACATGACCCAATAAAGAAAGATAAGAGAACAGAGAGAGAGAAAAAGAAAGAAAAAGACTTTGGAGACACATTGAAACTTTGATGATGACACTACTGGTACCATTCAAAAGATCTCGACGGGATGAATCCAATGACATCAAGAAAGGTCATCAATGGTGACCGGAGTGGGCCACATGAACGACTCAAAGGCAAGTAAGCCTTGACACCTTTGAACAACTCATGTAATCCACTTCGTTCACCGTTTATAACCTTATTTGATGTTGTTGGATTCATCTCGTCAAGATTTTTTCAACGATACCAGTGATGTCATCATTAAAGTTTTGATATGCTTCTAGAGTTATTTTCTTTCTTTGTTTTCACCTTTTTTCTCTTCTCTCTCTTCACAAATAATAAGGAGGAGAGATGATAGAGAAATAACAATGAAAAAATAAATAAATAGACCTCGAAAACACACCGAAACTCCAATTATGACATCACCAGTATCGTAGAAAAGATCTCGATGAGAAGAATTTAACGACACCAAAGAAGGTCATAAATGATGAATGAAGTGAGCGACACGTGCTGTCCAAAGGTGTCAAGGCTCACTTGTCTCTGGACCATTTGTGTGGCCTTTTCCGGTCACCGTTGGTAACCTTTTTTGGTATTGTTAGATTTATCTTGTTGATATATTTCCAACGGTACTGATGATGTTATCATCAGAGTTTTAATATGTCTTGTTGTAACCCATTTTTGGGTCCGCACACAAAAATAATAATATATATATATATATATATATCATAATAAATAAATAATAAAATAATAATAATAAATAAATAAATATATAGCCGGAAGAAATTAGAAAAAATAATAGGAGGCGGGAGCGCTCAGAAAATGGTCAGAAAAATTGATTAAGGAGGATAAAAATACAAAGATTAAAATTTTGACAGTATATCCTTGAATGATGAGAGCCCTGTTGAAAAAGAAAATTTAATTTGAAGAGAAAAGTCCAAAATTGGATGTTTATAGACTCAATTGGGTTTTATTGAAGGTTTAATTGAAATTATAGAGGGTTGATTGCAAGAAACATTGATTTTTTAAGTCAATTTAGGCTTTAATTGGAAGAAATTAAAGTTTTGGGGTCAAATTATTATTTTTTAGAGTTGATTTGGTCAAATCAGGGGCTTAATTGCATAAATATTGAAGTTTGATGGCCAATTAGGGACTTAATTGAAGAAATCCGAAACCAAGGACCAAATTGGAAAAGGCGCGTAAATAGAGGGGCTGTAATTAACCAAATCAGGGGCCAAATTGAAGAAATTAGAAGTTTATTGATCCATTGAGGGTCAAATTGCATAAATCGGAGACCAAGAACGAAAGTGGAAAAGGCGGCCAACTATAAGGGCGACGATTGAAGTTGGCAAGGATGCAATCGAAATGAACAAAAGATAAATAAGGATTGATTTGGAAGTTGACATGTTGGCGCCATATTTAAATGAAACGGCGCGTTTTGTCCAAAACGACGTCGTTTCATGCTTTAAAAAAAAAGAGCAAAACAATGTCATTTTGAGCGACATTGTTCCTCTTTCTTCTTCCCCTGGACGTGCAGCAGGGGAAGAATGAAACATTTGTTTTTTTTTCTCTTTAATTCTTCCTGCCTCTCTCTCTCTGCATGCTTTTGCCTAAAACCCAAAGCCCCACGCATGCCCCCTCATGATGAAAAATCAGCGAGGAAGTGCCCTGCAAACCCACGCCCGTTGGCTGCCTAGCTCGGCGCCGTGGCAGGACAGGTTGGCGTCGCTCCCCACGCACAGCGATAGGGACGCCCCCGCTCCCCTTTGCCCTATAAATACCACACTCAACGCCAACAGAAGAGGAGGACAAAGAGGAAAGTGACCGAAAAGAGAGTAACGAAATAGAGAGAGAAAGGAAAGATTAAGGGGAAGCTTGAAACCGGGGAGGGAAATTTAAAAAAAAAAACAAAACAAAACCGAGAGGACAAAGGGACAACCGCTGGTAAACGAAACAGAGAAAGAAAGAACGAAAAAAATAGAGGAGAGGGGAAGAGGAAGAATCTCTCTCTCCGCCGCTTGAAACAGCAGCATCGCTGCTTGGAGCCGCCGTCCGTGAGCCATGACACCGCCACCGGCCTCCACCACAGCACCGCCAAAGAAGCAGCCAGACCAGCAACGCACCGCCTCCTCCGCGCCAGGTAACTCTTCTTTCCCTGCCGCTTTTAGTTAATTCTTGGCTTCATCTCCTTCTGCATGCAGGGGGATGGGTGGGGAAAATAATTCCCCTCCCTGTTTTTACCTTCCTGGGCCAGGCCGGTTCGGGCCCAGCCTTTATGTATGGGTCGGGTCCGGCCCAGACCCGAAGAAGCAGAGTGAACTGTTGGGCCGAGATCGGCCCAACCCCTTTTGGGCTGAGTCCAGCCCAGTCCAGCCCACTTAATATTATATATTATATATTATAATGTACTTATATTATTTATATATAGATAGATATATAAAAAAAAAATCTAAAAAATCCTTAAGAAAATTGTTGATTTTCCTGCATATTTTTATCAAAATTGCTTAATACTGGTTTGTATTTTTATATCGTAAAAATATAAATCCAGTATTAAAATACCCGGTTTTCGTCAAGACATCAAA
>Ga0307517_10013259_pt1 | contig 11215 bp, 6 predicted proteins | sample 23_EM_MG_FD_194515 | JGI IMG/M metagenome (GOLD analysis project Ga0307517, IMG submission 194515) | Populus trichocarpa ectomycorrhiza microbial communities from riparian zone in the Pacific Northwest, United States - 23_EM | ecosystem: Host-associated > Plants > Roots > Unclassified | place... | reverse complement strand
TTTTATTTTAAATATATTTATATAAGAGGTGCAGTGTTATTACAACATATCTATGTTAATGTCAGTTTAAAACAATGTTTTAACTGGAGTTTTTAAAATTATTATTTTTATTTATTTTTAAAAAAGCATCAGCTACCATTATTTTCAATACCACTTGATATACACGCATTCATCAAACAGTAGCGGAAATAGGAAGAAAAGTTTTTTTCATGGCCCTTCTACAAATTTGTAATTTTAACTCTAAAACTAGAAGATTTTAAATTTTGCCCTCCTTAATTTATTTTTGCTTAATTTGACCTCTAACTAAATTTTTTAACTCCGCTACTGTTCATATATATATATATATTAATTTAATTGTTAAAAAATTACCAATCCACCTATCTAAATAAATGAAAGTATAGTTAGGTCACCGCAAATAAAAAAAGATCTTATTGTAAAAAATAAATAAAAAGAAAAAAAAATACATGGAAATTAAAGATATTAGTAAAGAAAAGTGTGGTTGCGGCTGCTTTTTAAAATATTTTTCATGTTAAAATACATTAAAATAATAGTTTTTTAAAATTATTTTTGAGATTAACGTATCAAAATAATTTAAAATATAAAAAAAATTAATTTTTTATAAAAAAAGAAATATTCACGGATTGGCCCGCGATTTCGATCTTCTATAAAGAAACGTAAACTTTTTGAGGCCATATATATACAGGAAAGCGCAAAGCATGACTGAGAAAAGGGAGTGTGTTGGTAAAAAATCTGATGATGCCTGCTGCCTTCCACAATATTTACATCAATCACACTAGGTCTACCTGTACCGTCCAGATTAATCTTTCTTTTCCATGATTTGCGGCCACTAATTACTCCTGCTGACCAGACGCTTTTATCGCCGAAAATGAAATTTCACTCTATTCTTGTTTTCCCGTTCACGTTATTGCCCTGATTTTTCCACGAGTACTTTTTTTAAGAAATAAAAAATAACTAACTGAGTCAATAGGTAAATCCATGATGGGATTGACCCGTTTAAATTCCGGTTTAATCGATACAAGTTAACCTTAATTAAAGAAGAGGACTTCCTTGATGTAGCTTTTAAGATTAACAATATATTTTAATTTGAAATTTGTCCGTGTCTACTCAAAATCAAGTAAAATTTTAATAATATTTTTTATTTAAAAATATATCAAAATAATAGTTTTTTTTTTCATATCAAGATATTAAAATGATCTAAAAATATATATAAAAAATTTAAACTAAAAAAAATTCAAAAACTTTAAATTCTGATCTCATCGATATAAGTTAATCTGTTAATTAAAGAAGAGGACTTCGTTGATCTAATTTTTTAAATTAATAATAGATTTTAACTCGGAATATGTCCTTATCTACTCAAAATCAAGTTGAATATCTTAATTGTACGAGAATATAACAGATATTGTTTTTTAAAATATTTTTTATTTAAAAATATATTAAGATAATATTTTTTATTTTTTATTTTTATTTTTAATACTGAAACATCAATTTAAAAATATAAAAAAAATTATTTTTTTTAAAATGATTTAATTGGTTTTTTTTTTAAAAATACGTGAAACATTTGCACTGCCCTATTTCTGTTTCAGAAATGGGAAGACTTGCAATCAATTCATTGCCCGGCGGTCGTGCGTCCAAAACATCATGAAACATGGCCAAATGTAAACTCCATGAAGAAGTGAGTGATCCTCGTAAACAAAGAAGGATTTGCTGACTTCCACACTGCTCCATCTTCTATAAATACTGCTCAAATCCTAGCCCTTCAAATTTATAACCACCGCTAGATTTCAAAAGAGCAAACCTCAATAATAGTCCCATATCTTTAGGGAAAATCTTGTTTAAGTCCCCAACTTATTTTTTTTCTCCATGAGGTTTACAATGTTTCAATGAATTTCTTAAATAAATCAGCCCTTCGGTTACAAATGCAAACAACATGATTGTTAAGTAATAACGTGAAACTAATTAAATATCTATTTTTTTAATAAAAAAACTATTAATTTTTTTGATATCTTCTTTTTGAATCACATGATCGAATTACTATATAAAAAACATTGATATCTTGTTAATTGAAATTGCTAAAAGGATTTGATTGAAAATTCATTGTTACATTAGGTACCTAATTGAAAATTGTTCTTAGGTTTCCCATCTCAGAATTTACATTGCATAGGCATGGTCTTTATAAATCTGACTTTTCAACGCGGAGGAAATGCCAATTAACCCAGTAGTTGGTACAAAATCACAACCCCTGGTTTATTCCCATTTTGCCCCTCCCTCCCAAGGACACACTACACATACCATGATTTGACATACACGAATTACTCTCCTCTCCTCTCCTCTCCTCTCTCACTAGTTCAAAGAGCAAGAATTCAGAAAGATTTGAAGCCAGCCCGGTATCATTTTGTAACTTAAAAATCCAGTACAAACACAAGAACAACCTGATCGTCTCATTTTGCAACTTAAAAAGCGCGTGAAATGTTAGTACTAATAGCAGTAGCAAACACTCCGATTTGAAGATTTCAATGGTGTCCCAAACAACAAACCTGACATCTGCAGATTTATTACACTGATTGTCTCTATTCCTTATCTCTTATTTGTCACTTTGATTTGAAAAGAGCACTCACCTATTAAGCAGCTTGGGCTCTGGGGGCAGTTACAATCTTTGCTGTTTTTGGGACAGGCGAAGGCAGAGATAAAAAGAGTGAAATTCGCTTTGGAACATGCAGTGGATCTGATGCAGATGGTATTCTGAGCAGGTACTGATGAAGTTGGGTTCTTGAGAGAAAAAAAGATTGCATTTTTAGGATTTTCTTTGGCAACCCAGAAAATAAGAAAGAGAGGGGAAGAGAAAGTTAAAAAGGAAAAGAAGTTTTCAAGCAGCAGCGTTTGGAAAAGCAAGATACCATAGTTCTTGTTTGGTATGTGAAATGCTCTACTTAATTCAGCTGATTGTACCTTTTCTGCCTTACCTAACAAAAATTTTCTCTTCATCCTGTGCTTTGTTTCTACAAATATTTTCTAGTGAAGCAAGATAAAATGTTAAAAAAACACACTTTCTTACTTAATTTGCTCTCTCTCTCTCTCTCTTTATTATCTTTGGCTAATATTCTCCTCTCTATTAGTAATACCTAAATGATCCATCCACTTGTGTCCCAGTGCAGGATTTTGAATCTAGCAATGTCACTGGCAATCAAACCTCATCTCCACCATCACAATCACAGAATGCACAAACCCACGTCAACAAACAGCAGAGACTGGACACAGATCTACAAAATTTATGGCATGGAACAATGGCAAACATTACTTTTTCTCACATTTCAAGCTATTCTCTTCTCCATTTTATCAATCCTTTTCCTCCTTTACTTCCAACCAATCTGTCAATTTCTAGACACTCTCTTCATCTTCACCCCCACCAGCTCCACCGGTGGTGGCAGTGCAGCACGTTTTGCTGCTGGATTCACCGGCTGCGTGACAGCACTGTCTGCTGTTTGTTTGTTTTTCGCTGCCGGGAACTTCTTTTATAGTGCTGTTGGGTTGCACTATGAAATGGCGCAAAGGATCGTGAGTTGTGTGAATGATTGGTCTACTGTTAAGGTTGCTCTCGATATTGGGTGCGGCCGTGGGATTTTGTTGAATGCGGTGGCTACTCAGTTGAAGAAGACAGGGAGTTCGGGTCGGGTTGTTGGGTTGGACCGATCTAAAAGAACTACTTTGTCTACGCTTCGCACCGCCAACATGGAAGGTGAGTTTTGTTGGTGTTGGATTAAGTTAAGCACCTTTTGATAATCCTTCACATACTGACCTTTTTACTAAATTTATTATTTATTTTTTACTAAACATGTTCTAATTTTTTGGCTTTAATGCTTTTAAATTTATGGCTGCTGTGAATTTTTTGAATGTGTTTTTTGCGTAATTGGTGGTTCGGTTTAGTTTCTGGTTATTTGGTTGTGGCTGCTCTTGTTTTCCTAATGTTTTTTGGAGTTTCGGTTCAAAATTAGTTTAAGTTATGCAGGTTATTGAGCTATTTGCAGTTTTTTTCCCCAGTTTTGGTTCAATCTTGAAGCACCAATCTCTTTCTAGAGGGTATCTTACATGACAAATCTTAAGTTTCTTAAAAGTTCGGAATTTATTCTTTGTAGATGGGAACAATTTTTTTTTTCTTTTGCTAAAACTCAAATTTAATTTAATACATGTACTAATTGTTATAATTTTTTGGTACAAACTTTTGTCAATTCGAATATATAATGCTAACAATCGTGGCAATTTCACTTTGAGAAATTCATACTTGAGTTCTGGTTATTGAATTAACTTGCAGACTATCTTCTACTTGCACATGCCCTTAATTGCTTAATTGTTTTCGCTTATAGATGATGGATTTATTATGATTTGCGTGAACAGGTGTGGGAGAGTATGTCACTTGCAGAGAGGGTGATGTGAGGAGTCTACCGTTTGGTGACAACTATTTTGATGTTGTGGTATCAGCTACTTTTGTACACACAGTTGGAAAAGAGTATGGCCATCGGACAGTGGAGGCCGCAGCGGAAAGAATGAGGGTGTTGGGTGAGATGGTCAGGGTTTTGAAGCCCTGTGGTGTTGGGGTTTTGTGGGATCTACTACATGTGCCGGAATATGTCCGCCGACTCCAAGAATTGAAGATGGAGGATATTAGGGTTTCAGAGCGGGTAACTGCCTTCATGGTGAGCAGCCACATCGTATCATTTCGGAAACCTAGTCAGCACATGCTTGGTCCTGGTGAGGTTCGCCTGGATTGGAGGTTCTGATGTGCTAGTACACATCCTAGTTATTTGTCAAAAAAATTAGGAAAAAAAATAAATCAAGATGAAAAAATAGGAAAAGAATTAGAGAAATATACGTAAGTTACTGGTGATCTTACTTTCAAAAGTCTGGGAAGACGAAGCCGGCCCAGATGTCTTGTTGAAAACGTATACATGTGATGTAGTAGTGCTATTGTATATCAATGAAGGAACTGATTGCAAATTTACTGTTTCTTAAACTGATTTTTTTGAATTGATCGTGGAGTCATATTTTGAATTGCTGCATGCCTGTGCATCTTGGCATTCATGTCAAACCGGAAAAGAAGAGTGAAATTTCCGAATTTCATCCTAATTCATGAGATCATAGAACAGCATTTCAGTCCTTCAGAGTTTTGTCAAAAGATAGAATCAGACCTCTCATGATTATAGTTAAACCATACAAGGAGATTAGTTTGCGTTTTAATTACAGGATAGCATGGTTAATCTTGGATTCTAAGTTATGATCATAAACTTCTTTATACAAAGGTTATCATTGTATCTAGAAAGTTGATGAAACATGTTGTGTTCTGCTTTACAAAAGTTAGCACAACCAAATTAGGTGGTTGGAGCTCACCATACAATTGTTTCAAAACATAGTATTGGACTTTTGTAATCATTGAATTACAAGTGGAAAGAGTTTTGTGTAGATTCCAAGGATAGCCTAAGCCCATGTCTCTTGATATTATAGCTGCTGCTGCTTTCCACGTTCATGTGAACTTGCCTGCCCGGAAAAAAGACATTGGGATTGAAGAGAGTGATATCCTACTTTCTTTCTCTTGTTTTTTTTGGGTTGAAGATTCAAGACAGTGATATATCTGGTGGGATGCAACTTTGGTGGACACCCTGAGCTTAGAGAGTCGATGAGGATTTGTTGTCAAGAGAGTCGATAGGGAAAAACATGTGATGTTTTGAGTCAATTGGGAGCGAGTTAGGTTGATATTGAATCTCTTCATGATTACCATGAAAGTTACAGAGAATAAACTTAAAGAAGAGAAAAAACTGCAGTAAAGCCGAAATAATTAGCTCTGGTTAAATCTTTTCCTTTTTGAACCATAGCATCTTGGAACCATGCACGCCGAGGAAAAAACAACTAGCCATCCGAGCCAAGTGCTGCAAAACATCTTTATCGGCTATTGTTTATTAGATCATCCTCGTGAATACTGGCGAGCCCTTTAGTGTTTTAATTGCACCATGTGCTCGATCATGATAAACAAATATAACTCCATTTTTTTTCTTAGTGAAGTTTTTATTTTAAATGTTGATGTCCATGGAGACAAATCGGATGCTTTATTTAAAGCATAAACCCTGACACCATAATGTTTATGAGTTATGACTGCTACTTTCTTTTTTCCATGAAGCATCATCCCAGATTTATTGCAGGTGGTTAACTGGATCTTAAAGCAGCCTGAGCAGGAGGTGGACACCACAATATTCAGGCCATGTGGTTTGCAATTTAACTAAACAAGAGCGATATCTTGCTAATTAAGATGCAGTTTTGTGGGGAGTTGAAGGTATGGCCAGGTTGGTGCCCCGTCGGCATCGTAGTCGTTGATGGAGGAAACACAGGGCTCGGAGTGGGGAGTGGACAATGGAAAATTAATCAGTTAGATGGGAAATAAATCCTATGCAATCATTTCCTGCGATGACCCTTCTAATTTTCTTGAGCTCAAGCAAAGATTTGTTTTAGAGAAGAGGAGAATTTAGCCACCAGGATGCTCTTCAATTCCACTGCCCGGAACCTTAAATGTAAATTTCACTTCATTGACTTGATATAATGGGGGTGTTTATCACAAAATATGTAATTATTTGAAATCAATTTTTTTAAAGTATTTTTTTTATTTATACATATATTTAAATATATATTTGAAATTTATTTTTAATATTAATACATCAAAATAATTTAAAAACATAAAATAAATTAATTTTTTTTAAATCAAAAATTTTTAAAAAATACTTCACCTGCGTTCTCAAATACTTTTTAGGTATGTTTGGGATTGTAGTAACAATGATGGTTTAAAATGCTTTTCTTTTATAAATGCATCAAAATAATTTTTTTTAAAAAAATTATTTTTGATATCAGCATATCAATATGATTTGAAACCATAATTTTTTTTAAACAAAAAAATTAAAATTTAATGGAACGCGATTCACATTCCAAACAGACAATAAAACTGAAATTATATCGCAAATCATGATAATAAGATAATTGACATCTCTAATCTGACTGTACCAGCTATTTGCTTACATCAACGACGTAATCAAATATCAAAATCATAGATTATTGTAAAAAAAAATGAGAGATTAAACTAATAAAATTATTTCTCAAGTATTAGTTGATAAATCCATAGATAAAATTGCAGGGGAGTAGAGATATGGATTAATTTTAGGATGAAGAAAAATGAAATGTTCTTTTTAGCAGCACATAGAGGTTAGAAAATCTAAATATTTGGGGAATCGATTGATTTTTTTTATTTATTACACAAACTTATCTTTATTATTTTAACATAAATGCTTTCATTTTTATAAATCCCTTGGTGTGCTTCAGTATTCGAGTTTTTTCTAAATCCGAAAGCTAATAAAGATTTTAAAAATAAATAAAAGGGCCCAAAAGCAAGTATGGATAAAATCCGATAAAGGCTGCGAATCTAGAACCAGCCAATCAAAAAAGCCGGTGTGGTTATTGAAGGATATTTAGTAGCTCAAAGAGATAAACTTAGATGGATAAAGGGCCTGCTGAGGCCCAGTTTTAATATCCGAAAGACCCACAACTACTTTCACTGCATATATATATATCAATTAAATTTTATAATTCATTTTTTATAATAATTTAATTTCAATTTATATGTTTATGCATAGAAAATGATGTTGGTTTGTAGTAAGGTTGAAAAATATGTGAAGAGTTTGGACCAACACTTAATTGAAAACTTTAGGAACTAAATATTAATAAGCAATTCTTGGAGACTAAACTGAGTTGTAGCTTCGAAGCTATTTTGAGATTTCTCCAACCATATTTTATCTCTAACAAATTGGGAATTCTGTCATAATATGAATTTTTTTAATATAACCTTATTAAGGTTGTTTAATATTATTTTTGTTTTTTAAATTTTATAAACAATATATGAAAACTTGTTTATTTTTTTTTTGTTTTTTGAAAAAATAATAATATTGGCAACTAAAACTTTTGAAAATAAAAAAATAGGGATTAAAAGTTTTTTAAACTAGTTTTTTCACACTATCAATGTGTTTTGAGAAGGCTAGGTTCGAGAGTGAGGAAATGATAATGGATGCCTGGGGTACTAACCATCAACTAGTTCAAGGCCCTTGAAATATATGTCGGAACCTAGTTTGAGTCCTTTAGGATTGAGGATGAGACCAAACTTAGAGTTTTGGGGTTTAGGTTAATACTTTGTGGGCATTTAAAATTCCTGAGAATATCAGGGTTTGATTGAGATTGTAATAGTAATAACGGTTTAAAGTATTTTTTTATTTAGAAATATATTAAAATATTTATTTTAAAAAAAATATTTTTAACATCAGCACATTAAAACAATCTGAAAATATAATTTTTTTTATTTAAAAAAATATAAAAAAAATTTAAATTTTTTAGAAATACAGTTTGCACCGCGTTCTCAAACATATTCTCTAGTCTTGGGTGTTAGGTTCGTGTCAAGATCTGGTGTGAGATGTTTGTGATATAGTTTGGGACTAGGTTTGTGATTCTTGGGTTCATTCTCAGATTAAGTTCGTGCAAAGGCCCAGGGTGTTAGAGAGTTAACGTGGGACTAGGTAGGGGGTGATCAATGTTTGTACAAGAACCGGGGTTAGGGGGCTCAAAAGTCATTTGAAACTAGGTCTGGGGTGCCTGAGGTTTGGGACATGATCGGTACCAGGTTTGTGTTGGGTTTGATGTTGAGGTTTGCACCAAAGTCGGGTCTAGGATGCTTAAGGTTTGAGTTAGGATTTGGTTTAGGATGTCCGAGGTTTGGGCTAGATTGGTGGTGGGTGTCAAACTAAGACAGAGTCTAGGGCACTTGCAGTTAAATCTGGGATAGTGATGGGGTTCGGAGTAGGGTCGAGAATCGTGTTGTGGTTCAGACTAACATCAATTTCAGGGATCAAGATTGGAGCTTGTCCGGGTTGCCTGTTGGCTCAAGCGAGGAACAATCTTATGGTCAGACTAAGACCTTGTCTCGGGAACTCAGGATTCAAGTTGGGGTTTACACTAAAGCCTTGATTGGGGTTCAGGGTAGATCCGATCTAGGATTGGTGTTAGGGCTTGGACCTGAATGAGTTCAAAGCACTTGTAGCTTGGGCTACGATGCTAGGGAATTTAGGGTTCGGACCATGATCAAGTCCAGGACGCTCGTTGTTCATGCTAAGACCGGTACAAATAAAGACCAAGTCTAAAGCGCCTGAGGCGTGGACTAGGGGTGGGATTCTGAATTCTGAATAAAATAAAAGAGAAGATATTTAATTTATTTTTTTAGTTTTTTTGGTTTTTAAACCGGTCATGTCATTTTATTTTGTATTTAAAAAATATAAAAAAATAAAGGGTCTAAAGTAGGAGAAAAAACACTTGAAAAAAAAACAAGATCCCTTCTGGAATTTTGCTAGATCACCCGAGTTTTGGGTTGACACGATAGATTGACTGGTATACTCCGAGTCAATTGCAGGCTCATATTTTGATAAATTACTTTTTTTCTATGTTTTCCTATTATTTTTTAAATATTTTCTTTAAAAAAATATATTGAGATTATGTCTTGAAAATTTTTAATTTTTTTCTTTACTTTAAATGAATTTTTTCTATGTTTTTTTTATTATTTAAAAAAAAAATTTGAAATTTTTTTTTGAAGCATATAAATTATATTGCCAAAGGTATTGTGAGTTCTGCACCTTGCAGGATCCAACACCCATATGGGTCGTACACCATGCAGTACCCAAGGTTATTTTGGGTCCTGTATTCGACAACTGGATTAGAAGGAAGGCTAGCTATATGCTTAACACATGCAAGTCCATCGTTGTTTTCGAGAAGAAGCAAGAAGAGGCTCATAGCTAAAGGGAGCTTGTCTCACCCAGGAGGTGAGAATAATTGAGAACAAAGTGGCGAACGAGTGTGTAAGGGGTGAGAATCTGCCGAACAGTTCAGGCCATTTGGATCCTGCACCTATCAAAATCCAATTGGATTTTGTGTTCTGCACAGGCAGGATCCATAGCCCCTCTAGGTCCAGCCGGGTGCAGGACCCAACACCAAATTGGGTCCTATACCTGTGAGGATCCAATTGGATTGTGGGTCCTGCTCAGGCAAAACCCACAACCCCTCTGGGTCCGGCTGGTGCAGGACCCAACATCCCTCTAGGTCTTGCACTGTGCAGGACCTAACATCCAATTAGGTCGTGCACTGGCAGGACCCACTGCCATTGTGGGTCCTGCACACGGTAGGACCCAACACCCAAATGGGTCTACACCCGTAGGACCCATGGGATGTTGGGTCCTGCACCAAGCAGGACCCAGAGGGATTTCGGGTCCTGTACCTAGCAGAACCTAACACCCAATTGGGTCCTGCACCCTGGAGGACCTAGACCGAATAATATATATAATTCAAAAGTACTGCATAAAAAATCTAAAGACAATAAAATATTGATAAAATTTTGAATCTCATGCACTAATGTTATAAAATTAAAATATCTTCTATTACGCAAAATAAAATCTCTTATATAATACAAAAAATTTATAAAGTATATGATGTGAATAAAAAATTTATTGAGAGTTTATCCTTTTTACAGTATGAAAAAACAATCAATAAGAGAAAAGAAAAAAATTGAAGAGAAACAAAAAAAAATTGGAAATATCTTCAAATAATTTTTAAAAAATATATGAAGATAGTAGTTTTTAATTTTTTAAAATCTAATTTTTATATAATCACATCAAAAAATAATTTTGAAGTCAAGAAAAAATTTAAAATTTTCAAATTTCATGGGTCTCGATTCACTAAAATACATATCCTTTCACTACAATATAACATCACCATTGATATTAAAGCAAGACCATTGATCAATAAGGACGACTGACTTCTAGACCCAGTAGTCATACCAAATTAAATTTCTTTGTCGTTGCCTTCTCTGATTTAAATTTATTTTTCAAAATAAATTGATGAGATTTTTTTTATATTTTACAAAAGTTGGGTGATGATAAATTTTTTTCCCGTTTTAGGTTGGGTTGAATTTTCTAATTAAATCATGTTTGATTTTGCGTTTTAAAAATTTCTTGAAATTTTTTTGACAATGTTTAAGTTTTTTTTCTTTGCTCCAAATTAATATATATATATATATTTTATGTTTTTGGATTATTTTTTAAAAAACAATATGCGGAGACTATGTCTGGTTGCGACG
>Ga0307517_10013258_pt1 | contig 11216 bp, 12 predicted proteins | sample 23_EM_MG_FD_194515 | JGI IMG/M metagenome (GOLD analysis project Ga0307517, IMG submission 194515) | Populus trichocarpa ectomycorrhiza microbial communities from riparian zone in the Pacific Northwest, United States - 23_EM | ecosystem: Host-associated > Plants > Roots > Unclassified | place... | reverse complement strand
CTGTTCTATAGAATCGACGAAGACCTTGAATCCTTCCAAAGGACACTCCCATCTCCCGCCTTCGGGGTTTCATCTACTGGGCTTCCTACCCCGCCATCGACATCGAAGTCAGTTTTCTCTGAAACGTCTACTGACACCATCTCACATTTCATTCTTTCAGTTCGCGCGACGGTTCAGCTCACAAATCCTACGTACGACTGTTGCGAGCTACTTCCACACCACTTGAGCTCTCTAAAATATGTCGCAACATCCATACGGTATTGACTGGTAGTAAGGCTGCCCGCAGAGCTGAGGAACACTACCTGGTTGACGCCAATGGAATGCGAGAAATATGGCGAGATTTGGATCAATGCTGGGAAGAACTGGAATCCATGATAAGGTCTGTGCCCGAAGGGGAGAGCGCGAGGTTTGAGGTCAGCAAATATATTCACGGGTGGCAGGTAAGTTCCATCCCTTCCCTGTTATAATTTATTCTCATTTTACTTTTCCAGATATTCATCTTCGAATGTCGTAAGTCGAAAACTGTAATTTTTCCTGATTAAGAAGCTCACGATCGTTTAGACAATGTTATTCGTGAGGCTCTCAAGCGTTTTATGACGACCGCAAGGTCTCACTCTCCCTATATCGATGATTCAAGACCGTCGTCATCCTCTCCGTATTTGACTCCCCAACACCTTCACATCGTGGCGAGTCGGCGATGCACATCCCTGGTCCCCACTATCATTCGAATTTTACGGTTACATTTATCAACAAAATACGCGGATACATCGGGAGTCTTTAGATGGGATGCGGGGTTGGTCCGCGATGGTTGTTTCTACGCAGGTTACCTCGCCGCTTGCAGCGAGTCGGATATCGTTCACCATGAGGAGGATGGAGTCACTCCTATCACAACCGAAGAAGCTGTCTTGGTTTGCCTCGACGCTCTGGCGGCTATGAGATGGGGATATTCAAGAAGTGAGGAGCGGGAAGAGTCAATTCGCCTCATTTGGGAGAATCGGAAAATGAAACAGGGGTCGAGTGGGAGTATTTCTCCATATGATCTCGATCAACCCTCAATTTCTTACACCGCACCGAACCATGTCGACCTTTCTGCCCCTAACCATGTCTCGACATCACTTATTCTTCCTCGATTGACATCTCTCCCTCATCGCGCTGTTTACTCTGCTCCCAACACTGCTTGCAGTCCCGACGGACGTGGCATGAATGGTTGGCCGTCATATACTCCTCCGGGAACGACAACCTCTATCGCCACGAGTGCCTGTACAGGCCTTTCAAGTGGTGGAGACTCCCCGATCTTTGCTAATATGCCTTCATTCAAAACGTCTGCCGAAGACCTTTATTACTCGGGCACCGACATGGACCAATTCTCATACAACCCGCCACTAACTGCTGGATCGCTAGACAATGAAAACACTATTCCCCCGACTATTGGACGATACTCTCTACGGCCGTCGCCTTCTGATATCCATGCTCTGAATTCTAACCCTGCTGTCAACTATATGGCTCCTAATTTCCATGCTAATCCATCTATTCTTACCGATTTCCAGTCCTTTGGCGAAAGCTGTGCTGGTAGTTATCATTGATTCTGTGTTTTGTTTTGTTTTTCTATTCTTGCCATGATTAATGATTTACCATGCCCAGCTATCTGCATTAATTTAGTCGCGTATTGCAAAGATACCACCGGAATTCATTATGTTGCTCCCATCATCAAGTAGACTTGCTTGTACATTCTCATGTTCTTTATCAACATTGTCGTAATGACATTGCAATGACATGTTAAATTCGCCAATGACTGCTTGAACGCAATTAAGTCCAAATCAGGAAGCCATAATATATATTCCCACATTGTCAACTACATGCCCGAATGCAGGTCTAATTATTACCTTCACCCTGATGTTCTGTGAGTGGATTGTTGATGACAATTATGTTATGGAATAACGTAGTCCGACTTCGATCGCCCCAGTTTGTATCCCTGTTCTTGGTAAGGTTGATTGATATCCTCGAAGCCAGTGCTAAACATCGAACTAGTTGGGTGTTCGACAAAAATTAATCCTAAAGGGGAGCAAGTGGTGGGACAATGTCCTCGGTGCCGTAACAGTCGGTTAATTATTGAATACTCTGGGTTGAAGATTTTTATCTGGCCATTCTAGTGTCCGTTGTTCAAGCTAAGAACATAACTTGGTTCGAAATCTGTTGGGTACCGCTCATTCCCGTGTATTGGGAACGTGTGTGGGTATGCCACATCTGTTCATGGCAAGAAAAGAGACCGAAGGAGTATGCTATGTCTTGCTTCGACGAACAAATGCCCTAATTTATTAAATCACAGCGAAACTTCGTATGCGCCTCGAGGTGGACCCGCTGTAGGTCTTCCAATGGAGGAATTCATTCCCCCTAATGTGCCAGGATATCGACCTCTGTACATTCAAGGTCCAACTTACATGCATACATCGGATTCAGACAATTTGAAGGTGAAGAATTAGGTGGCCCGTTGTATTCTCGGAGTCCCGCCTAGTAATACTGTATTCCGATCCAGTCTTCTTTCTGAGTTCTTTCTTTGTCTTCTCAATTGTGTCTTCTGGGTGTCACATTACCATACTGCGGCTTAGATAAGGTTTCCTGTGTGACTTTGCTCCTCAACCACTTGCCACATGGATTTTTGTGCGTTCTTGACTATTTACATACCACGGTTTTAGGCCTAATCTACCTGTAGTCTGTATTCCCATTATCTGTGGGTTGTCTCTGTCCTTAGTAGGAGGATTTAATGCGAATGATGACCGGTCGATGACCGTACAGGCGGTTGCCAGACCAATGTAACACCAGAAGGAGACCCGACACCACGATTTTGCCCTCGGTGCAGTAACGGTAGTTAACCTCAGACAACCCCAGACTTGCGATGCTGAAGTCTCATTTAGCAACCGTTTTCGGCGCTAAATCGAAAGAGTACTTCGAGGTCTGTTTCGTTCCACTGTTTCCGTTTTCGACGAAGCATATCTGGCTGTGCGGAATCTGCAATTGGTCCGTACCTATCCAGGAAGGGTACCAGTATGTGCAGAGTTCTTTATGGGTTCTCGCGTGTTGTATTCTAATCGGTTAAAGGCAACCTATTCCGGCCCAATATCCCCTTGGACCGCCCCCTACTGCTCTTTGGCCCCAAAATCCGGGACACTGACCGACATAACCTATCGTTTCAATGTATTTTATGTAGTCAAGATATAAATGTGCAATATATTGGAAGGACCCAGAATGGCCGGCAAGACACGTGCCTGGCGATGTGGCCGTGTTGACGCAGCCTTTGTTCCCTCTTCACGACGACTACCACGGGAATTACAGACATTCTTCATTTTCAGTGTATTGTCCACTTTGACCAGCATGCATACAAGCGAGTACGACTATCTTTTTAAACTCCTCCTCATTGGCGACTCTGGTGTCGGCAAGGTGAATAAAATGTCTTGTGAGAACTCTATGGATATGTTGACGCTCAAACCACAAACCCTCTGTTTCTAGTCTTGCTTGCTTTTGCGGTTCGCGGACGACACCTATACGGAGAGCTATATTAGCACTATTGGAGTCGACTTCAAGATACGCACCATTGAGCTGGAAGGGAAGACTGTGAAGCTCCAAATCGTTAGTACTTTTCATCTTCAGCTCTCTGGGTTCCCCTTCTTCGGGAGGGGAGTCATTTGAAAGGGTCTTCCTCTTATATATCACATCGATTATTCTGGTGTTGGCAACATTACTGACTCATGATGTATCTTCCTTCAGTGGGACACCGCAGGTATGACGCCATGCTTGACTCAAACTATGGACTGCTCAAATTCTTTTTTTTTTGCAGGGCAGGAGCGTTTCCGCACCATTACATCTTCGTATTACCGTGGTGCTCACGGTATCATCGTCGTTTACGACGTAACTGATAATGGCATGTTTCAAGTTTCTCCAATTACTTCTTTGCATAACCTCGTTTTAAATAGACACATTCGCAAATGTCAAGCAGTGGCTCCAGGAAATTGACCGATATGCGTCGGAGGGTGTCAACAAGTTACTTGTTGGTAATAAGTCAGACTTGACGAGCAAGAAGGTCGTCGAATATACCGTGGCAAAGGTGATTGTCATACCACCTGAAGAGTCTTATCTTTTTTTTAAAAAATTAATAGGAATTTGCGGATCAACTGTCCGTTCCCTTCCTCGAAACCTCTGCTAAGAATGCAACAAATGTTGAACAGGCTTTCTTGACCATGGCCAAGCAAATTAAGGATCGGTATGTATATAGTTCTTCATTACTTGGTCTCTTACAATTCCCTTTTTCTCAGCATGGGCTCTACCGCGGCACCTGCAGGGGCCAAGTCCACCACCATTACACCCGGCCAGACCGTAGAATCTCAACAAACTGGTGGCTGCTGTTAAGGGGTATCTTCCCCTCTTTCCTAGATTATGTCCTTTCTTCCTGGTCTCGCTTAATTCGATGAGAGCACGGAGGAGGAGGGAGCCCGAACTGTCTTTACCTATGCTGTTTTACATCACCTTGCTATTATTCTGTTGGTGAATGCTGTTTATTTGGGTGAAGGTTAATAATAGATCCCACAACTCTTTCCCATACAACGAACGCCGTAAGTTTACACGATGTAAAGATGTACTCGTCTTATATCGAGCCGTGTAGGACATGCTTCCAGTATTGCGAAGTCAATTGAACTCACGGCTTGTGCGACATTTAACGCAGGAAGCAACGAAATCCACCACTGCCCCCTTGTCGGCTACTCCATCCCTGTCAAAATCTTATTTCGTGCCACGGAACACCAGAAGCAATCTGCCAGTCTACTCTGATATAAGGAATGGTGGTACTCGGCATCTAGTTCTCATTCGGAATGTACAGGGGGATATCCCGGTGTGTCTTTTCTTGTGGTTTGTTTCCACCACTTCCTGACTTTGTAATGCCCAGACACTGGCGAAGGAACTTTCGGCGTCTCTGTTTTCTCGAGGTTCGCAGGAAGCATCCAGGATGAATATTCAAATCAGTTTTGAGAAACACCTCATCATTTCTGGGGGAAAGTGGAAAAATGAGGTCACGGAATGGTTGAAGAAAAAAGGCTTTTAAATGAGTGTCTCTGAAGTGCAGAAGTTTGGGTACCGTCAATATCGCAGATAAACCTCTAATATCCATTACAAGCAGTTTGTACTACACATATATCTTCAAGTTTTTGATTCAGCAGTTTCTTCAGAATAGTCAATGCCCAGTGTTCCGTTCTTAGCTTTCTCGAGGTGTATCTCACTCAACTTTCGACGACTCTCCGCAGCTCGCAAGTCCATAGAGGCCAGTTGAAATTCGTGTAGCTGTCTAGACAGATGTTTGGATTGTTGAAGGATTTCAATGGTAAGTTTAGCTGCGGTGCGGCGTATTGGTTTGACCTGCAGGAAAGATTTAAAACACTTTCTGTATGCGCAGATGAAGCCACGCACAGCCATTTCCATCTCATGGAGTATTGGGTTGGGTGCCTTGACAGGGATCTCTACGTCGCCATCAGATAAAGCGAGGAACCTCTTTTTTTGGTGATTGTACAGGTAGTTTCCTGGTCCCCGCCATTTTTGAGCGCGGCCTGCAGCATATGCTTGTGGATTTCCCGGCGCTGAGGAATGTTGATGGGTATTGCTTGGGCCCCTTGGATGGTTGCTGTACGCCCGAGGTCCTCTTGGAGGTGAACGTGGGCGATACGCAGGCCAACTGGGGAGTTCATCCGTAGGCGGTGGTAATTTTGTAGTCCGAGTGTCAGTCTGAGATGCTGGTTCGGACTTAACTTCATCTTCGAAAGCGTGAGGTAAATGGTCTTCCTCTGATTTGATTTTTGGTGACGGTAGTTTACCTGCTACTGGGTCAGTGAGAGGAATTTCGGGACATGTTGACGTGATATTGTGGGTGTGGAGACCTTCTGATGAAGGGAGAGATATGTCAAGTTCTTCCTTTGGTATGGGCGGTTCGGACATTTGACATTCTTGCTTTTTCAGAGGAGGTATTGAAGCATCAAGAATATCAGCCTTTGAATCAGTTTCTTGTACCCAAGAATGTTGCGCGAGAGGCTTGGGTGGAGTATGTGACCGACTTCTTGAAGGACGTTTCTTGAGAGGTGAATTGGATTGAGGACTGTTCGCGGAATATTGTCCCAATCGTAGGGGTTTCGGCGAACGACGAGGGCTACGACTATGAGATCTTGTCAGAGATCTGTTCCTTCTTGGAGAACGCGAGCTCCTTCGAGGAGGAAAAGGAGGAGGCGACCGAGACCTCGAGGTATGGTAGTACGGACCTGTTGGATAAATTAGCTCAAGTCACAAGAATTTTAAGCTACAAACCTCGTCTAGGAGAAGGATATCTGCGACAAGGGAATTAAACGCTGCCCTCTGAACAAAATTGAGCCACACACCGTCTTGGGGGACCTCTGTAAGGTGGTCGACGATCCCTGTCCGGGGAGTCTCGTCTTCGGGGAGGCGGAGTCCAGTCGCGTCTGTATCGATCCCTTCTGTCATGGTCCCTGTAGCGGTCTCTATCACGATCGTCGCGTCGTCCTTCCCTGTATGAGGGAATGTAAATGTCTGACCTGTGTGGAGGTTGTCGATCATCTCGCGGCCTGGAAGCCATAGGCTGCGCAGAGGCAACACCGTCCCTCGTGGTCAACATTGACAGAGGAGACTTTGGTCTTGGAGGAAGGTTGGCCATGTTGAAGAACACTCAGGGTCACAGCGCCAGACAACAACGAAAGTATTCCAAATATGGCACACCACCACCTTTTCATTTTGCCACGATATGCTCGACCATTGCTCGATATCACACAAAGGTGATCACCCCAAGCTGAATGGTCTGCTTTGGAACTGAAAGGTTTCCTTCAGGTGGTGTTGTTTTATGGTCTCGGTCATTCACACCAGATGCTGCACAATTGGCATCATCATCGGCATCTCCAGTCAATTCGTTGATTCGGGAGGCATTGATTGAAGGCCGTACAGCAGAAGAAAAGTACGAGAAGGATGGTTATGCTCTGAAGTGGACATTTGTCAATGACCTAGAGCTTATATTCGTCGTGAGTCCACAACCAAAGAGTTTATTTCCACAAGACTGAACATGGTATAATCCCTCCAGGTGGCTTATCAGCGCATTCTTCAGCTATCCTACATCGATGACCTCCTCGCTGCTATGAAACGACTCTTTGTGCACTATTTTGAACCAATTCTAACTGCGTTCGTTGCGTCGTTACATGCCATTAACACTGCAAAATCTGCAGCTTTGCAGGCCACCTCTTGGGATTTCAAGAAATCTTTCAAGAATTGGGACGTTTTATTCGACAAACTTTTGAAGGAACTGGAAGAGAAAGCCGCCACGGTCAGATTTATGTTTTCTGACTCTTTTTCTTTTCTAACGACCACCTAGGACCGCAAGTCCCGCCTGCGTCATGCTGTCCAACCACAGACGGAGGTTGTAACTCCTCCCGGTAGTGATAATGATACTGGTATGCTTTTTTTGGTTCAACTATAATTTGTCTGGCGTTCATATTCGTAAAGTTCCATCCCTCAGCTCAGAGGCTCCGAATGATGAACAACAAATTTCCTTGAATGTACAAGTTCTCAAAAATCGTCTACGGGGCCGTAGTGGCCGGCGAGGCGGAAGGGGGCTGGGAAGGACGACGAGTGGGAGAGAAAGCGCAGATTCAGAGTAAGTAACCAATTACCACTTGTCAATTATCGTTTCATTTCTGGGGATCTAGTTCCGACGTACAAGGGAAGCGCAAGTCGAAAGCTAAAGTGCAAAGGAAATGGGGAGACGATAATCCTACTGAAGCGGACATGGCTGCTTTGGATTTCAGTATGGACAAACCTGAGGACGCTATTGGCGGTGCACTCCAGCTTGAGTCACTGGTTGACCGGGATTCTCTGGGATCCAGGACGAGTGATGGGACGTATGAAGTCAAAGATTGGGACTTTACCAAAGACAAGGGCGAGGTTGATGATGCTATTCTAAATGCTCTCAAACCTCTGGACTCCAAAACATCAAATTCAGAAGGAACTCTGGGGGCACTGGGATCCTTCTTTGCGCGTTTGACTGGTTCCAAAGTCCTTACCGAATCCGACTTGATACCTGTTCTTGAGGCGATGAAGCAGCATTTGATGATGAAGAATGTTGCAATGGAGATCGCTGACAAAGTTTGCGAAGGCGTTGGAGAAAATCTCGTTGGGAAAAAACTTGGTAGTTTCCAAAGTACCGTCTCCTTCATTCCACTCTGGTTCATATAATATTGACTTATTTGGACATGTAGCCACCAACAATGCAGTTCGGATAGCATTGTCGACTTCTTTGACGAGGATACTTACGCCCAAAACATCTACCGATCTTCTCCTATCTATACAAAACAAGCTCAGTGCTCCAGTTACTTCGAATCAACGAAGGACACCGTACAGCATCACGTTTGTCGGTGTTAACGGTGTCGGAAAGAGTACCAATTTATCCAAAGTCTGCTTCTGGCTACTACAGAACGGACTGCGCGTTTTGATCGCTGCATGTGATACCTTCCGGTACGTAGGATTGTGTTATACCTTATCGAGTGATCTGTTTGTCTGAATATCGCCTCTCTTTCACCAGGAGTGGAGCCGTTGAACAGCTTCGCGTACATGTGCGAAATTTGAGCATGCTTGGAGTTGATGGATCTACCGATAGCAAGGTAGAGTTGTTCGAGAGGGGCTATGGCAAAGACGCTGCAGGTATCGCTCGAGAAGCGATCAACTATGGTTAGTGCAGAATCACCCTTGTGGCGGAGTCTTTTCTCACCTGTGATTATCTCAAAGCACGGGAAAAGGACTTTGATGTCGTTCTCATCGACACCGCTGGAAGAATGCAAGACAACGAGGTTAGTGTGTGATTGTTGTCTTCGTGATGTCATTACAGCTGACATCCTTCTTCGGTTAGCCACTCATGCGCGCTCTTGCAAAGGTTAGATCTTTGTTTGTATTGTCAAGGCTTCTTTTGACAAATTTTCCTAATTCAGCTTGTCGCTGTCAATAACCCCGATAAAATTATCTTTGTCGGCGAAGCACTCGTAGGAAATGAAGCTGTCGATCAGCTCGTCAAATTCGATCGAGCTCTTCGCGATTTCTCATCCGCATCTGGTGCTGGGAAAGGGCGTGGAATTGATGGTATGCTCATCACGAAGTGGGATACCGTAGATGACAAGGTAAAGAACAGCCGTTTTAGCTTTGGGACCGTGTCTAATATATTTTATTATATAGGTCGGTGCTTCTTTGTCCATGACATATGTCACTGGACAACCGATTTTCTTTGTTGGGTGTGGACAAACGTATACGGATCTAAGACAACTCAGGGTTAACAATGTCGTTCAGGCTATTCTGAGAAATTGAAGCTTCGTATGTGCTTTGTCAGACTTTATTGTGTTGAATAACATTGCTGAGTTCCATAGTTTGTCCTACAGATCAGATGCTGTCGAAATTTTCGAAAATTGCACCAACACCGGGTATATGAATACCAATTACTTTGCTCCTATGATTTGCGTTGAGTCAGTAGCGTCGAACACTGAAAAGATCTCGAGATTGGACCATGATGAACGTTGAAAGTCAAATTTGAATCTGTGGATTTCATCCCAATTTCACCGTGATGCGAAGAGAAGACTGGGACTCAAGTTCTCACAGTGAAGATCTGGTAATTACTCCCAGAAATTTCGCTGGCCGTCTTGGAAGATGCGAACGGGCAAGAATGAAAATAACGGTTACAACAGTGCTGGATTAGGAGGTCGAGGGCGTTGTCCCCTCTTGTCGACTTTTCTCAACTCAACTGCTGGAACCTCATGAATAACTACTGCAGCAACTTACCATGCTGGCTTTCTTATGTAGACACCTCTTGTCAGTTGTCGATAGATACAGGAGAAAGTCATCTAAAAATAGCTTTACATGCTTCGCCATCTTGCTACTCGACTTGAACTACATCGTCCGTTCCAGTATCGTACAATCATGAAAGTCGTAACCGTACCTGTTCGCAAAGACAACTACGCCTACTTGCTCATCGATGAGTCCTCGAAGACCGCAGCAGCTGTAGATCCATATGACGTCGCCAGAGTTACAACGGCAGCTGAGGAACACGGCGTCAATATCGTGGCGGCCATTACAACTCACCACCATAATGACCATGCTGGGGGTAATAAAGTAAGGCATTGGATACGTTAACCAGACTTTGGTTGACATGGTACTTTATCCTCAGGAATTTGTAAGTAATAAGTAATCCCGGTCCTTTTTATTACCCACTAGTTCATGATAAATATCTTCTAGGCTGCCAAATTTCCTACTGCCCCTATCTACGGTGGTAGTGACAAGGTCCTCAACCTTACCCACCTCGTAAAAGACAAGGACGAGTTCAAGGTTGGGGACCATATCCAAGTCAAGTATGTCTATCTAAGTATCGATGTTGCTCAGGCCTAACCCCGACTTCCAGATGTCTTGCTACACCCTGCCATACCCAAGACTCAATATGTTATTATGTCACAGACTCCTCTTCCAATGATCAACCCGGCGGCGTTTTCACAGGCGACACATTATTTATCGCTGGTTGTGGTCGCTTTTTCGAGGGCACAGGATCCGAAATGGTCGCAGCACTCGAATATTTAGGACACCTGCCAGACGAAACCTTGGTCTACAATGGTCATGAATACACTCAGGACAATCTGGCATTTGGCAAGCATGTCGATCCAGCCAACGTAGGTATAGCTACGCTTGAAGAAATAGCCAAGAAAAATGCGATAAGAACTGGTATTACGACGATAGGTAATGAGAAGGAATGGAATGTTTTTATGAGGCTTGATAGCCCTGCAGTCAGGTATGCCACACCTATCCGTCTCTTCCCTTCTTGTTGCTTATGGTCTGTAACTAATAGGAAGACACTGTCTGCGTCTGATGCCACACCAAAGAGCACCCTCATGGATATGTTACGGGCACAGAAGAACGAATTCAAGGCTGCATGACTTTTTGGTGCCTATTCGGACATTTCTGGTGCAAAGAGGGCATGAAAAATATTCTAGTGCCATGAAGAGTGGTGTTGCTTGATCAGGAACTTGTTTGTAACGATGTTCTTTTGAATTCAGAAACAGAAATGTATGCGTGGTACCCTATGAACCAAGAAGGGGTCCTTCAAGATTCCAGCAATGAGACAATGAATTCAATAAATCGGCCAGAGTTATCCAGTA
>Ga0307517_10013256_pt1 | contig 11217 bp, 7 predicted proteins | sample 23_EM_MG_FD_194515 | JGI IMG/M metagenome (GOLD analysis project Ga0307517, IMG submission 194515) | Populus trichocarpa ectomycorrhiza microbial communities from riparian zone in the Pacific Northwest, United States - 23_EM | ecosystem: Host-associated > Plants > Roots > Unclassified | place... | reverse complement strand
ATTATATTAAGATAAGGGACATGCAGTTTATTTATAAAACCTGTAATAAATGGCGAGTGAAATTAATAATTTATGGAACGAGAATATCACTACTCAAAGCTTTTGTTTTTTTTTTATATATATATATATATATATATATATATATATATATATATATTTCAAATGTGTTTATAAAATAATAAATATTGCCGAAGACATGACGGTTTAGACGACGACCACGCCGAAAACAAGAAGGAAGAAATGCTAACGTTTTATAGGATTCCAAAGGAAATATAGCTTATAAGGGTCAAATATGAATTTCCTACCAAAACCGGCCGTTACTTTTTTATTCTTTTCCTTCCGATGAGTGGCGCTTCTATTCTCAGCTCTCTTCTCTCCAACAAAACCCTCAACCTCCAAACCCGACCTGCAAATGTCAAAGCCTTAACCAAACAAATCCTCTCTCACCTCGAAGCCAATCGCCTTAAACAAGCCGTTTCTATTCTCTTTGCATCTCCTGATTGCTTCGCTTATTCCCTTTATGCCCATCTCTTCCAGGTTTGCTCTTCCAGTCTTGCTATCGTCGAGGCTCGAAAGGTTGAATCGCAGTTACTTGGTGCCTGTCCAACGCCTCCAACCTTCCTCTTAAATAGAGCCATAGATACTTATGGAAAATGCCGGTGTTTGGAGGATGCAAAGGAATTGTTTGATGAGATGCCTCAGAGAGATGGCGGATCTTGGAATGCGATGATTAGGGCTTGCTTGCAATGTGTGCGCCCGGAAAAAGCGTTGAGTTATTTTGGAGATATGCATAAACAAGGGGTTTATGCAAATGAGGTTACTTTTTCTAGTGCTTTGAGAGCATGCGGTGATGTTCTGGAACTTTGTCTTTCGAGGCAAATTCATGGGCTTATTGTGAAATATGGGTTTTGTGGGAATGTCATTGTTGGGAGTTCGCTTGTTGATGTGTATGGTAAGTGTGGAGCTATGAGTGAATCAAGGAGGATTTTTGATGAGATTGAGAATCCTAATAATGTTACTTGGAACATTATTGTTAGGCGGTATCTTGAGGTAGGTGATGAGAATGAGGCAGTGGTCATGTTTTTTAAGATGTTTCGTGCCAAACTTAGACCATTGAGTTATACCTTCTCTAATGCCCTTGTTGCATGTTCAGATATGCGCGCAGTCAAGGAGGGAATGCAGATCCATGGAGTTGCAACTAAGATTAACTTTGAGGAGGAAGAGGTAGTTTTGAGCTCACTTATTGATATGTACGTAAAGTGTGGTGAAATAGAAAGTGCTCGTAGGGTTTTTGACCTGCCTGGTTCGAGAGATTTAATCTCTTGGACTTCTATGGTGTCAGCTTATGCAATGAGTGGCAGAATGAGAGAGGCAAGGGAGCTTTTCGATGAGATGCCTGAACGGAACATGGTCTCATATAATGCATTACTGGCAGGGTACATCCGTTCCCTCCAATGGGAAGAGGCCTTAGATTTTGTTTATCTGATGTGCAGGACAACTGAAAACATTGATCACATCACTTTTCAATTGATGCTTAATGTATGTTCTGGCCTATCAGATGTTGACATGGGGAAGCAGGTACACGGCTTCATTTATCGTCATGGTTGGTTATCCAACACTGTTATTGGAAATGCCCTTCTTGACATGTACTGCAAATGTGGAAACTTGAGAAGTGCTGGAGTTTGGTTTCATCAAATGAAACAGTCACGAGATAGCGTTTCTTGGAATGTTTTGTTGACCAGCTATGCTCGTCGTCAAATGAGTGAACAAGCTATGTCGATTTTCCGGGAGATGCAATGGGAGACAAAACCGCATAAATTTATATTTGCTACTCTTTTGGCAGCTTGTGCAAATACTTTTGCACTTGACCAGGGGAAACAAATTCATGGGTTCATGATCAGAAATGGTTATGACATAGACACTGTGATCGCAGGAGCGTTGCTTGACATGTACTCTAAATGCCGGTGCCTTGAATATGCTCTCATTGTTTTTAGAGAAGCTGATAAACGGGACTTGGTTCTTTGGAACTCCATGATTTTGGGTTGTTGTCACCTCGGAAGGGGTAAATTGGCACTTCGATTATTTGGATTTATGGAGGAGGAAGGAACCAAGCCAGATAATGTCACCTTTCAAGGTATCTTGCTTGCTTGTGTATACGAGGGTCATGTTGATTTGGCTAGGCAGTATTTTAATTCAATGAGCAGTAAATACTGTATCATACCAAGGCTGGAGCACTATGAGTGTATTATTGAACTCTTAAGTCGGTATGGGTGCATGAAGGAGCTTGAGAATTTTATTAAGGATATGCCTTTTGATCCCACTGCTCCGATGTTGACAAGAGTAGTGGATGCATGTAAAGAGCATCAGTGTTGGAGATTGGGAGAATGGGCTGCTAAACGACTCGATGAATTGAGTCCTTCAGTTCCTTTGCCCTTTGAAATTGCGGACAGAACCAAATTCAGCCTGTTGTGATTGCCAAGGTACATATTGAAGGAGCCATGGTCCATATCTGCCCATCCAGGTCGGCAAAAATCTGCATTTGGAAGTCGTGAAGTCGTAACTGGATGAAGCAAAAATAGTAGTATTAGACTTCAGGTTAAGAATTCATCTAGATGTTCATGCCTCACGGTGAGACACCAAGCTTACGCAGGCTCCTCAAAAAGCATCAACGGGTGCGTTACGTTATCATCTGAAGTGATTTGAAGGAGCTCATACAGCGGGGGCTTACTGTTTCCACAGTTAGATGATTCGGGTATTTGATGATATTATAGGCTTGTCAGGTGGTGATTGGATTGGCTTTTGTACGCTGTAAGTGGACTCGGTTAGATAGCAAAGCCTGGTGATCGGTACACCGCCAAAGCTGAGCTGAATAAATCTGAGATATCTAGCATGCTCGCAGCGATTTCTCATGAAATCCAATAAGTAGTTATGTAACGGGGAAATTCCGCAACTGGGAACCATGCTGCCATTCACTCTTCACTCTGCAAAATTTTCATTTCTCTGATTTTTTTCCTGGTACGTACTTTTTTTCCCTCCCCGATCGTGTTTTAAAAACACCTTATTCTAGGAAATAAGTTGCACTCTTATTTTGAGAATACTAAGGTTTTTAAAGGACATTAAAAAAACTGTCAAATATGATGATGCCATCGCAGCACACCCGTGAAGCCTGTCAGCATAAATTTAAATTTAAACTTGGCAAGCCAGACCAGTGTCTGATCCATTTTAAAAAGTCTCGTATACGGGCCCTATTTTCAAAAATTAAATTGGGGCATTATTTTTTTAAAAATAAAATTGCAAACAACCGTTGTCTCGTTTCCATTAAATTCTGACTGCTACACTAGCTAAAAAAATTATGTTTTATTGACCTAAAAATTTATTTTTAATTTATTTTATACTCAAAATATTAAGAAAAAAAATCCTTGATAAACCTATAAATTATTTAAAAAAATAAAAAAAACATGTAAAAATCCAAAATCAACCCGAAACAACAAATTTTCTTAAGCTTATATCTGATTTTTTAAGGTAATTTCAAGATGAAAAAAATATTTAAGTGGAACTCCACTCAACAAATAAAACTCGTTGACACTAAGATCAATCATTTTAATGATTAAAATTGATGTCAACGCTGATTTTATCTCTTTACTATCAAAATCTAACAATCATCTTTCTCTTCTCTCAAATCAAGAACTAAAAGCAATAAAAATAAATTTTTGTATTGAAATTAATTTTTTAAAATTTAAAAGAATCTAAATTATATAAATTGTATTACTTTTAAAGATAGAGTATCTAAGTATATTTTTCACCAAAAATATGAAATGCCACCAATTTTTTATGTTATTTTTATTTCAGTCATTTTTGTTTTAATTCTACTACCATTACTTAAGAAATAGAAAGTACTTAACTTTTAAATAGGATTAAATTGTCCAAAATAAAACTCTAAAAATTAAAACAAATTAATAAAAAAAAAATTGTGAATCCACAGTAATTCATGAGTACGTAAACAATGTTAATCTACAATAATAACGTCACACCTTTTGGTATTTTCTACAATGTAGTAGTATATTATAGTATTCAACAAGTAATTATCAAGATTCCAATAGCATAATAGAGAGAGAGATATTAGCTACACCTACACCTACATGTTTCATTTTATGTTAAAAAACTTTTGATTGATCTATAGTGGAGCGCAGATGAAAGAACTAATGACGTCCTAAGCAGGTTATTAGTTTAAAATAAATAAATAAATCCCGAATTGTGAGCTTTCGAACAGATTAACAACCCCCGATGGAAACATCCTCTCAACCGGCATTTGGCTACCGGTTCAGGGTAGTTATGTTAGGTCTTCATATTTGCCGCCGCAAATAAATCTTACCATATGCCTGAAAAACCTTATTCTGCATCATCTTCAACTGTAAAACGCAACATAAAAAACCATACAAAATCCCGTTCTCCTTCATTCTTAACAAAATAAGATTACTGTTTTTATATACAAAAACCGAAAAATCATTCTCTATCAATAACCATGGATCTAGATCTCCAAAATTTGGCTCGCTTTCTCCAATCTCTTAACACTCCTCATTCAATACACCAAGGAAAGCAGCTCCATATTCTCTTCTTCAAAAAGGGTCTCATACAATCTACTCTTTCACTAGCAAACCGCCTTCTACAAATGTACACTAGATGTGGCAGCATGACCAATGCACACAAACTGTTCGACGAAATGCCTCACAGAAACTGTTTTTCATGGAATACCATGATAGAGGGCTACATGAAGTCCGGGAATAAAGAAAGATCAATTCGCTTGTTTGATATGATGTCAAATAAGAATGATTATTCATGGAACGTGGTCTTTTCAGGGTTTGCAAAAGCTGGTGAAATGGAAATTGCTCGGAGGTTATTTAACGAGATGCCTAACAGAAACGGGGTTGTATGGAATTCGATGATCCACAGTTATGCTCGAAATGGGTCACCAAGAGAAGCTGTTAGGCTATTCAAGGAATTGAATTTGGACCCTTTGGATAAATCATGTTGTGATACGTTTGTGTTGGCTACAGTTATTGGGGCCTGCACTGATTTGGGTGAAATTCAATGTGGCAAGCAAATACATGCCCGGATTTTGATTGATAATATGGAACTTGATTCGGTGTTAACTAGCTCGTTAATTAATTTGTATGGAAAGTGTGGTGATTTGGATAGTGCACATTGTGTTTTGAATACGATGGAGGAGCCAGATGACTTTTCCTTATCAGCATTGATCACAGGTTATGCGAATCATGGTAGAATGAATGATGCTCGAAGAGCATTTTATAGGAAAAGTAATTCGTGTGTTGTGGTATGGAATTCAATGATTTCAGGATATGTTACCAATAATGAGGAAATTGAAGCATTTTTACTCTTCAATGACATGCAGAAAAAGGGACTCAAAGTAGACTTCTCTACACTTGCAACCATTTTGAGTGCCTGCAGCAGCTTATGCAATTCTCAACATGGCAAACAAATGCATGCTTATGCTTGTAAAGTTGGATTGATTTGTGACAATGTTGTTGCTAGTGCTTTCATTGACGCATACTCCAAGTGTGGAAGCCTGAATGATGCTTGTAAATTATTTAGTGAGCTCAAAACCTATGACACGATTTTGCTCAACTCCATGATCACAGTGTATAGCAATTCTGGTAAAATTGAAGATGCTAAACAGATCTTCAATACAATGCCTAGTAAAAGCTTGATATCCTGGAATTCAATGATAGTGGGTCTTAGTCAAAACGGTTGTCCAGTTGAGGCATTGGATCTTTTTTGCATGATGAATAAACTGGATTTGAGGATGAACAGGTTTAACCTTACTAGTGTCATCAGTGCTTGTGCTAGTATCTCTTCACTTGAACTTGGTGAACAGATTTTTGCTAGAGCAACAGTTGTTGGCCTTGATTCTGATGAGGTCATCTCTACTTCCCTAGTTGATTTTTATTGCAAGTGTGGATTTATTGAAATAGGAAGAAAACTATTTGACACAATGATGAAATCTGATGAGATTTCATGGAATTCAATGCTGATGGGGTATGCTACAAATGGTCATGGATTGGAAGCGCTAACATTGTTTAATGAAATGAGGCATGCTGGTGTCAGGCCAACTGAAATTACATTTACAGGGGTTCTATCTGCCTGTGATCATTGTGGATTGGTTAAAGAGGGATGGAGATGGTTTAATATAATGCAATATGACTACCATATTGATCCAGGGATTGAGCACTATTCTTGCATGGTCGATCTTTTTGCTCGTGCTGGTTGCTTGGAAGAAGCAATGAATTTAATAAAACGTATGCCTTTTGAGGCAGATGCTAGCATGTGGTCATCAGTTCTGAGAGGTTGTATGGCTCATGGAGAAAAGGATCTTGGAGAAAAGGTGGCACAGCAGATCATTGAGCTCGATCCTGAGAACTCTGGTGCTTATGTGCAGCTATCTAGCATATTTGCCACTTCTGGAGACTGGGAAAGCTCAGCACTGGTTAGAAAGGTAATGCAGGAGAGGCAAGTACAAAAATATCCTGGTTACAGTTGGGCTAATTGTTGAATACATTATTCAGATGGTGGTACATAATCATAGGACTTTCATCTTCATGAGGTGAAACAACCTATCTTTTTTGCATGATCAACCACACTGATTTGGTGGTTTCTTTCTTTTTTCTTCTTTACTCATTTTGACAGCTCACTGAATATTATAAATTTTAGGGAAATTTTGTCGTTGTGGAGATGCCATGGTTTCACAATTACTACACATCAAGATTCTTCATTTGTATTGACAGGAGAATTGTTCATAAATCAGGTTTATCTATTGATGCTACAGTCTCTAAGGTTATTCAGAGTGGCGAATGGATTTGTCCTAGTGCAAGGACTGCTGAAATTGTTGAAGTGCAGAGTGCTACTTGTGTATTGTTCTCCCTAAAGCTGAACAGGAAGGTAAAGTTACTTGGAGGCCCTCTGCTAAAGGCATTTTCTCATCAAGAAGTGCTTGGTATCGTGTCAGGCTTCAAGAAGCAAGAGTTGATTGGCACAAGCTCATATAAGGGTCTTGGCATGTACCAAGATTTAGTATCATAACTTAGCTTGCAGTTCCTAAAAAAACAGCCTGCCTAGTGTAAGCGAGTTAGGATGGGGAGAGCTGTGAACACAGATTGTCTCCTGTGTTTTGGTATCGCTTTTGAAGACTGAGATCAATCGTTTTTGCTTGCGCCTTCTCTTAGACAATTTGGAAGTCTATTCTGCAGTTATGCTGCATCAATCAGAATGCTCAAGACTGGAGTAGTGAGTTTCAATGGGCTAGAGCAAATGTGCAGAAAAAGAGCTTTTTAGCAATTTTGTCAAGACTGGCTTGGTGCTCCACAATTTATGGAGTTCGGAATGCAAGGACCGGTAAGTTTCATAATGCTCCTCATAACTCTTGAGGATGACATCATGTGGATTGTACATATTGTCAAAGGCAGTTGAAGGCTGTAATAATTGGCAACTCTCGTAGGAGACTCTTAGTTTTAGACATGTTTGGTCTACAAGGAGAGTTTTCCTTTTGGTTTTGTAACCTGCATTGGGCTCTGCCGTTTAGTTTTTCTTCGATCAATGGAGCTTTCATTAAAAAAAAAGAACAAAAAAAAATAAAGATTCTTCATCTTTGAGGGAGGGTGACTTTCATGAAGCCACACAATGGATTCCTCACTGACAAGCGCCATTCTGAAAGGGAGCTTTCGGAAGCTGATTCCAATGACACCAACAAAGATTAAAGCTTGAAGAAAGCCACCATGTGCTCCCCCAATGATACAGGCTTCCTCACTTGCTAGTGCGTTGATTGCACAAACCAAACATTTTTAATTTGGTTCCTTATCATACTTTTTTTATTTTTATCTGATAACTCTTTTAATTTGGCGTCTTATTATTTGATATCTCTTCAACTTAATATAGTATACAAGTTTGATATGTTAATTTGAATTAATCAAAATTAATCTAATATAATATTATTTTTTTATTTCAGTCTCTAAACATTTTTTATATATATCTTTTAACTATTTATTTTTTACATTTAAAATGAAAAGAAAAAAAATTATATACAATAAAATGAAAAGAAAAAAATTATCGCCGACTCTTCTAGATTTTTTTTTTAAAATAGAAAAAAAAAAGAGGACTTGAATCTCCGATAAGGTGACAAATTGAGATACCGCACCAGCTTGCAGAGAAAATTAAAAATTCCCAAATACTTAGCACTACAATTCCGAGGTTGACATGGCGAGTATGTATTGGTTAATTTGCCGAACCGAAGCCCATACACCGTAGACGAAAAAAAAAGAAAAAAGAAAAAAATGCTTGCTTTGCTTGCAGTTAAATCGCGCAAAGCCTCATCATTATACCCATACTTCTCGAGGAGGAGGAGTAGGAGAGAAGCAGTGCCATATAAGTTGATCTTTATACTTTCTCCAGTAGATTACATAACAGTAGAAAGAAACAAAGTGCACACTCGATGTTTCACTACAGCACCTGTATGTGCACTTTAATAAAGCAAATTCATGGAATTTCAAGAACCTCACTTTCTTATTACTCATACCTTATGGACCACTGTTTCTCATGAAACTCATTGAGCTTTGCAAGAATTACCCATGCCCATTTATTAAAAGTTGGGTTTGATAATTCTGGGTAATCGGTGCCCTGATTTATACTCTCGCACTTTGGCAATGTTAATGATGCTTTGAAATTGCCTGATGATATAAGTAGCAAGAATATTGTATCTTGGAATATTTGCTTGAGGTGGTTGTTGACGATTGGTCATTTGGGTCTGGCATGTTCGGTGTTTGATGAAATGCCTGAACGAGATGTTGTTGGTTGGAATTCGATGATTCCAGGCCATGCTTCATGTGGGTATTTTGATCATGCATTGGAAACTTTTCGGGAAATGCAAAATTTGGGTGTGAGACCAAGTGGGTTCACTTACTCAATTCTAATGTCTGTGGTGTTTGGTGTTCTGCATGGAAAGTAAACTCATGGTAGCATTATACGGGGTTTGGGTGCTTCGAGTGTGGTGCCTGGGAATTCTTTAATTGACGTGTATGGGAAGCTTGGCTTTTTAGATTACGCTCTAGGGTCTCTCAGAGGCAGAGTGAATGAATGATATGGGTTTATTAACAGCAAGATTCTTTAAATAATTAATTTTTTTTTATATATTTTTCTTTATCAAAAGGTAAAAAAAATATATATACTAAAAATAGAAAACATAAAATAAAAAAAAAACATATATTTTTTTTTAAGAGCTATTGCATCAATCTCACTATATTAAAATAAATTCATCCTCAATTTCAGTTTTTTGTTAAGGCTTCTCTACATCAAAAACATTTTTTTGTGTGTAGATCATCTCATTACAGATCTTTAATATCTTTATGTTGACTATCTCATCATGAATTCCTAACATAATATCTTTGTGTTGGAAGCTCCATTGTGTATCCCTAATACAACATTTTTATGTGAGTTGTCCCGTCATGGATTTCACTACCAAAATTTCGAATGACAATAACTGAAGTAGACGAAAACTACATACTAGTTTTTGAAAGATTTTTTATTGAGGGGAAACCTCCTCATCTCCTCCTATACAAGGACGCTCTATTATGTAACATTTTCTAGTTATGATTGTTCTCCAGCACACAACAAAGCAAAATAACCAACAAGAAGGATAAGAGGTTTGTTACAAGTCAAAACCTATAAAAACCAAGAACATTATAAATATAAGTTTTCCCTTCAAATACAAAAAAAATAAAATAGAAAAGCATCATAATAAAGAGTAAATAAAATAAAATAAGAAGGAAAAAAATATTTTTCTAAAAAAGCTCACGCATGAGTGTGTTCTTGACAATGGAAGAGCTGGATGTTATCTCTTGGATTTCATTGATTTCAGCATGCTGTAAATCGGGATATCCATAGAGTTGGCATTGGGTAAGTTTTGTTTGATGAGATCCTTGGGGGCATTCACCTAATGTTTTTTCAGTTTCTGTAGTGATTACTTCCTGTTCAAATTTGCGAAATTCGGAGAAGGGTGAGGGGATTTTTGCTCTGTGTCGAAGTGTGATTTCTTTATAATAGCATTATATCAAATGCCACTATTGACCTGTTTTCCAAATGCAACAGATTGGAGGATTCAGTTCGACTTTTTGAAGAGCAGGGTCGATGGGATTCTGCACCATGCAATTCCATGATTTCAAGCTATGTGTACTGCGGCTTGAGGGAGGATGGTCTCCGACTTTTTGTGCTCACCTTGAGGGAGGATATTAGGCCTACCGAGTTCACGTTAAGCAGTGTTCTACACTCTATTTCCTTTCTTCAGTTGGAGCAGGGAACACAAGTCCATTCCTTGGCAGTCAAATCAGGTTTGGAGTTGAATGCTATTGTTACCAGCTAGTTGGTGGAGAAGTACAGTAAATTTGGTTTCATTGACTGTGCTATGAGAATCTTTAATGAGATGATTCTAAGAGATTTGTTAGTTTGAGACTTGGGTTTGACTCACAATGGTAGGGTGTATGAGGTCCGGCAAACCTTTAAGGAACTACTCAGGAGAGGTCTGCCACCAGATCAAATAGCACTAGCTGAGATTCTGTTAGCCTGCAACTTTGGGGTTTCTATCAATGAAGGAATGTCCATATTCTTGTCCATGGAAGGAAGGTATGGGGTTACACCAAGCAATGAGCATTATGGTTGCCTTATGGACTCGTTGTGTCGAGATGGTAGACTCGATCAAGCATTGAATGTTGCAGAATCAATGCCTTGTGAGCCTGGTTCTTTAATCTGGGAATCAATACTTCATTCTTGTTTGATTCATGGAGACCTGAAACTCTCTGTAAGAGTAGCAGAGAGGTTGATGGAATCAGAACCAGAGTCATCCCTACCGTATTTGGTATTGGCTCGGATAAACGAAGGGGTCAATGGGAGGCTGTGGTTCGAATTATGAAAGCCGTGAAAAGGGAAAGGATGTATAAGGTGATTGGATGCAGATGGATTGGAGCAAAAACCATTCATTTAAAAGTATATTCTTTCTTTTAAAAATTAAAGTTTTAGCATAAAGTAAGTAATTTTATAGTGATTATGAAGTAAATATCTTATTTGTTATTTTATATATCCACTTAAAAAAATAAAAAGATATAATTAGAAAAGAAAAATTCTAGATGGAAATATTTTTTTCAATTACTTATATATATA
>Ga0307517_10013255_pt1 | contig 11218 bp, 8 predicted proteins | sample 23_EM_MG_FD_194515 | JGI IMG/M metagenome (GOLD analysis project Ga0307517, IMG submission 194515) | Populus trichocarpa ectomycorrhiza microbial communities from riparian zone in the Pacific Northwest, United States - 23_EM | ecosystem: Host-associated > Plants > Roots > Unclassified | place... | reverse complement strand
TCAGCGGCAACAAGACCGCCTACGCCGGAGTGAACCCGAAGACCGCCAGCGGCAACGGTGGCAAGGAACTGACCAGCATCATCGTCGCCGTCGGCGACGACGACCCCAACCCGGTCTCCCTGCGGGTCGGCACCATCACCGTCGACGCCCCGATCGTCACCAACTGGCACACCTCGGCGGCGGACGCCGTTCCCTTCAGCTGAGGGAGCGCCGGGTGAGCTCCATGATCCAGTTGCTCACCCAGGTCTCGCCCCCGTCCAGGGAGAACGCCTGCTCCCAGCGGGCGGACGTCCCGGTGATGTCCGACCAGACGAAGCGGGCCCGGATCTCCTTGCCCGCGTGCGTGTCGTCCCCGTAGAACTCGCCCCGGCCGTCGGCGAACCCGCCGACGACCGGCGGGAACAGCGTGCCGGTGCGCGTGCTGGACCAGTACAGGGACCACTCGTCGCGCTCGGGGTCGTACAACCGCAGGGTGAGCCCGGCGAAGCCCTTCGTCGGAAACTCGATCTCGTCGAAGCTGGCCCCGCCCTCGAAGTGCCGGGAGGCCCGGCTGACCGCCGGGAACTCCTCCCACTCGCTGGTCGGGTCGAGGAAGTCCGTACGCCACCGGTTGGCCACGTCCCAGGTGCCGGCGAGGAAGTCGAAGCATTTCATGAGCGGTCTCCTGTGGTGCCCTCGGGAAGTGAGTCGGCGAGATAGGCGTCGAGGTCGGGGCGATCGGGGTCGTCGGGGGCGAGCATGTGCCGTACCCACGCGTCGCGTTCGTGGAGGATCGGCGGCAGCTCCCAGACGCAGCCGATCAGCCCCCGGTCCAGGGGGACGAAGTGGGTGGGGTCGCTGTTCGGGCAGCCCAGCACCGGCTGGCCGGCCGCCGCCCCCGCGAAGTGCAGGACGTTGTCCCAGACCCAGCTGTACGCGTTGAGGTAGGCCCCGTCGTCCCCTCCCCGGTGGAGGACGACGAAGGTGGCCGGCGGCGTGCCGTCCGGGTCGGGCAGAAGCCCGGGGAGGATCGCGTACGCCGCCTTCTCGACCCGGGGATCGATACCGGCCGGGTCCGCGGCGACGTGATAGCGCTTGATCCGGCGGCCGCCCACCTCGATGGGGGGCGGCACCCGGAGCAGTTTCTCTGTGAAAGCCATGGCTGGACCGTAGAGCCGCTTCACTGACACCTTGTGTCAGTGAAGTCCAGCCGCCTGCTGTCCATCCTCCTGCTGCTGCAGACCAGGGGCCGGCTGACCGCCGCCCAGCTCGCCGCAGAGCTGGAGGTGTCGGTCCGGACCGTCTACCGCGACATCGAGTCGCTGCACGCGGCGGGCGTACCGCTCTACGGGGACGCCGGACACTCCGGCGGCTACCGCCTGCTCGCCGGCTACCGCACCCGCCTCACCGGCCTGAACACCGGCGAGGCCGAGGCCCTCTTCCTCTCCGGCATCCCCGGCCCCGCCGCCCAACTCGGGCTCGGCCCCGCCCTCGCCGCCGCCCAGCTCAAACTCCGCGCGGTGCTCCCGCCCGAACTGCGCGCACAGGCCGACCGCATGCGATCCCGCTTCCACCTCGACGCCCCGGGCTGGTACGCGGAGGACGACGACGTCCCCCATCTCCCCCAGGTGGCGGACGCGGTCTGGCACAGCCGTGCGCTCGACATCCGCTACCGCCGCTGGAAGGAACCGACCGACGTCGACCGGCGCCTTGAGCCCTACGGCCTGGTCCTCAAGGCCGGCCGGTGGTACCTCGTCGCGGGCCCCGGACCGGAACCGCGCACCTACCGGGTCGACCAGATCCTCGAACTCACCGTACGGGACGAGCAGTTCCAGCCCCCCGACGACTTCGACCTGGCCCGCCAATGGCAGCGCCACCAGAGCGACTTCCACGCCCGCCTCCACCAGGACCAAGCCCTCGTCCGCCTCTCCCCCCAAGCCGCCTCCCACCTCACCGGAGCCGCCGCCCGCGCCCTCCTCGCCACCGGAACCCCCGAACCCGACGGCTGGACCCGCGCCCTCCTCCCCATCGAGTCCCTCGACCACGCCCACGCGGCCTTCCTCGCCCTCGGCACCGACATCGAAGTCCTCGCCCCACCCCGACTACGGGCCCGCCTGGCCGAGACAACCCGCGCGCTGGCCGCCCGCTACGCGTCGCACGAGCCCACACCGAGGCCGTCGGTGTCGTCAGCCCCGCTTGCCCAGCAACGTTCGGCAGCCCCAGCGCGCAACGACGCCGACAAGGAGGGAAGTGAGGATGGCGCCCCAATCGATGATGTGCGGGAGCCCCGGAGCGAACCCGAAACAGAGGAGCGCCGCTAGGGTCCCTGCGACGAACGCGGCACCCCCGGCGCGTCGCAGCCGCGTCTCCCCGGGGCGGTGACCAGGGTCCTGATCGATCACGGTCGACTCATTTCGTGATGTAGTGGCACTGACTTACACGCCGGGTCGAATTCACATACAAGTGAGCGCAAGCCTTTCCGAAATGGGGGAGGGTCTGCGGAGCATTGTTTCGCATGGGGTCGATTTTGCACTCTGCGTGGGTATTCCCGCGAGAGATCCTGTAAGTCTTGTTGCTGGTGTCGGCATACGTGAAGTCGATCCGCCAGTTGCAGAAACCGCGCGTGAGGGCAGCGGCGAAGGCGCAGTCGACACCCGCGTTCTGGTACGTGATCCGCCTGCCTTCCCCGCGGACGATGTGCGTGAAGGTGCAACCCGTCGGAACCTTCACTGTTGCCCCGCCAATGTTGTAGTCGAAGGTCGCCACAGGAGTTGTTCCAACGGCGGTGGCCTGAGCGACTTGAGAACTCATCAGTACAAGGGCGCCAACAGATGCGCCGGCTGCGATGAGTCGGCGTACGCGCCGTGCGACCATTTCACTGCCTCTCCCGGTGGATCATCCTGACGCGCCAATAACACCGCCAACCAGTCGCTGGTTTCGGGTTGTTGGCCGGTTCACTGCGACGAGTGATCTTCGGCTTCGGAGTCCATGGAATCTGGAACCGCACACGAGTGGGTCGCGAATGCTGATGGAGCGGCGGGCGCTTCCTCGGTGTCAGTCGTGTCAGTGCTCTCTGGTACCAATGGCCGAGTAGGCGAACAGTGTCCGTGCTGCGGACCTGGCAGGTGGGGGGATAAGCCGTGACTGATCAACCGGTGTTCGTGCTGGGGGAGGGCCTGCACGCGCTGGAGCCCGTTGCGTTCGAGACCGAGGCGGAGTTCCAGAAGCTCTTGGCCCGGCACCCTCGCGTGCTCGACTTCGGGTTACTTGAGGACGGACAACCATTGAGGCTCGTCCTGGTGGCCCGGGAGATGGGAGTTCCGACGAGCGATGTGAGCGGGCCTGCCTTTTGGCTGGACCACCTGTTCGTCGACGGGGACGGCGTCCCCACCCTGGTCGAGGTCAAGCGCGCCACCGACACCCGGATCCGCCGTGAAGTCGTCGGCCAGATGCTCGACTACGCCGCGAACGGTGCCCGCTACTGGCCGTCCGCAGTGCTCCGGCGTTCCTTTGAGGACACCTGCCGAGCCGACGGAAGGTCGTTGGAGGAGGCCTACGGGGACCTGCTCGGCGAGCGCACACCGGAGGAGTTCTGGGAGACCGTGCAGGAGCGCTTGGCCGCCGGCCGGATGCGGCTGCTGTTCGCCGCTGACCGCATCCCGGTGGAGCTGCGAGCCATTGTCGAGTTCCTCAACCGGCAGATGCGGCACACCGACGTGTACGCATTGGAGCTGACCCAGTACCGAGGTGGCAGCGACCTTCGTGTCCTTGTGCCGCGGATCCACGGTGAGGTCGCCACGGCGGCCAGGACATCGTCCAGGCCCGGCGGCGCCCAGCGCTGCACTCGCGCCGCGATGGACGAGGCGGCACGCAGCCGGTTCGCCCCGGACATTCAGCGGGTGGTGACCGCTCTCCTCGATCATGCCTCCACCAACGGAAGGCTGGTCGGCGGGACAGCCGGTTACCCGAGCATGTCCGCCTACTACCCGGTGGCCGGAAAGCAGGTGCCCACTTGGTCACTGTCCCTGCATGCCGACCCCGCAAAAGGTGGGACGTTGTCCTTCAGCTTCGGATCGGTCGTCTACCATCTCGGACCTGATCCGACCGCGGCATTCGCGGCAGCCCTCCCGGCGGTGGCGGCTCTGGACAGGCAGCTGGCGGCTCTGAGCGGCAAAGGCTACAACGGTTGGCCATCCGTCAGCCTCGGCGCGCTCGCATCCGAGGCCGCAGCTCTTGGCGGCGTCCTCGCAGCCATCGATGACCTCATGGCGAAGGGCATGGCGCCTTGAGGGCCGGACCTTCGTCATCGTGACCGGATGAGACAAGGGCCGTGCCCCGGCAGCCGAACCTTCGCCGGGTGAGGCAGGGTTCCGTCAGGCGTTGCGGCGGCCGGAGCCCTGCTCGGCCTTTACTGCGGCGCTCTGGTATTCGAGGCGATAGGCGAGTCGTGGCGTATCCACCGGCACCCCCACCGCATCGCCGATGAGCAGTGCTTGGTCGTCGCTCAGCTCGACGCCGTCGCCACCGGCGGTGATGGGCTGCCCCGCCCAGGCCGAGGCGGTTGTCCCGGTGACGGTGCCGGGCAGTTCGTGGAGCCGGACCAGGCGTTTGGCGAGGCGGTGGAATCCCAGGAGGACCCAGCCGTCGTGGAGTGGGGGCGTGAGGCGGTGGGGGGCGAAGAGCCGGTCGATCTGCATCGGTTGGAGGGTGGTGAGGTCGGCTTCGCTCGGGGCGGGAGCCTGGGGAGGAGGAGGGGGAGGCGGGGTGTGGAGGAGTTCGCTGTCGACGATGAGCCAGATGGCGTGTTCTTCGGTGGTGACGCCGCAGATGACCGAGCCGTCGGTGGCCATGGTGACGAACTCGGCGTGGCCTGCGGGGGCGTCGGCGCCCGTGAGGAGCTCGGCGAGGCGGGAGTGGTCGGAGAGCCTGACCCTTTCCCAGGGCCGGGAGCGGGAGAGGGCGATGAGGAAGGTGTCGTGGTCGTCGAGGACGTGGTGGTGCCGGGACAGGCGGAGCCATTCGGCGTCGACGGCGGAGGCGAGGCCGGGGACGGAGACCGGTACGGCGACGGTGGGCGTGCGTACGCCGGCGGTGATGTGCCAGGCGCGCTCGGGGGAGGGCAGCCGGTCGTCGTGTACGGCGCCGAGGGGGATGAGCCCGGACGCGGTGAGGAGATCGGGCGTGGGCTGATCGTTCACCCGGGACATTGTGAACCATTGCGGTAGAACAGGTGGTGGTCGCCGCCCGGTTTGTCGATCTTCTGGTAGCGCTCGAAGCCGTCCTTCACCGGATCGGTGCCGTCCCAGCCGAAGTTCACCCCTTCGCGGGTGGCGTCCTCGCCCCGGCCCTTGGGCATGCCGGCGTGGAAGTGCGGCCCTGCCGGGTCGCCGGTGTGCTCGACGACGACGCGTGAGCCTTCCGGGGTCTCGAACTGCCGCATCTCGCCCCAGTGGGTGGGCTCCGTGTCGTAGACGTACCCCGGGCTGCCGCGTCGGGTGACGTCGTCGCCGATGTGCCACTGCGCGTCGTGAGGGGTGCCGTAGGGAACGCCTGCCAGACCGAAGGCGGCCCGTTCGGCATCGCCGCGGGTGGGGAACGGGTTGGAGTGCTCGCCCAGCGGGGGCTGTTCGGCGAGGCCGAGGGGGTCGATGGCGGCGAGCGGGTTGCCTACGTAGGCATGGGGGTTCGGGGCGGGCAGCAGGCCGAGGGGGTCGGGGCTGAGGTAGCTCGCGCCGACGGGATCGTAGTAGCGGTGGACGTTGTAGTTGAGGGCCGTCTCCGGGTCGTGGTACTGGCCGGGGAAGCGCAGCGGGGTGTGCGTGGCGCCGGTGCCGCCGCCGGGGCCGGCGGTGGCGCCCCACAGCGAGAGATCCGCCTGCCAGGCGAAGCCGCCGTCCGGATCCACGAGATGGGTGGGGGCCCCGATCAAATCGGTGACGATGGCGAAGAAGCGGCGGTCGAACTCCTCCTGGTTGAGCATGAGTTCCGTCTGCGCGATGGGGCGCAGGCCCTGGTGGTCCCAGGTGATGGTGTACGCGCCGGGGAGGCCGGGGCCGTGGGCGCTCTGTTCGGCGAGGGTGGTGGCGTCCCAGGTGAAGTCGATCCATTCGATGACCTGGGCGTCATCGCCGGATCCGGTGAGGCGCCGCTTGGCCACGCGCCGGCCGAAAGGGTCGTACAGGTAGTGCCAGTGTTCGCCGCGGGGCGTGGTGACGGTGGTCAGACGGTCTTCGGCGTCCCAGCCGAACCGCCAGACGTCGACCCGTCCGGACAGCGTGACGCGGCGCCGGGTGGTGACCCGGCCCTGGGCGTCGTGTTCGTAGCGCATCGCGCCGGCCGACGCGATGAGCGTCCCCCGGTAGGTCCGTGGTCCTTGGCCTGAGCTGTCGCGGCCGGGCCAGGTGGCCTGGGCGAGGTTGCCGAGGTCGTCGTAGGCGTAGGTCTCCGTCCAGTCCGGTCCTTGTACGGCGGTCACGCGACCGGCGGCGTCGAGGTCGAGCCGGCGCGTGCCGTGGCGTTCGTCGGTGATGCCGACCAGATGGCCGTCGGGCCGGTAGTCGTAGGACCGTGCGTACGCGGGACCGCCCTGAGCGCCCGTGAGCGACTGGGCGGTGAGACGGCTCAGGCTGTCCCAAGTAGAGCTGAGCGTCAGGCCGTCGCCGAGATGACGGGTGGTCTCCCGGCCGAGAGCGTCGCGGTCGAAGCGGAGGGTGTGACCTGCGGCGATGAGCGAGCTGGGGCGGCCCGCCGCGTCGTGGGTCCAGTGGCTCGTGCTGCCGGACGGCGTGCGACGGCTGACTCTGCGCCCGGTGGGGTCGTACTCGCTGCTGACGGTGCGGCCGTTGACGGTCTCGGCGAGGAGACGGCCCAGCACGTCGTAGCTGCGGCTCAGCCTCACTTCGGGGCCGGCCGCCTCGATGAGGCGGTCGCCGCTGTCGTAGACGTACGTGGTGTGCTGTCCGTCGGCGACCTTGGTGACGACGTTGCCCGCCAGATCGTACGCGTAGCCGACGCGCTGTCCGAGGCCGTTCGTACGGGACAGCAGCCGTCCGGCCTCGTCGTGGGTGTAGGTGAGCGTGCGCCCGTTGAAATCGGTCTCGGCGGCCACCCGGCCTGCCGGGTCGTGCTCGTAGGTCCAGGTCAGGCCCTGCTGGTCGGTCACTTCGGTGAGCTGGAGCTCGGTGTCGTACGCGAAGGTGTGGCGGACGCCGTCCGGGCCCGTGGTGGCGGTGAGCCGGCCGAAGGAGGCGTACGCCCTCTCCCGCACGGCGCCGGAACGGTCGGTGTGGGTCAGGGCGTTGCCCTCGGCGTCGTACGTCCAGGTCTCGGTGGCGCCGTCCGGCGTGGTCCTGGACAACGGCCGGCCCTCGACCGTCCAGGTGTAGCGGGTGGTGTTGCCCATCGCGTCGGTCTCGGCGGCGGTGCGGCCGAAGGCGTCGCGCAGACATGTGCTCCGGCCGCCCAGGGCGTCGACGGTCTCCACGATCAGGCCGGCGGCATCGCAGCGGACGTGGCTGGTGCGGCCCAGGGCGTCGGTCACGGTCGTCACGCGTCCGGCCTCGTCGTAGCCGTAGCGGGTGACGGCGGCGGCGGGGTCGGTGGTTTCGGTGCGGTTGCCCGACGGGTCGTACGCGTGGCGCCAGGTGGCGCCGTCGGGGGCGGTGACTTCGAGGGGGAGGCGGAGCGTGTTGTAGGTGGCGGTGAGGGTGCTGTCGTCGGGGCGGTCGACGCGGACCGGGTCGCCGTCGGCGCTGAGGGTGTAGCGGGTGGTGCGGCCGAGCTCGTCGGTGCGGGAGAGCAGACGGCCGTACGGGTCGTGCTCGGTGCGGACGGTGCCGCCGGTGGGGCCGACGGTGGTGGTGAGGTGGCCGTGGTCGTCGTAGTGGTGCCGGGTGCGCCGGCCGAGGCTGTTGGTGACGGTGGTTGTGCGGTCCTGGAGGTCGTAGTCGAAGAGGGCTTCGAGGGCTCCGCCCGAGCCGACGCCGCGGATGACGCGGCCGTCGGGGCCGTATTCGTACTCGTACCAGTGGCCGTTGCGGTCGGTCCAGGAGGTGATGCGGTCCTCGGCGTCGTGGCTGTAGACGAGGGGCAGGCCGGAGGAGTTGACGATGCCGGAGAGGCGGCCGAGGACGTCGTAGCGGTAGCCGACGACGGTGGTGCCCAGGCCGTCGCCGGTGCCGTCGAGGAGGCGGAGGGCTTCGATGCGGGGGCCCGCGCCGGTGTGGAGGATGTCGACGGCGACGCGGTAGCCGCCGGAGTGCTCGACGGCGGTGGGCAGGCCGTCGGCGTCGTGGGTGTAGGTGACGCGGTGGCCGTTGCGGTCGGTCAGGGCGGTGATGGGGCGGGTCGCCGCGCCGTCGGGGGGCGCCTCGAAGTGGCGGGTCCAGCCGGTGGCGGGGTCCTCGATACGGATGGTTCCGGTGGCGTCGTCCCAGGTCAGCGGCGAGCGGGCACCGTGCTCCGGCAGCACAGGCAGGCCGGGGGCGGTGGGGCGGGGGTAGTGCAGGATCTGGCCGTCGTCGCCCGCGTAGTGGATGGCCCGGGCGTCGATCTGGACGCGCTGGTCGAGGGTGGAGGACCAGCCGGGCCCGAAGTGGCGGCCGCCGCGGTAGCCGGAGGCGTAGGAGCGCCGGAGGACCAGGGGCAGCAGGCCGGGCAGGGCGAGGTCGGTGGCGGAGGTGATCATCTGGCCGGACACGACGTCGACCGGGTCCCCGCCGGTGGTGCAGCTCCCGTTGCCCTCCGAGGACTGCCCCGGCCGGCTGGTGCCGGCCAGCGATGGTTCCTCGCCCGCGCTGGTGCGGGTCCCGCTGCCGCCGGGTTCGCGGGGGAGGTCTTCTCTGGGTCCGCCTTTGAGGATCTTGTCCATTTCGGCGGCTTGTCGGGCGTCGTTCTCGACGTGGTTGTCGGCGACCTTCTTGAGCCGCTTGCCGGCGTCCTCGTAGAGCTTCTTGACTGCCTTGCCGGCGTCCTCGCCGATGGCCTTGCCCATTTTCTGCGCACCGCGCTCAAAGGCTTTGACGATCTGGTTGCTCACTCGAAGCTCACCCCCGCGAGCTTGGTCCGGAACGCCTCGGCGTGCGAGGCCACCGTCTCGGCATGGCCGCGCATCAACTCCGCGTGCGCGTGCATCTGCTCGGGGTGCACGGAGAAGCCCTCACCCACCGACCCGGACCCGGTGCCCCCGGCGTCCGCCGATACCCCGAGCGCGGATTCGGCGGCCTGGAACACCAGCCCCGTCACGGCCCGCCCCACCACCTCCACCAGCGGGTCCATGGCCGCCTCGATGACCTCGCCGATGATGTACTGCTCCAGCTGCTGCTCCAGGAAGTCCATCAGCTTCTCCGCCGCCTCCACGACCAGCACCTCGGCCGCCTCGGCCAGCCCCAGCGTCGCCACCGCCGCCGCCTGGTCCGCGACGAACGTCGCGGCCAGCACCGCCAGTTCGGCGATCGCCTCCACCTTCATCGCCACGATCACATCCGCCGCCGCATCCAGCCCGGTCGCCACGGTGTGGCAGGCCTGGATCAGCTCGCTCATATGACCGTTCGACAACTGCGCCCACTTCGCGAGCAGCGCCTCGTACGACGCCCCCTGGTACGCCTCGCCCAGCCGCTTGATCGTCGCGGTGGAGTCCTGGTGCGTGTTGTCCACGTTCTCCGCGAACTCCCGCACATGCGCGGCGAACTCACGGACCTTGTCCTCATTGACGTTCGGCCAGTTCACCCCGATGAACTGGAGGAACGACACCACCTCACCCGGCAGCTCGATCGCCATCCCGACCCCCGTTGGTCATGCCTCTGACAGCTCATCAGACGCGACTCAAGACGGGGCAACAGGCAGGTAAAAGCACAATCAAAGTCGGCCCTCGCAATGGCCGGGGATGGCGTGCAAGTGGCATCCGGGTAAACGGAATCTGGATTTTCATGGTCATCCAACGGTGTCCCGAACAAAATGACGTGTCCTATTTGGGCCATGTCATGATTCGGCCAGTTCGAGTGCGCTCCATTTTCTTGACCGAACGCGATCAATTTCGGTTGGATCCGATCGATCCTAAAGATCGCGTAAATATGGGGTGGGGACCACATGCGGGGTATACACATGCGTCGGCCTGCGCGGATACAGAACGGCGGGGCGAGACGCCTCGTCTCCGGCCTCACGGCGGCGGCTCTGCTGGCGGCGCTGCCCGCCCTCGGGGTCACCGGGGTCACCGCCTCGGCGGCGCAGGCCGCTTCGGGGGATTCCACGACGTCCGAGGCGTCGGCCGCGCTGGAGCAGGCAGCCGCGTCGGGTGACAAGGTCGAGGTCGTCGGGCAGCGCGAGGAGTACTCGACGACGTATGCCAATCCGGACGGCTACTCGTTCACGCTGGACCAGTCCGCCGTTCCGGTGCGGGTGGAGCGGTCCGACGGTTCGTGGGCGACGCCGGACGCGACGCTGGAGCGCCGGGCGGACGGTTCGATCGGGCCGAAGGCAGCGGTCGCGGACATCTCGTTCTCCGCGGGTGGCGACGGCGACGGCCTGGTGACGCTCGCCGAGGGCGCGCAGTCGCTGTCGCTGGGGTGGCCGGGGACCCTGCCGAAGCCGGCGCTGGACGGCGCCTCGGCGGTGTACGCGGATGTGCTGCCGGGTGTGGATCTGCGCATGACGGCGACGGTGGAGGGCGTCCAGCAGGTGCTGGTCGTCAAGTCCGCGGAGGCGGCGGCCAATCCGGAGCTGACGAAGATCGAGTTCTCGATGGAGTCGAAGGGCCTGACGGTGACCGGCGGGACGGGCGGTGGCCTGAGCGCTGTCGACGCCGACGGCAAGACCGTCTTCAGGTCGCCGGCCGCCCAGATGTGGGACTCGGCGGGCGACGCCGACAGCACCACGAGCATGTCGCTCGCCTCCGTCGAGGCGGACCCGGCTCCCGCGCAGGACGGCGACGGGGAGACCACGTCCGACCCGGCCGAAGGGCCCGGCGACGGCGACACCTCCGCCGTACTGCCGGTGACCGTGACCGACGACTCCGTGGTCGTCGTGCCCGACGCGCACCTGCTCACCGGGGACGACACGGTCTACCCGCTCTACATCGACCCCGATGTGGCGATCACCGAGTCCGAGCGGACCCTGTTGTCCTCGGACGGCGACACCTTCTACAACTTCTCCGGCGGCGACGAGGGCAAGGGCGTCGGGTACTGCGGCACCTACACCACCGGCGGCTACTCGTACTACTGCGGCTCCGGCTACCGGAACCGGA
>Ga0307517_10013253_pt1 | contig 11220 bp, 7 predicted proteins | sample 23_EM_MG_FD_194515 | JGI IMG/M metagenome (GOLD analysis project Ga0307517, IMG submission 194515) | Populus trichocarpa ectomycorrhiza microbial communities from riparian zone in the Pacific Northwest, United States - 23_EM | ecosystem: Host-associated > Plants > Roots > Unclassified | place... | reverse complement strand
CTCTCTCTCTCTCTCTCTCTCTCTTCCCCCTTCATTGTTTTTCAACAAGTTTCTTTCATCTCTCTAACTTAAGGACTGAATAATAAATAAAATAAGCTTTCGGACCAAAATAAAAATTATAAAATTTTTAGATTCGCCACTAGTTTTCTTCGTGTTTTACATTTTATTCCTCTCACTTTAAATTTTATCTTTCTAGTTCAATTTAAAATTCATCTCATGAAATTAGGTCAAGAAATGATCAAATCAAAAAGGGAAAAAAATCTAAGGATGAAATTGAAAACAAATGGATAAAAAAAGGGTGAGGGAGGAATTAGGCAAAAAAAAGGATCAAATAAAAAATGAGAAAAAGTCTAAGGATGAAATTGAAAAGAAAATAAAAAAAATAAAAGAAAATAAAAAGAGTGGATGAATTCGGCCAAAAAGGATGAAATGAAAAAGAAGAAAAATCTATGGATGAAATTAACAAAAAAATATTTCACTATTTATATGAACAACGGAGAACCATAAAAAAATTTCAGTCCTTTTAGTTATGCAGGTAATTAAAGACTGAAACCTCTTTTTTTATTAGTATCACGAGACAAAATACTTATTAATAACCAGAGGAAAAAATCAGTTAACATGTTAGCTCATATGGATTGAAAAATATATGCATTACTCTATTTACTAAAATATTTGGAAAATATTATGGTGCTTAATGTTTATATAAACAACAAAACACCTCATTTTTTTAAAAAAACATTTCAAAATTTTTTTCTTATTTTTTAATTTTACCTTTCAAATATTTTTCTTCAAATCTCATCCTTAAATATTTTATTGTTTGAATTGGTCATCATAATTTTTTTTTTCTTATAAGGTCATCGTAATCTTAAATAAATGTCCTACCTTTTGGTTAGTATTCAATTTTTACAAACGTCTATTTTAGTTATCATATAATTAAATAAAAAAAAGTTTTAAAAAACAAATTTTTTAAACCCAGTGAATTCCATGATATTGGTCGCGGGTTTAGGGAGTTAAGCCATAAAATTTAGGTCGATTCAATATGTTGCCATTAGAATTTTCAAAAAAACAAAAAGAAAGAAAAGATGTTATCTTGAATTTTCTTTAAAGTCAAACTATGTTTTTACTGGTCGTCTGAATTACCTTTGGCTCTGCTAAGTTAACTTGGTCATATAGAGTCAACTCTTATACATTTTAATTTAAAACTCGGGATAAACAAGAAGTTGGGTAGAGAGATTTCAGGATTGACTTATTGTGTCCGGTTTAATAACAATGTCATATAGTTGTTTTTAAAAAAAATTCCATCTTCCAGTTTTTTTCTTTCGATTGAATTTGTTTACTATTTTTTTTTATCAATTTTATTCTTTAATATTTGGTTGATTTTAAATTGGTCTTCATAATTTATCTTTGTTTTCTTTTTATGAGGTTATCACAGTCTTAAACAAATACCCTAACATTTATTTGGTGTTTAATTCTGTGAGCATATATTATTGTTATCATATCATTAAATAAAATATAGTTTTAAAAAAATAAAGTTGTTAAACTTAATGGAGTCCATGATCCGGGTTGTAAGTTTGGAGGGTTAACCCACGAAGTCCGAATTGATTTAATATGTTGTTGTCTTAATATTAAAAAAAATATTATTCTGAAATTTTTCTAAAGTCAAATCTCAGTTTTCACTAGTCATCTAAGTTGTTTTTGAACCCATCAAAGCAACCAAGTCATGTTAGGCAACTCTCCTAAGTTAATTTTAAATTAGAGCTAAACAAAGAGTGAGGTTAGAAGAATTTACAATTGACCTGTTGGATCGAGTTTAATAACAATGTCAAATAATTCCTTGATTCTAAACATTTGTTTTAGGTTCAACTAGTTATGTGACTCGCGTTTCACCGCGGGTCAGGTATTTTTATCTCTTATAAAAAAATTTGTGTATGAAAGTTTTTTCAATGCATTTTTTTAGCTAAAAAGTTTTCAAGTGCAAATAAAAAAGTTTATGCGCAAATGTAATAAAAATATGAGAACTATGTGTGTCAACAAATTTTAAGAAATAATTAACGATAACTAAAAATAAAACTTAAAAAATTGAGAGACTGATGTAAATCAAGATATTTAATCTCGCATGGCGAGACACTTACCCAATTATGTTTGCTAAATTTTGTTATTTAAAATAATCTTTTTATTCAATCAAATAATAATAGAAATAAACATACACATTAAATTATTTGAATAAAATAAAAGGAAAAGATATACTATGCAAGACTGTACATATTGAAAATATTATATGAAAATAAATATTTTTTATTTTCAAAAATAAAGTTCATTTATATAAAAGGTAAAAAAAAAATTATAGATGAATAAAAAAAATCACTTAAAACATTAAACAACCACAAAATAATTTTATAAAAATATTTATCCAAAAAAAGATTAAATAATCAAATAAAAAACAATCTTAGATAAGTGATATTAATTGAAGCATTGATTCAACAACTATTAAAAAAAAAGACATATTAAAAAAATATCAATAAAAAAAGAAAAATAAGAAAAAAAATAATAGTCCGAGTGTTATGGACCCAAATGGGTTAAATAATTTTTCTCCTATATATATAAAGAGGGGAAAAAAGCCCTAGTGCTCGCGTGGGCCTTCAAGCCCAGGCGCGCGGCTCGCATGCCTAGGCTTGACTCTCTTTTTTTCATTTGCTTCTATTTTTTTAAATAAACATAAGTGATACATTGTTTGCCAAAACAAACAACAAGGCGTGGTGGCCAGAAAATACAGACAACATTTCTTGTGGCCAAAAACCTGAATTTTAAGCCTTTTCAACCCTAAAACACCTCAGTTACACCTTTGGAATACTCACAAACCAACCCATCAACTAAAAATACCCAAAAAAAAAATTCAAAAATCAGAAATCAAACCGGTTTAGATTTAGTTTCTTCGACCTAGATCTATTTTTTCAGGAAATATTGAGACACCAAACAACCACCATCAATCAAGCCTTTCTCATCTAATGGAACTCGTGGAAACAAACAAAATTCATTTTTGTGGTCGAAAATGGCTTGGATGGTGACATTCTCTTTCATTGCTGGAATTCGACAACCTCTTTCTCTCTCCTCTCTCTAATCAGTGAATAAAAAATATTACAAATAAACTTTTGTATTAAAATTAATTTTTTAAAAAAATTTAAAGGGACTTAAATTATATAATTCACGTTATTTTGAAAGTTTGAGAATCTAAATATATTTTTCTTGAAATCTATGGCATGCTACCCGTGTTTGGTGTTTTTTTATTATAGGCTTTTTTTTTTGTAATTTAACCCTTAACTAAAAAATCTAAAGCAAGTGTTCTTTAATTAAGATTAAATCATCAAAAATTAAACTTTAAGATAAATTACTAAAAAATACATGGAAGGTCCAGTTTTGTGAATGTGATAACAATACTAACTACAGTGGAAATTGTTTTATTTTTCTACTATAAGTTTTTTTGTTTTTGATACAACCGGCAACGGCATAGCTGTTGTGGTGCAGGGGACCTTGCTGGTAGAAAACAGTAAATAAGGGGACAAAAAGGTAAAAAGGAGAATGAAAAGGACATAAATAAATATCCAACAGCAGCAACATGGCTTTTGCAGTTGAAACTGTCAGTCTCTTTAAAAGCCAAAAATCTCATTGGCATAAAAAAAAAATACACAACACATACACAGAGTGGGAGAGGGGGAGAGAGGGAGAGAGGGAGCGAGAGGGATGGAATCACAATCATCCAACAAAGCAACTAGGCAAGCAAAGAGAGAAAGAGACAGAAAGTTAACCCAGAAAAAGAAATGATAGTACAGTAACACAACCCTCACTGTTAGCTACTCCTATATTAGTAGCTCATCTTTAGTCCCACCCTCTCTCCTCTCCCCCCTCTCTCATTATATTCGGTGAGAGAGAAGAAAAAGGAGAGGAAAAAGAATTCATCTTTGTCATTGGGTTCTCCTTGATCTGATTCCCTTTCCTTTTGTCTTGTCTTTCATGATGGGTTTTGTATGATTTTTACTTTCATTTTTGCCATCTGGGTTTGTAAAGAAGAAGTAGAAGATTACTATGTTAATGGGTTCTTTGCTTCGTGGTACTTTCTTTTTTCTTTTTCTATCTCTGTTTTTTTTTTTTTTACATATTTTGGGATTTGAGTTTTTTTGTTTGTTTGTTGATATCATGTTTTTGTTGTGTAATGTTTGTTCTTTTGTGCGTGTCTTGGGTTTTGTATAACAGTGTTTCGTTGTGTATGAGCTGGATGGAAGTGGAGTTTTGATCTGTATTGATTGTCCTTGTATAAATCGTGCTAAAATGTTTTCAAGCTATAAACTTTACATGCCAAAGAACACTTGTTAAGATTCTACTTGGTTCATGAGTCATTAACAAAAGTTATTTCTGTTGATGATATGCAAATCCATGTCATTAATGACAATTACTGGGCCTCTTTTTTTGGTGAGAATTGGCTTAGTTTTCAATGCACATGAGTCTCATCATCCAAAGGCTTTATTAAACTTTGATTGGATATGAAGGCATCAGAGCCATCCCTTGTGGCTTGGAAAAATGAGCTACTTTCATTTGTGGGTTGGATGTCATTGGGAGATTTGGGGCTGGCTGCATGAACAGTAAATTTGAGAAAGCATCAGTGCCCAAATGTTAAGTCATATCTGGGTTTTTGTTGGTCAAATTTCATGCCCATGTATGCATTGGCTTCCACGAATTTGAACTTTGTTTGCTAGCGAGTAGTGATCAAGGTAGAGCGAGTCAGATCATATATTTGCTTTGTTTGGGACATGCCTAATTGTTGGTGGTCTGTTACGTCTGGGTGTGCTGAAAACAGAATCTCGAGCCTGCAAGGATGTAAGAGGCTCTGGTGATGATTTCTGTTGTCCGGCATGCAGTTGATATGTACTTCATTTCTTATTTTATGCATAAATTGCTTCTCTGGAGCTTACTTTTTATGTGAATGATGAGTGCCGCTTGGTATTTATCTTGATTTTGCAAGTGTTTTAAGAAGGGGAAGCTTATTTGATTGGTGCTGCTTAGTCTTTCATAGAATGGCCAGTTGCTTGATTGATGCCGTGCATCTCATAGTATCAATTCTTTAAAAAATGCAGGGATGGCGAATGGATGGCAACTTGGTTCTTACTGGCGCTGCCCATCTCATAACTAGAAATCTGCTTTTGAATTTGCTGGATGGAATATAGATTTTAGAGACAAATCATCGCAAAATGCAGTTTTTTAAGGATACAACATGTGGTGTGAGATGATGGACTTGTTCGATCCTGGCAAGAAGATGTTGATGCAAGGAGATTTCGATCTGAACTCTGTACAGCGACACGCAGATTCATTTAAAGGAGTTATAAAGCAGACAATTCTCAAGCAGGAGGTTATATTTAGGACTCAGGTATTAACCTCAACATTGCATCATGATAAGTTTCTAGCTAAATCCGGTATCATATGGTTCCTTTGAGTCTGGTTAAAATGTTGGGTCACTTCTATCATGTAGCTTGAACTACTTGTGTAAACTAAGCGGAGCTCTGATTACACTTGCTAAATACGGCTTGTCTTATGGGTGAATCATGAGGTCATGGTTGATGGCATAAAGGATAGAAGTTTGCTGCAATACTCTTATCTCTATTGTTACTTATTTTTCTTCAGGTCCATGAACTCCATCAGCTATATAGGACGCAAAAAACACTGATGAAGGATCTTGGTAGTAAGTGTTGTGGTGGATACAATTCATGGGATGCAAATGTACAACCATCTCTACCACCTTTTCCGAACCCTTCAAGAATTGAACCATTGGCGAAAGAAACAGGAATTTCCTCAATTTCCAAGGTAAATGAAGCCACCAACTATAAGCTTGCTATTGAAAGTAACCTTTGTGGAGGGAGATGAGGGTTTCTTTTTTTTCCTTTTTCAATCATGGTTTTTTGGCTTCTTCGGTGTTTTTGTGGCACAAGCCCCAGTCTTCTATGGCATGCCATTTGAAAGTCTAGCCACTAACAATTACAATAATTGTTGGCAATACATTTAGTAGAGACCTACATGTAATTCCTTTCAATGAGCTCCTTGATTGGATTGTTCGTGGCTTTTTGGTCCTTCAAAGAAGATGTGTTTGTTGTATCATTAAGAACAGACTTATGATGTACCACATCTAAAGAGCTTTTCAAAAAATGACGATACACACTTTCATAATGCTAATGTAGGAGCTTGTCTTTCAGGTGGGTTCAGCACCTTTCGCAAGCAAGGAGTTGTTACATGGGTGCCAAGATACATATTATAGACTTAAGCAGATGCCTCTTGATCTTCAACTCTCTGCTAACAAACTCATCAACCATGTCGAGGAAGGTCGCCCAAACAGAGGACATGCCTGGAATCATCCCTTAAAAGAACCAATAGACGTTAAGCATCCTCTCTCTGCTAATTACTCTTCAGGTACAGAGGAGTTGAATCTTTCCCTGACTACTAGAGATGACTATAGAAGAACAGAAGGTACATTGCGGACTTGGTTTGATAAGAGAACCCATCAGTACTGTTCCGTGATTGATCTGGAATCAGAAGAGAGGATATCAGATGACAGTGCAAAATGCACACCTTCTGTTGGCTGTGCTACTCCAGAAACTTATTCCCCAGGGAAGTACAAAAAAGTTTCTGCCTTCTCCAGTTTAATTTTCTTAACTAGTGCAGAGAAAGATCCATCTGTCGAGATTTCAGAAAGCAGCTATTTTCAAGAACATAGTGAATGCTGCCAAGAGCAGACCTCTTCTAATGAAGGTACTGATAATCAACCACTTGAAATTAGTTATAGCATTTTGTGCATGAATTTATGTTTCTGGATTTTGATCTTGTGCAATAATTATATGCTTTGCCACCATGTATTTAGCTATTTTTATCGGTCTTGCAAGCAGGAATTATGGAGTGCCATGATGATAACCTGTGTAATAATCTTTCCACCAAAATGAAACAGTCCTCTTCACATAAAGGAACTGATTTGGACCTCAACAAAGCTCACTTTGATGACCCGTCATGTTTCTCAAATGATCCTCTAGTGGCCTGTCCTTCACCAGCTAGATCAGCTGGTGACTCTGCGGCAGTTATTAGGAGCATGCAGGAAGAAACCTGTCCAACCACATTTTGGGACAAACAGGTCAATAGCTGCTCAAATGAAATTTCTGACATGCTTGCAGAAAATAATTTCATAAATGCTACTGGAGTAGATTTAAACAGCACAACTAGGAGTACAGATGTTTGGACCGGAAATTCTGAGCAGGATGGAATAAGTGGTACTTTACCAAACCCTACAGGCCCGGAGCCCATACCCAGCCCCCCTGTAGACATTTCTGAAGACATCGACAGGTACACTGGCGACCACAAGAATGATAATGTTGTGATGAAGGCAAAACTCGCGAATTGTCTTCTACATGATTTAAATCAAATGCCTTTAGATACTAGAGAACTGAGCTCTGAGAAGAGCCAAGTGGAAGATGCTGTCTTTTCATGTATTGATCAGTATCAGAATGATGGACATGGCAATCAATCTCCTGTTTCATGCAAGTCTGGTATTTATGATAATGATTCAAACAGTGGAAAGACAGTGCACTTTGGTAGTATGTCTGGTGATGTGAACACTGATTTGAAAACCCTTTCAGGGTCACAAGTTGCCGGTGCCTCATCAGATGAGCATGACCTAAGAACTTCTGACAGTGGTGATTTGAAAAATGAATGCTACGACAAGAAAGAAGAATCAGCTGAAGTTGATGTTTTGATGAAAAGAGCAGCTGAATCACTTGTAGATATGTCTTTGAAGAATTTAATTTGCTATCAAGATTCTTTTGCCAAAGAAGGGTCCAAGGAGATGAGAAAAGAGACGAGGGAGCAGCCACAGTATACTTGCGATTCTTTTGAATTAATGGTTATGGAACTAACGGAAAGCAATGTGGATGAAAATTCAGTGACATCAAAGCCATATGAAGTAAATGATATGGAAACAAAAGATTTTGGTTCTAAACTGAGACGAGGAAGGAGAATGAAAGATTTCCAGAAGGAGATACTGCCTGCTCTGGCATCTCTTTCTAGACATGAAATTCATGAGGATATAAACATTATCGAGGGAGTTTTAAGATCAAGAGAATACCGCAAAATCAGAGGCAAGATGGCAACAAATGGAGAGAACTGGTCTCCACTGGTGAGAAGTAGACGGTCAAGACTCAATAATGTTGGGAGGAGAAGAAGTTCATCGAAGTTCAACTAGAAGTCATTAACAGCTTGATAACTGATCATATCCATTCTAGGTCTATAGAACATCCTTGCATATATAGCAGCACACATAGTTCGATCTCATTTCCTAGCTTTAGAAACAGAACCCAGTGCTTCAAATAGATGGTTGGTCATCACATTTTATTCCAAGTCTTACTAGAGCAATATTTTTCTTCACGCACACCTATTCAGCACCTTCAATGCTTCATTTTTTCTTTTTTTCCCTCTTATCAGAGCAACTTTTACATGTTTGTTTTCCCTCGGTGCGGTATTAAGCGAGAAAGTTGAAATTTGCTGATGGCAAAGAAAGTTATCGAGAGAAAGTTGATATTTATTATTTATGTGCTATATAGTATTCGATGGATAGAAGCGGATACTAGAAGTCTCATTTTGTGCATTGCGATTATTGCCATACATATAATGATAGCTTCTGTAGTTTCATGGTTCATGCAGTATCAACGGATTCTATGATTTTATCACCGCATGGAAACGTTTTCTCCCAGACAATTCCCTATCCGAGATGCAGGGCATGTAAGCGGGGACTGTAACAGTAGTCATCTTGGTAATCAATCAATGATTTTCTTGCTGTTTATACCTCATCTGTTGTTGCCTATCGTGGGCATGCTACTGTATGCCAAACATCCGGCCCAACTTTCTGACTGTTGACCGCTCACATCTGGTCGTGTCCCCGCTGGAATTTTGTTTTTTTTTTGTTTTTACAGTGAAAGGTTATCTTAAAACAAGATGATCATGCACTCTTCAGTTCAGTTTGCTGGATTTTAAAAGTTTAAAAAGAACATGGAATGTCTTTTGTACTAGTTTGATGATTTTTTTTCCTTCTCTCAACGGTGCGGGCCGCCTTAATGATTTTCTTACTATAAAGAAAAATTATAACCAGAATTATATATGTAATAAATAATAATAAATATGTTAATTATAACTAAAAATTGAATCGAAAGCTGAGATAAAAAAATATTTATTAGAAAAAAAATTAAATATTTATTTCAGTTTGAAATTGGTCTAAAATTTTAATTGGTTTTAACAGATAAAATTAAATTTTATTTTATCAAATTAAACATTAACTCAACATTAAAATTTATTTTTAATATTATAAAATCCTCGTATAAAGTGAATTGAAATAAAATATCAAACTTAATCCTAACATGAAAAGATAGTTTGTGTCTAAATTGCATTTTCATTGTTTTTTAATATTTATTTCATTTTATATTGCCTCCCATGTTTATAATTTCAAACACCATTTCATGATCCAACAAGTGTGAGTTTGATGAAATTTAATTATAATTATTAAAAAAACTTAATAAAAAAAAGAAGGATGCGAAGAGGTTCACTATTCATTTGAACAACATTTCCATCCCAAATGTTTTGATGTTTTTAGTAACACAAACACACTAGTTAGTCTACGAGTCATACCAAAGCAGGCTAGACATGCGTCTGGGCTTGCGCACTTGGCTTATGAATAACCTACGCTCAAGGTCGCATTATGTGCCCGTGTTTATATATATATATATATATATATATATATATAATAAGAAAGACATAGAAATGCATTGTCTACAATCCTAGAATCCAGCGATCAGAGTGTCGTTGGAAAATCATAGAACCTTGTTTTTCAATTAATTTTTATTCAAAACACCTAAAAAACACACTGGAGGCATTGGTTAACCCATTAATGACTTAAAAAACCCTGCAAATAAATTCTAAAACTCAAAGCCAACCAAAATCCAAAAATATCTCAAGTTTAGATCTATCATCTCAGGCAATATTGATAGCAAATAACAATTCAATGAAATTCCTCTCATCTAATAGAACTCTTTAACATCAAAATTGATTATTTTGGTGGTAAGAATAAATGTCAATCAAAATTAAAAACTCCTCTTTATTGATTGTTGGAATCTGACAACTTTCTCTTTCTTCTTTCAAATTATAAACTAAAAAATAATAAAAATAAAGTTTTGTACTAGTATTGAGTTTTTAAAAACCTAAGGGACTGAAATTGTATCATTTGAAAAATTGAAGGACTAAAGTGAACTTCTCATGTCAATTTTGAAACCCCACCTATTTTTTATGCCTTTTCCACCTTGATCCTTATTTTTTTAATTTTGTTATTGGTTAATAATTGCCTTTTAATTTCTTTTTAATATAATAAAGCTAAGAGAATAAGATTGAATGAAGGGATGAGAGCGATCCACCTAGGATTAATGAAAACAATCTTCTTTGTTTGGCATGCCATGTATTATATAGTTTACATGTAGCATATTATTATATCAACTGGAACAAAAATCATATTTTTAAATTAAAATTTGATTAGATTTCTATATACTAATTTGACTTGCATATATATATATATATATATATATATATATATATATATATATGTGAATTTGTTTGAGATCAAATTTCTCTTCCATATTTAAATTCATTGAATGGTTCAACAAATAAAGATCGTTAGTATATACAAAAACATCATGTCAATAAATAAATACTGGAAACTCATTTGATGTAGTCTCTAATAATAATGATCATTGATAAAATTCTAAAAAAAGTTTTCTAATAAAGACAGCATGGAAAATAAGATAAAATAACTTAATTTGGAAAATATTATAAAAAGAGGAATCTTTACTACTAGTTTCAAAGCATGGGGTATGGCTTTTGGCTGTCAGGAAAGTAAACATCTATTCCTCTGTCATGAGTCCTGTCCTCCCTAGAGAACTGCCTCAAATGCTCGTATTGGATTTGGATTTTTGATGAATTCACATGCCCAGATCTCAAATTCAGTCGTTCACCTTTGCTTCTCTTTTTAGAAAAGACGAGGGAAGTGTCTTTCTGTGTTTTTTTTTTATATATATATAAAATAGATTTTGGTCATTTTTTATCAAACATATTTTCAACTCACAATTTTATAAAAATTATATATGAAAAATTATTTTA
>Ga0307517_10013252_pt1 | contig 11221 bp, 17 predicted proteins | sample 23_EM_MG_FD_194515 | JGI IMG/M metagenome (GOLD analysis project Ga0307517, IMG submission 194515) | Populus trichocarpa ectomycorrhiza microbial communities from riparian zone in the Pacific Northwest, United States - 23_EM | ecosystem: Host-associated > Plants > Roots > Unclassified | place... | reverse complement strand
TTTTTTTTCTCACAACGTTATTTTTTTTTTTCCATTTTATTATAAAAATTTTTTTTTTTCAATTTTTTATATTTTTTTTTTTTTTTTTTTTTTTTTTTTTTTTTTAATCCCATTTATTCTCATTCAAGCCTAGGCTTATGTAGAGATTACGTACAGGTTCCAGACCTATGTGTCTATGAGCCCCCAAGTCGTGTGGTGAACCTTGGGCTATAAAGCCTATACCATAGGAGTGGTCGGGTTTACCTGTCTCGCCGAAGCAGCCGAAGCCTGTCCCTCCTAGTCGTCTTTCCGCCACGCCCCAATACCCATAGCCACCCCGAGACATAATTGTACATATAAGATTGTAATTAACACTCCGCTTTCCACCTCCGCTGGTTGAGTTCCCAGTGTTTCTACTCACGCAATTCTTGGCGCGACCTTGTGGCCTTGCTGCGACAAATGATGTATATGCCGATTTCCGGTCCTTGCCGAGTTGTTGCTGAATGCACGCGTTCCGTTTACGCCCAAATTGGTTAACAAGGTTTCTTGACGCGATGCCGACGATAGTGATGAACCGGGAGTGTTCGGGTCCAGTACAGGGCCGTTCCACAGGTGTGATTTATTTGTTAAGTTTGGTCCTATTCCGACCACCCAGGAGTGAACTCCCTTCCTATGTCCCTGCACCACTGTGAGACCTGGTCCCAATGCCCCTTACGAGGCTCCCACTAGTCTCCTGCGGGAATTACACCCGCCAGAAGCGCCGCTAATGTCACGACACCCAACCCTTCCACCCTCGCAACTTCCCAGATTTCCCACGGGTGCTAATAGTGGTAAGAAACGTTTATGGTGTCAACCGTGTAGTCCAAAACGTGGGGGGACTTGGGATTTGAACCCTCGACCTTCTCGCCAAGCGAGTAAGGAAGGTGATGGCGACCACTACGCCACCGCGCCCCTCCTCACATAGTCACATACGAACTATCTTCCTTCTGACCGCCATTCTATTCGTCCTCGCGCCCACCTCAACAGGTTATGGGCCCCGAACCCTACTACTAAACCCCAAATTCAACCTGACCCAACCTGACCCAACCCGACCTGACCCCGACCTGACCCCGACACGACACAACTTGACACGACCTGACCCAATCCAGTTTGACCTAACTGTGAACGACGTTGACCCCGAACCAACCCTTGACCCTCAACGTCTTACTTAAAATGGCAAAACACGATATTTATAAACTCTCAGAGACCCCAACACCAAACTACGACGCTTGGGAGTTCCGAACCCGCATCTCTGCGAAATCGAAGGGCCTACTGGGGACCATTTTTGGGAACTGACGATGAACCGGCGACTGGGCACAGTACCAAAGGATGGAAGGCTTGGAAAGCAAGACTTGAAGCTGCCGCTGAGTTACTTGTCAAAGCTTTGGATGACGATCAACTAATACATATCCGTGGACTCGATTCTGAACCAGCCCTCATGTGGGAGCAACTCCGTGTTGTCCATGAGAAGACTGGTGTCACTGGTTCTGCCACCGACCTTTGGAGCCGATTTCATACTGTGACCTACACCGACTTGGAAACCCCCCTCCGTACCCATATCAGCACGATTCGTTCATATGCTGAGGCTCTTGACTGCCTCCATAATGACAAACCTTCCGATACCCAAACTATAGCCTGCATTTTCACCTCCCTCCCTCCCTAGGGATTATCAGGGGTTTTGAAACCCCCAGGGGTCATGGGTAGGGTAAGTGGGGGTAAGGGTCAGGGTAGGGATTTCCATACCCTTGAAAAACCCTTACCCCTGGCAGGGGTCAAGGGTATTGATTAGCAGGAAAAAAAAATAATATATCAAATTTTTTTACCTACAAAAACATATCTTTCCCTCTGAAATCTTTGTTTATGGCTTGTATGAAGGCATATTACCTAGAATAAGAGTGCTGTTGACATATTTCACTGTTCAAAATTAATAAAGTAATTTTTAAAAGCTTATTTTACATTAAATTGGGTGAATACCCTTGGTAATTAGACAAACCCTTGGGTTTTCAGAAACCCTTACCCCAACCCACCAAAACCCTTACCCTCATCAAGGGTAAGGGTTTTTGGAGGGTAGGGTAGGGGTACAGCTGAAATACCCCAGGGTTACCCCTGATAATCCCTATCCCTCCCTCATACTCGACCATCATAAAAATCTTGAAACTTCATGAAAATGCCAATGACATTGAGTTTATTGTTGAACGCATCCTTTCCGAGGAAACCGCCCAGAAACCAACTACTGTTATATCACCTGCCGACAGTGTCCGTGCTTTATTTGTGTCACGGACCTCAAAAACATCTATTATCTGTGAAAACCCGGTTTGCAAGACAGCTGGCCGAACTGGACATATGATCGACAATTGCTTTTGGCCTGGAGGTGGGAGAGAGGGACAGTGGCCGGAATGGTGGTACTCATCGAAGGGTATTACACCTCCAAAAGCAATGTCTGCAAGCGTTGATGCAGCAGGGCTGATTACCGAAGGAACTTACTGGGCATTGTAGGTGATTGGTGGGGGAGCTTTAGAGGCTGAAATCTCAGAAAATATGTGGGAGTTTGTTTTATTTCGTTCTATTACTTTATTCCTATTTCACATTAATTCTTTATACTGTACCACTCGGTTGTGTGGGAGTGTTGAGAAGTCCAACCTCGTATGTAGCTGGTCACGTTTATCTACAAACATGATACTTAGTCACATAGTCACATACGAACTATCTTCCTTCTGACCGCCATTCTATTCGTCCTCGCGCCCACCTCAACATTTTATTTTATCCCAATCACGCGAACGCGGACTAAGCTTGTTGATTTGATTTCAATAGAATAGGGCGCTACTTATTCAATCATGATATACACGGATTTATGCGCAAGCGCTTTGAGTTGCAGGGATATGCATCCATGTGCCGACAAGTTGAATGAATGTGTCGATAGGTCACGGTGTCGATGTCGCTCTATACCGGCCAGAACGTTTTATCCTTTACTCAGAGTTTGTCGCGGCCGCGCATTCAATTTTCATTTGATATGTAGAGCGTGTACAGAACAATGTGGGTATAGTTTGGGTATCGCAGCAGCACGTAAATAATACGAAAATGAAAAATGTCGGCATTGCTCGCTGCCCATACCAGACAGATCTACCAGCCAAGCGCGTGATATAGGGACTAACATGCAGTGTACGTTGGTCAGCATCTGCGGGGTGGAACTGGGTAGGAGGTGGCGGTGTGCCATTAGTGCCGTATTGTAAGACGCACCCTGGATTCCTGGAATGAACAGGATGGGCGTTTGCCTCGATTGTCGTGCCTGATGGTGTTGCTGTTATAAATTGATGATGGGCGCAGGCGTATGGCGAGGAGTTAGAATGTCGTCTGATGGGCCTGGCACCTTTCCTATGGACCCATGTGTGGCAGGAGCTCGGTGAAAAAAAAAAATCGTAAGATCCATTGAACGAACTTCGATTAATGCTTGCAACAGTAGGGCCGACTCAGCAAGGCCTGGTTCGAGTCGACTGACCAGATTTCCATACAAACATTGGGGGACAACCAACACATAGCTGCATGCTTCTGTTGTTGCTAACTCCACCACGGCACCAGCGTCTATAGGCTCGTGACCAGCCTGAATATGGCAATCAATATTATCATTGACACCTTCACACACAGACAGTCACCGATCTACATACGCCCATTGATCCTTTTTTTCTCTTGTCAATTTAGAGGTATGACGAATACACATCTCACGTACATCTCCAGGTCGTCGGGGAATTGGAGCATGTCAAAGCATTGTTGACACTGTCATGCTGATGAATATGAGCGACGACCTCCGCCAATACCACCACCGCCTTCGCCTGCTCCGTAACTTCTGCGGCTCCCAGGATCCGGCGCATAAAACGCCGAACATCGTTGTTGGGCTAGTATATGGGGCGAGTTCATCGCGAACCCAGGCGCTGTCGTTGGTGGCATCACCGATATCAATGGGGCAGGGGGAACAGGTATGTAAGGCGTTGGCTGAGGCAAGAAAGGCGACCGACATTGAGTTTGGGTACGCTTTTTCGCGGTGTCTTCAACAGGTGCTGGAACGCCTTTTTCATTCTTTTCGCTCCTCCTCGCGTTCACGGTCTGATTCCCTGCCTTCCTCTACCCTCCCTAACCGCAAACGCTGTCGCTGTCGCTCGGCTTCGGTAGTTCTCAGCCCCTCTTTTCTCCCCCGCTCGAGTCGTTCCTTGAGCTCACGGATCTGCCTCTCTTTGATACCCTCCAACCCTCCCTTCTCCTCTCGCCTCTTAATTCCTTCTTTCTCCATCTATCCCTCTCGCGTTCCTCCTCTGATTCGTTCCTCAGCACCTCAAGAACCGCTCTCTTCGTTCTCTGGATCCATATCCTTGTCTAATTCATTCGACTACATCCCGACCCCAATGCCTCCCGTTCGTTGATCCCCCGAGAACGCATCACAAGCAGCTTCAGCCTCCAACAACTGTGACATGTGATGAGGGATTGTTCTTCCTCTGGGATTCCCCTCGCATGGCACGAGAGTCTGTCAACCATTCAACTTCATATCCTTCTGTCACCGTATCGAACCGATCCGTTTTATCATTTTCATCAGCCCCATAGCTTGACGCCTTCGACACAGCTGTCATCATTAGGCTCGCCGATCCACCAAAGCCGCATCACTCTCGGTGCAGGAACGACAGTATAGACGGATCGTAGGTCGACACTCCAGTTTGTCGTACGAAAGAATCAGACCGTAGCCATCAAGCTAGGGAGGTCGCGAGGGCGAGTATCACTCGGAGCTGGTGCTCACGCTAGGGGTATGAATGTCTGATTCGAGTGGTCCGATGCTCCAGATAGAGACCCATCGCCAGCACCGGCAGAGATGAAGTTGACTTTTGTACTGAAAGAATGCGAGGCACGGTTGGCCGGTGAGTGAGGTTTCAATGCTGCATAGCGAGTCAACGTCGTATGGCTTTCGAGGGGTAACCGACAGATATGGTATGCAAACGTCTAGGTCATGACTTTGTGCTCGAAGGTCACTGCAGCCTCCGTATGAAGACCTTTCAGTGGCACAGGATCAACTGTTCACCGGAGAGAAAAGAAAACGGTGGCATGGCCTTATAGGCATCAATGACCAGCTCGAAAACATTCGACAGAACACCGCGTTCTGCTTTCTCGTGTCAATAGTATAGCATGACTGTTTAGACATAGCGTATGCTACGAAACCAGCATATCTATCAGCACATTCAGTAGAAACATCAGAGAATGGAAGGAACATGGGTAGACGTACCAGGCGAAAAATCCAACAAACACGATGAACTTGTCCAGATCCCAGCCCGAACCGAGGCAACAACAGTGTCGATGAGCACCATTCAGGAGCTGAAGACATTCTTTAGCTACTTTACATGAAAATGAGTTTTGTCGCTCCATGTGCGAGGAGGATCTTGATGGCCGGGAAGAGTTGTCATGGCACCGAGAGAGGGCACGGAGACTGGTAAATAAATGGAGTTGGTGAACGAAGATGGGCCGACGTTATGAGTGTAACGCAACATACAGATTGCATCCTCTCTCTATGCAATTCGAGCGAACGATAAACAAGGGCAACAGGTTGGATTTCAGATCCGAAAGTGAGGTCCGCCAAAAACCCACACCCCTCGAATAATATTAAATAGCTTTGGTAATAATATCAACTCATCTTATTGCGATAAAAATTGATTTGATTGAGTCAGGCAAAGCAGGGAAGATGGGGCGGTCTTACCAGGGCAATGCCTTAAAAAGAGAATATGGCAATGATGATGAAACGAGGACCATCGAAATGAGTTTCGCAAGGCCCCAAACAAGGATGGGAGATAAGTCGACCAGTTGTGTGAGGACGAAGTGTTGAACTAGAATCCGCGTGAAATAGTTGCGCTGAGGACGTTCGAAATGCAACTATTTCGTTGAAAACCATACCCGTTGTCCACATCAGGCCACAAATTCCCACAGCACTCCACATTCCTTAACTCCCAACTCCCTTGCCATGTAGGACAACCAATGTCAGTGGTAGCTAAACACACAATACCTGCCGTTAACGCTGCTCAGTCTCTAGGCATTCCCTAGCGATGTGGCGGTACGTGAGGTGTTAGTGGAGTGACCAGCATGGAAATAATGGCATAATCGTATGTTCTTTTGCGTGCCCAGCATCGAGCCTCCTAACTACCTTTCTGAACAGTCTCTTCCACTCATTCCTAGAAGACCTTCTGATGGTGAAAAAGCTTTTCACGTTGGAGTCTCCCAGTACCTTTCCCGTTTCCACAACTCCTTATGTGCTCCCTTTATCGATCAACGGCTGCCATTACCTCTGGTTCCCGCCAACCAAGAGCAACAGCGACAGGAAGCCGGATGGTTTCCTGGTGCATTATTGTGGACAACCCCTTATCGCCCCAGATTGCGGATGCCAGTTATGCAAGAGGCACTGTCGAGATTTAGGCGAGTGTACTTCGAAGAACTACCCTCCCAAAACTCCAAGTAGAACAGCAACTTTCGCCCCACCTTTCTTCACGCCGCTACCACCAAATCACCTGCTTCCATCCATCCCGCCATCCTTGAGCCTGATGGCCTATACCACTGACATATGGTTATGGCCCCTCGTCATAGTAGTACTACCTACTTCCTACTTCCTACATTGTCTCAAGAACGGATTCCTTCCCTGATGTCCAACCGAACCCACGATATGCTTCGCATATGGCCCCCATTTTCACAGCAATAACAGCGCGAACAAGAACTCACGGAGGAAAACCGAAAGCGAGATGCCCAACGCCTGTGGAATGCAACCAAAGCCGATATTTCGTGGCCTTTTTCCTCTTCTCTTATCCCCGAAAATCGTTCAGTCGTTGACCTCGCCGTGCTGGCAGTACTATTCATTCGGCAGGAGATCTTATTTTCTTCAATGAAAACCATATCAAGGACACCCCTGAATTCGACAAGCACCTTCATACCAGCTCAAAGGACACTATACTCCGTCCACGTCACAATCTGCCTGAAGAGAGAGCGTATATTCCCGAGCTGAAGGAGAATGATTTGGGAGTGGTGACAGTAGCACGCTATCATCGGCCGTTTTGATTCTAATAGCAAGCATCGGACAAGGATTGTGAGGAAACATCAAGGACTGGGCCCTCCCCTATACCATCTCCTATTCCTTTTGAATGACCACCGCCGATTATCTACCAAGTCCACTACCCCCAGATCGCCTAGCACCATCGACCACCAACAGAGTCAACAGCGATATATAATACAAACAAAATTGGACGGAAGTATTATAGTATAGCCTTGGCGCCCCCAGTTCAGATGTCAACATTATCGGCCTCTCATTGGATGACGACGAATCAAGGCCACTTTTGCGATCGCCCTCCAGGCATGAAGGTCGTTCTGATAACGCTGGAAAGTGCCGTGCTGCTGAAGGAAATTATAAAGACTTCAGACCACACCGTGGCGTCGATTGTTATTCCTCAGATTATCAAAGGGCATTTGTCGAATTTCTAAGAATGCCGCATGTCCTTTTATGAGTACGTCCTATCTCGTCGTTCCCAGCTTTTTTCTAATGAGCTCCTTTTCACAAGACGAACAGCTAATTTGCGGGTTTGGGCTTCGGATTATCTGTCCTCTCGCTATGGATACTTTTGGTACTTAGGTTAATATTACATAATTGTAAGTCCCGTTCGAACATTCATCATCATTTCAATTTCTGACGGAATTGAAGACAAATAGTTTTATTGTGTCGCTGATGACTTATTGAACAAGGGCGTTTCTAGAATTTCTAAGAATGCGGAATGTCCTTTTACAAGCTCGTCGTTCCAAGCTTTTTTCTAGTCGACTCTTTTTCACAAGCCAACTCTGGGGGGTTGAAATTCTTTGGCATATCTAAGCATTTTCGGCCTCAAGAACGTCCTTACGTTGGGTATCGAACGTTCCACCCCAACTCGGAACGCGTGAACCACAAACTAAGTATTCGGAGCCTTGCCACCCAACAACACAGCACAACACAGCATCCAACTCTCACCGCCAGCAAAACTGAACACTGAACAGGCAAGCTTATTCGTATATACCATCCTCGCAATATCGTCCCTTAATCACCCTTCTTTTACCAGCTCATCGCAAAGATCGAGAAACCCAGTGTGAGAGTGATAAAGGTGCGCTGCGGGGTCTATTTTGAGACACCTTTTCGCTCTGACACCCAGCGAGTTCCAGCAGTAGCGAGGCGGCATGTCTTTGAACTTACAGGGAGCAAATATCCAAGGCGGCAGCTTCAAGATCGTCTCCGGAGACCTACATCAGAATCAAATCTTAGTTCAGAACGGTGAGTTTGGAATCTGGTTGCGTTCTGAATCCAGAGATTGACATGCGCAGGTCACAATCGAGTAGGTATCCAGGCTTTGAGCCAGGCAATCTCACATGGCGCTATGCGTGATTCCGCCGACCGAGATCCCCCTCCTCGATGCCATCCAGGCACACGCGAGAAGGTTACCGAGGATATCGTACGCTGGATCGAAGAACCAAACCCATCCTCCACTGTTCTTTGGGTTTACGGACGTGCAGGGGTCGGGAAGTCAGCCCTCATGCAGAAGATCGCGGAACTCGGCCTCGTATGTTTTGGAGGATGTTTTTTCTTTAGGCGGAGCACACTCGGATGCAACGTGAAAAACCATTTATTTTCCACTCTTGCCTACCAACTTGCAATGAACGTGGATGGTATGCTCGAGGCTGTCGATCGGGCCGTGATGCAGGACTTTTCTCTCCCCAAGATGTCCGCTGCTGTCCAGTTGAAACGACTCATCACTGTACCAATCCGACTCCTCCCGATTCCTCAATAATCATCATCGACGGACTCGACGAATGCGAAGACGTCAATTCGCAGCGCGATATCCTGACATTGATTGCCCAAGTCACTATGGATCCCGATGTCGCCATTCAGTTCATCATCGCGAGTCGCCCGGAATTTCAAATCTGCAATATGTTCAACAAGGAACCATTATTTTCGAAGACTCGCCGCCTCGTCCTCGACGAGGGGTATAATACCGCGGCTGATATCGAACGGTACTTGCGCGAAAAATTCGAGGAAATCTACTTGCGCAACCGAGATATTATGCCAGACATCGAAAATCCTTGGCCAACGAAAGGCGATTTACGGGAGCTTGTATGGCGAGCCTCTGGGAAATTCATTTACGCAGCCACGATCATCAAATGTATCGATACTGATACTGATTTCCGTACCCCAGAGGAGAAGCTCAACATTATACTGAAACCCGGTCCCATGCAAGGCTCAGCATTTTCAGAACTTGATCGTCTGTATAAGCGTCCCACTGCAAAAGACTCATAACGTTCTTGGCTCGGACATGGGTTTGGCGTTGGCTGGAACGGCCGAGGCAAGAAAGCGGAGGCAAGAAAGCGGGCCATTGACGTTGGATTTGGTTGTTAGCGGTTTTTGCAGATATGTAACGGTGGCTTCAGCAATACGAGTGATGGCTATGTTGGCTTCTTTTTTTTTCGTCCCACTTTCGCTCCTCCTCGCATTCGCATTCTCGTTTGCGTTCTCGTTCCATGTCCGTAATCGCGAACGCCCCGCTCGAGCTCGGCTTGGGCAAGGTTTTGCGTCTCTTCCTTTTCTCGCTCAAGTCGTTCCTCACGTTCTTCTCGATGATATTCTCCAACCTCCGCTTCTCCTCCTTAATATCTCGCACTCGATCATCCTCTCTTAATTTCTGTTTCCTCTCCCCTTCCCCTCTCATGTCCCTCCTCTGCTCTGCCTTGGTCTTCCTCGGACCCTTTCCCCAGTGCCTCAATTGCCAAATCACCTTTGTTGTTGTTCTTCTGCGTCTCCGGTCCAAATCCCTCTAATTCATGCAAAGGCATCTTCGTCGATCTCCCACAGCCTATCACGAGCAGCCCCGGCATCCATCTGTACTGCAAAAAATGGGGCAACGAAAACAACACCTCCTTCCCAATCCCAAACCTCAGCGCGCATATACTCAGCAATTTTTCTGCGTCTAACTGGCGAATTGATCTTGCGACGTACACCCTTCCCAACCACCCCGCTCAACTTCACCCCCATTTCCGGATCGAAATTATGCGCTCTATCATCCCTGTCGGCCCAATTGGTCGGCACAGGGGTCATCATCGAGCTCGGCGACCCACCAACGCTGCTCAGCACTATCGAAGCAGGAGCAACACTCCCACCATGGCCACTACAGTACCGACAGCTGGATAGTAGATCGATAACGTAGATCGCTGGAAGAGAACCAGTCCGCTACATGCGAAGCCAGGGAGGTTGTGAGGCGCAGTGATGGATGACATACGTCCTGCGCCTACGCCAGCGGGTCCGGGAGAAAGTCGGCGATTCAAGCCACCTGGCGTCAGTAGCACAAGGCGAGGATGACAACCACCACTGGCAGAGAGGTAGCGAACTTTTGCCTGGGCGGAGGGAAGGGAGGAGGGATATGCGATCGTCGATTGGGGCTTTAATGCTGCATAGCAAGAGCTGCTGCGAGTTTGGAGGGTAACCGACACATGCGCCGTCATAGCATATCCAGCATACACGCCCTCGGGAGTGTCACAGTGGAGCAGTAGAGACGAGATGATAGATTCGGATTCGTGAAAGAGGGTGAAGGCGGCCTGTACCAGGGTGATGCGGATGATGTGGTACTGGTGGTATGTAAACGTCCTCTAGGTTATGGCGTGCATGCTTGGAGGCTGCTTCGGAGTTTTCGTAAGGAGATCTTTGCCCCCCAAGCTGATCCCTCACCGAGGATCAGCCCACTCGATGACGAGATCGCGACGCCGACCCCTTCCCGAGCACAGGCCAACATGGCGATGAGGTCACTCTTCCCTTCCAACTCCAATCCTCCTTCAATCCCCGCCCACGAAATCCCACGATTTTTCACTATCATTCTGGCCGCATTTACGAGCACGATCGCCAAGAATAGCCAGACAGAAGCGGGGGGGGGGACATCAGTGTGCCAAGTCATACCAATCCTCGGGCTGCGCGATGTCTACAAACCCGCCTCGGAGGTTGCTCATCCTCACAACTACAAGGCTACCAATACACCACCGCCTCATCGTATACATCAACATACTGTCGCTCAACGACAGCGCCAATATCGTGCCAGGAGAACATTATGAGAGGCAGCCACTACCCTCCTCGCGATCGTCAGAGCAGTCGAGGTACGTTGCCACTTACCTCCACCAGTAAGCCGAGGGC
>Ga0307517_10013251_pt1 | contig 11221 bp, 12 predicted proteins | sample 23_EM_MG_FD_194515 | JGI IMG/M metagenome (GOLD analysis project Ga0307517, IMG submission 194515) | Populus trichocarpa ectomycorrhiza microbial communities from riparian zone in the Pacific Northwest, United States - 23_EM | ecosystem: Host-associated > Plants > Roots > Unclassified | place... | reverse complement strand
TTGTTGTTTTTTTTAGTTGAGGGGCTAGAAAGTCATTTTATTCTGATAACACTAATGAGAGATAAAAATCTATTACACTTGCATTGATGAAGGAGGATATCTCTTCCACGTGCATTAATAAAAGAAAAAATAATTGGGCTTAAGACACTCGTTGGGTCTATGAACATTATGTGATGTTATTGAGCTCAAGATTGAGGCTAGAGCCCACGGGGATTGGGCACATGCCTAGCGGCTGGGCTCGAGCACACAACCCGAGCCCAAAAGGTAATAGATGCTCGCCTAGCACTTGGGCTCAGGTGCACAACCCGAGCATAAAGGGTGTTAGGCTCAGGCCCCCCCTCTCCCGAAGTCCAACACCTAGGCTTGGGTACGTAGCTCGAGCCCACGAGGTCCTGGGTGCTCACCCAACACCTAGACTCAGGCATGTTATCTGAGCCCAAAGGGCGCTCAATAAGGGCCCCGTAATTAGACCCATGACTATTCTTGAAACTCATTATAGGCTTGTACCAAAAATAAACATTTTTCTATCAAATATTAAAAAATATAAATAAATCTAGGTCATCACTGTCCTTAAATATATAATTGTATAACATTTATAATTTTTCTATTTAATTCATATACTTGTCTTAAATATGGTTATATTTTTTTATTTTATATTAAATAATAAATGATATTGTAATGATAGATATCAGAATAAATATTTGAAAACTCAATAAATAGGTTGGATACAAGACACAAATTGGTTTGAAAATATTTTTTATTGTTCGAAAGAAAAAAAAAAGATACATGGACAGGATATTGGTAAAATCCCAAATCCTCAATTGCCAGTCTCGTGGACCGTGTGAAATAAATTCGTCTGGAGTAGGGTGGGCCAAGTGATCGTGCATCCCGCGGTATTAGAATGGACAGAACCTAAGTCAAATTTTTGGTTCCGAGTCCGACCATTATTATTATTATTTTGTGGTATCAGATAAACTATATAACATAATTAATTTGCATAAAAGAAAATCTTATCAACAATTATGTTTTGGCCCACCAAAACCATATTCGTGAATGGCTTGAAAGCGGCCTGCAATTTCCAACTGGGGTTGACTCTCAAGTCTCCTTGCACTTGTCATCCACTATATTCTCTTGTTGGTAGGCAAAATGGGTAGGCTGACATATACTCCATACAAAACCCTACCTTGTGTTTTCACCTCCATTTATCTTTGGAAAGATCCTTGACATGTTCCTATTGGAATCCCAGTTTAGAAGATTTCCATGAACAAGGTGAATAAGATATACAATTTTCATCATAAGAGAAAATCACAACTAAAACAATCAGTACTATAAAAGGAAAATGAAGGCCACTAATGGCTTTCCAGACCAATAATCAAAACAAAATGTTTAAACAAGGCTTCGTGTAACAGTAATGCAACTTTTGCGATCTTTAATTGTTGTTGGTAAACAAATTCCGCAGGGAAAAGAGTACCTTATGAGGATGAAGAGCATTCATTTTTACTCCAAATTACATCATAAAAACCTAAACAAGTAGAACAATGACTGACAAAATTGACCAAAAATTGGAACAATCAGAAGGAATCTACCAAAATCTCGGTTCGCAACAGGACTCAACAGAGCCTTTTATCGATTCTGTTAGGGTTTGCCATACAATCAACTGTCCGACATTCAGAAGGTCTACTTACCTCTCCAGAAGCATCACCATTTCGCAATGTGAGGTATGTGGGAAAAGATCAACAGCCACGGATTTTACAGGTCGGAAAGGCTCTGAAACGGGCATAGACTTGACTCTGTGCCGTGCCAAACCAGCGCTGCTCATCTTCCTCCATGCCCTGTTTCTATTCCCTTTTTCAACTTTCTCAGGAGAAGGGGTGCAGAGCTCAATAGCATTGGCCACTAAGGTTTCAGGATTGCAAGAAATGTAACTACAAAACACCCAACAAGGTAAGTCAAACTTTCACGAAAGTATATGTATGTGTGTTAAAGGAAGCAGGGTGTGGCACTAACACAAGTCTCCGTACACGTGAATGAGTTCTCAGAACTTTAATCACCTGCATTTCGACCAAACAGCCATCAGTAATGCTTTGAATGACATATTTATCAACTTGGTGACCAAACAGATATTCTGAATACTTGCAAGGGCACCATTCAACTCAAAGATAGATGTGAAGGAAATTATGAGAGAATAACTTCCAAATTAAATAGTCATAAATGCTGTGAACAAGCAAATACTCATTTGCAATTGATGCAGTTGCTAAGTTTTGAACGCTTCCATCATAAGCATATATTATCATCAAACCATTAGGAACAGCATTTGAAAAGGAAAAGGTGGATTCCGCGGAAAGTATGCAGCATGACCAATTTCAACATTGATTTGCCAATCTATTAATACACTTATATTTTAATTACTGAACTAGTTCAATTAATGTAATATGCATATTGTGAAAATGCAGCATGCCCTAAGCTTTCATAATCCTAAGTTTCGTTATCATATAAAAACCCAATAACAACCCTTCTCAAGCAGCAGAACAACAAGCGCTACTTTTCCAGTACCATAGCCAGAATAAAGCTTTTCGATGGCATCAACAGCTGGACCAATTGAAAGAGTGGAAAAAACAATAAAATGCAATTGATAGTTGTCTTTCTCAATTAAAACCATTTTCCTGATCCAGTTTGTGGGTACTATTGAGGTTCAAAGTAGAACCTTCAACTTCTTGACCTTATGGTTGGACTGTGACAACCATCATCATTATCAAGCTGTGTAATGAAATTTGAGATCTAACAAACACGGTAAGCTACCCTTTGGCAGGGTCAAAGCTGTTAGGGAAAGCATAAAAACAGTGCACATCCCACAAAAGTTAAAATTCCATGTGAAATAATCATGAAAAAAAAAAGGGGCCAATGACTGAAGGCACCTACTGTAGTTCAAACCATTAGTGAAGGTGCTCAAGAAAATAGAAGCCAAAAAAGCTTAAACAAGGGTATAGCTTAACATGAAACCTCAAGCCAGTAATGTAGGGAACATAACTGACTGAACTCTGCAATTCAGTTTCAAATGATTAACGAATAGAATAACCACCATGCCAATTTGGACAAGGCTAAACCAAAAGTTTCCCCTCTATGTTATCCCCAACCAATCAGTTTAGCCCATGTTAATAATCGAGTCAGGTGAGCCCCTTATAATAAAATTCTATTCAAATACGGCCAATTAGCAAAATTTTGAAGGTTGAGGACTGGTTTGTTAATGAACATATTGATAGGGAACTATCTATTTGATCGTTATCCATTTATTTATTTTTTAAACATATTCATTAATATGTTACATATGATATTGGCTAATCTCATATGCATGTTTATATAAATTCATTTTTTAACAAAATGAAACTTGTAAAAGATTAATTGATAGCTAAAGGCTTTTTCTAAGTTGCAATGCTAGCTTTGCAATTTATCCAAGATATATACAGTTAAAACAAAGATAGAAATCTTCATTTCAATTAAAATTATTTTTGATATCATTCTTTTAGTTATCAAGTAAAGGAAATGCTAGAAAAGAGAATTGTATGTCATTTTACTTTTTATTTATCTTTATAACAAAATTAGCTGATAATTTTATGTTATTCAAAGATAATATAGATTTACATATACATATATTTATGCAACTATCATATTTTATGATTACATATGCAAGAAATGTGTTTAAATATGAAGTAGCTCAAATTAATGAAGGCAAAGTAAAATGTTATTTATTTGTCAATCAACAAAATAAAATTTTCCATTTACATTTTTTTTAGTCGAAGATCAAGTAGTTAGCCCCAATTATATGCTCATTAGCATATAGATAGCTATCCTTCAAAATCTTGCTAATTAGCTCAACTGACCTTGTTGACTGCAACTCTATAATATGAGGTTAAATTGACTCAATAGTATGAGCTAAGTTGGCAGACTTAGAATGACAGAGAGAATAAATAGGTTTTGCCATTTGACAGATGGAAAATTTTTGGTACAAAGACAATCACATGCATAACAAAAGGAGACAACACTCACAATGGGATGCAGCCCGCCACGGGGAGGATCAACAATGGCAACAACATTTTTAAAATGCAACATTGAAGAACTCCCTTCTTTTGATGTGCAACTCTTCTGAAGTTGACTTTGGATTTCTTGTCCATCATTTTCTGATTCCCCAGAAGCACCTTCACCATTTCCAAGATCATGGCTTGGGTTCTTGCTAGAGTCTAGGACATCATCCATGGGAGCATTGTTAACTTCAACCATTGCTATTTCTTTATCCCTGATTTCAGATGCATTCAGCTGTTCACCTTCTTTCTGAGGCACATCTAGATACTCCTTCAATAAAGACCCAATCACATCCTCTGCCTGTTACCTCACCATTAGTGGAAATGATAATTAAGTGATTGAAAGAAGACGTTAAGAAATTAGACTTTATTATCTTGATAAAGGCCATCTAATTGGTGTTGCATCTAGTAACCAAGTCAAAAGGGATAAAACCAAATGTCACCTTTGCACAAACAAATCTACAGTTTTTTATGCCATTAATTTCAGCATTCCGATGAGCATCTGAAACTGCAGAAGCATTCATTTCAATGCCAACAACCTGGAGAAATTTCAACATGAAAATAAGCTCAGTCGCATATTTATCACAGAGAGAAGGGTTAAGAAAATAAGAGAGGGGGAGAGAGAGAGAGAGACAAATCTACTAATTTCTAAGTATAATGGACATAATGTACCCACTTATAACAACTTCAAAAAGCCTCCGGAAGTCAAGTGTTTTTAAAAAAGATTATATTTAACAAAACTGCAGTTATATGTGCAACAGGCCAGTGAATGATAAAAAATCCCAATCACAGTGTGGCTACTTTAAAACAAGAAAGCATACAAAGAAAGGCGTACGATTATTACCATGCCAACACGATCTGCTAAAGTGAGGCCAATTGTTCCTGTCCCACAGCATATATCAAATAGCAAGCTATCTGGACCAAGACCAGCCCAATCCCCAGCAAGAGAGTATAGTTTCTCTGCAGCAAGGGTGTTAACCTGCAACGTGATTGCTAAGAAGAAATTCAATTTCACTATCCAAGAAACATAAGAAATACGAGTTCCTCACCTGGAAAAAAGCTGTTGGTGATATAGAGAACCGAAGATTACTTATATAATCATGAATTCTTGCTTCAGCAACATTACTGGTTGCTTGAACCTCGGAACCACCATTTGCATTTGGAAGGAGTAGCGTGCGCAATGGAGCATCAGCTGGTGCAACATTTGATAGTCCTTGGTGATCCTAAAATGAAACAGTCAACATTTAAGGATTTAGAGAGCGAATTATGGGATCATGAACCTAAGGGGAAATATAGTACATCCAGATTTTGCAGCAAGGTTTAAAGCATCAAGTATATCCAAAAAACATACACAACAATCATACAAATAAAGAGAGCATTATCATAGTAAAATTCTCCAGCTGCAGCTAGAATTTAAGGAATTGACCCATGTTTGTCAAATTGAGATTGACTTGTAAATCGTAAAGCTCATTTTTTGAATCATGAATCATGAGATTCAGTAACAAGTTTAAAATACCTTTCAAAGGATATATTTATCAAATACAAAAAGAAAATCATTATGATTCAGTTTGCAACTCCTTCATCTCTTTATTTTTTTCTCCCAAATACTGGAATTCCCTAATTTCCAAATGTTTTCTTTTTTCTTTTTTTTGTGGGGGGAGCACTAAAACAATCGTACAATACAATTCAACACGAATTGTGCGATTCATGATTCTTGTACATGTCAATTCATGCACCTAATAGAAACGATTGATGCTTGAATCGTATAATTCCAACAACCATGAACCAACCTACAGAGCAAGCCCATTTTGTTATCCAATCCTAACATATTCAACTCAGTAATGCAGCATTTAATATATGTTCATGATGAATCCAATCCCATGCGACTTTACTAGTCAAATTTTATGCTTTCTGATTTCCAAATAACCCACTGAATGGTCAGACCCAACTGGAACAGTTATGGGCTGCCTATTCAGACCATGCAAAGACCATATTGCCTAAAAACACATATAAAGTAAAGATGATGCGGGATAACAAAGGCCATTGGCAAGGCCACATACATTTGAGGGGGTCAGTTGAGCCGCATTCCAACTCCCGCTTTCCCATTCTTCCATAGATCCATGAATTCCTTGAAAAGGTGGACACGGCCTTTTTTTTCCCTCACTTTTTAAATTCCAAGAACTCTAAAATTTCTTCTTTTCTAAGTTTCTTTCTGAGTGAGGCAAAACTCTTTTTTCTTTGTTGTCAATTCTCTTTCCTCGATCCATTAAAAATAACAACTTATTTTATCTCCTTTAATTCTTATGTTATTTCAAGAATTCAAGCCTCTCTTCCTTTCTATCAAATTTTCAGTATTTTAATCTCCATTAACAATATAAGCCTATAAGGTCTAATAAGTTTGGTAATTTAATTTTTAAATATTTTGTATTTTATTGATTGATTTATTTATTATTAATTAAATTTATTTAAATAGAAAAAAGCTCAAGTCTATCCTTATGTATAATTTTTTATAGGTATTCTCAGAATGTCTCATCCAAATTAACAAAATTTAACATGTGCATGTGCTTTATAAATAAATCATTAATATAATTTCTACTACTAAACTAAAAAAACAAGAACAATTAAATTCATCTGTTTGTTTCATTCTACTTTATCATTCAATAAAGTAGTATTAGTATGAAAATAATCAATATAATTTTTTAAAAGACAGTAATTATAAATTAAACTTGATGAAGAAAATCTTGGTTACGCCACTGACAAGGGACCTAAATCTACAACCTCTCCATTGTTCTCTGACCTCAATCTATCCCAATCAATCATGCTTCAACTATATATGCTTCCATATACAGTCCCTTGCCAAATTTTATATGAATTACACAAAGAAACGTAGAGTATTTTAATCAATACAAGGACATAGATGTACATAGTATATAAGAACTAGTCTGCACGAATTAAAGCAATTAGCAAAACAGAACTAAATAAATCAACTGTTCTTTTAACGCAAGTAATGCCATTGTCATCTCCAGATGATAGCAAGATCTATCAGAAACTATACAGTATTATTTGGTTGATCACACAGAATATTGTGAGAAGTTTCTGTTTTTATGGGTTATGTTTTGGTCAATTCAATTATGTGAGATAATGAGACAGAAACACAGAAGCTGCTGACAACCACACTGATTTTCAGTGCAGACAGCTGTTCATCAAGTTCAGCTCAGTAAAAATAATGAACACTGCAATGAACTGGTACCTGAATAACCAAAGCTGTTAAAGGCAAAGGTGGAGCACTTCCAGCAGCTCCAGTGGTAAATGCATGAGCCAACCCCCTTAGTTCATTGGTTATCATGTCATCATCAAAGCCCACAGAGGAGACCTAAGTAATCAAATAACCGGAAAAAAATTGTAAACAGTAACCCAACGTTCTATGCGAAGAAGCATTGCCAATTGACAAAGAAAACTTGAATTCGATCATTTGATTTGTGAAAAGTATACCAAAGTGAACGAAACTTTGTTATGCTGTCTGTCCTTCATCAAGACATATTATCAATTTAACAAAGAAACACTTACAAAAAATCTTTAAATACAAACCTGAACAATAAGCATGACCTCTGATATGTGGGCCTCGGGAATTGCAATATCAGCAGCTTTCCTTGGTAATCTTCCTTCTCGAACCTTATAAGACATATTAAGATATAGAATGCTAGATGAGACAAATGAACTTTAGTTTCAGACATATTTCAACACAAGATTACAAAGTTTATTGGAGTTGCAAGAGAGCAACAGGAAGGAAGCAGCAGCAATGCTATTAGTTGAACTTCTTCCATTGCCTCTACATGCTCTGCAACACATACCGTTAATTGACGCCAGAATCCAGTATTCTTAAATCTATTCCAAATTGGCAAGCCAGATTGTTGCAAAAATTCCTGAAAGATTGACGCATACTTGCAGGCAACACTAGAAACATTGGGGCAGCCAAGAGGTTCTTCTACAGCTGTCACACCTTCCCTGGAAAACAAATATTAGCATTTTCGAAACAATTCCCATGCCAACAAATACCTAAAAAACAAGTGAATATGAAATACCTAAAGTTTCCTAGCATAAAACCCACAGTAGGTTTTCCTTGAAGAGAATATCCAACAGAAAACTCGCATTTATTACGATATCCATTTCTAAGTGGTGATTCAAGTATACCCTCTAGTTCACATGGAAGACCACCTGCACGGATCAGGGGAAAAAAAAAAGCAGCCGTGAGAATCCATAAGAGTCTCGTGCAGCCTTGAAGTGGAATGAGAAGTAAATACAGACAGTTAGTAAAAATGTTATGACATATATGGGAGTCTTATTATTTCATGAGGAAACCCTTAGTTCCTTCCTCAAGCTTTCAGACCAACATTGTTGTAAGAAAGAAAGTAATTCTCCTGGAGTGATAATATATGCAAAGATTGAAAGGAAAACAATACCTATTTCTCTAGATTTGAGAATCCATTCTGGAAGAGAAACTCCATTAGGACAAGCTTTGCGTGCATTTCTTGTCTGTCCCAAAAAAAAATGTAGCAGTTCAGTTTGCTGAGGCGCCACATTGCAGCAGTATTTTACAAATATAAAGTGAAACAGAAAAAGTGTTCCTAACAAGTTTTTTGAGCATTTGCATGATAGAGTTCTTCTTGTGCTCCAACTGATCATCATAAGGCATATGAGCAAGGGGTGTTGCGACATCACGGGCACATTTGGCCTGAGAGCTTGAACCATCTTGTGTTGAATTGTCATTATTCCCATCACCATCCCCAATAGCATCTGAAGGTCTAGAGATCCCAGCATTTTCTCCATCCAATGCAGGTTCCATTGTCTGCGGAATGTTTTGAGGGGCAGCCATTGCTGATTTGATTTTCTGCTCAAATTGTCGGGGAATGACATCGGCAACCTTTATATTCTTGTTTCCAATAGATCTTCCTTCCAGCTCCTACCACGTTCAAGTTTTCAGATACCAACCACTACAGAGTGCTAGCTACTTATTTTGAGTTCATGGGGTATATATAATATTTGGAGTACCTCGATTGCTTTTTTCAATTGCTCAGCATCCTCGAAACTTAGGAAACCCACGGACATGCCTTTCTTTTTCTTAGCAGATTTGAAAAGAATCCCCTGAAAAAACAGAGAAGTTGTAATGAAAGCTTGAAATAATTCCTAGTTATATTTGATAATGACATACCACAGATAACAATCGATAATTAGGAAAACCACAAAACTTAATAAGAACAAAAAAAAATGAAAAAAACGCACTTGATCACTTAGAAATTTCCTCAAATGATCAGAAAGCCACTTGCGGGGCAAATGTACCAAGCATTTACTAAGCCCAGTATCCAAACAACCCCCATCACCATCACCGTCAGCAGCAATATCAGTCATCATGATCTCCTCATCTTCATCTTCTTCCTTGCTATCATTATTATTGGTGGTGTCCAGCTTGATAGCTTTCTTGGCACGCTCCGAGGTAGGATCCCAGGTGTTATCCGGGCGGGGCCTCAACTCCTCTTCGCCGTGCGCGTACTTACACGCACTGCCGTGGCTACAGGAGGCCCCCATGTGCCGCCTGAAGTAGGAACAGAGCGAGGTTTTATGGAATGGATTGAGTGAAGGGTCTGTTTCTGTTTCTGTTTCTGCTTCTGTCGTTGTTGTTGTTGTCTTCTCTCGCTTTCGCTTCTCCCCAGTTGTGGTGGCGGTGTCATCTTGGTTGTTGGACGGCTGGATTTGTTGCTCAGGGGGAATGGGTGAATCTTGGGTGTTCATTGGGTTGGTCTGGGTAAGGGAAGTTTCGGACGGGAGGTTTAGGGTTTCAGAAGAAGAAGAGAGTTGGTTCTTTGGAGATGACGATGCCATGAGTCGAGTCTGTTTTAGTCCCGGCACCCTCGTCCTTTGGTTCCTTCCTTCTTTCTTTTTTTTAAGTAAATTATGTTATTTATTTTTTAAAATATTTTTTATTTAAAAAATATTAAAATATTTTTTTATTTTTTAAAATTTATTTATAATACGGTTAAAAATACTAAAAATTAAAAAAAAAACAATTAAATAGTAAGAGCATATCCAACGGGAGAGCTAAATAAAAAGATAAATTTAAAAAATTATCCTTTTAGCTTTTGTTTCTGTTTTTATTCACTCCAACAGCTCAGTCAAATGAATAGTTAAAATAGTTATTCATCCTTTTAAGAGTCATTTCTACATTTCTATGTAGAAATGACAAAAGAAAATGACTATAGGCCAACAATTATTTTTATAGCCGTTGGCCAACAGTTTATTTTTTTTCTTTAAAAGTAAAAGGAAAGAAACTTGTAAATTTTAAAATCTTGTATTGTGTCTCACCCTTCTCTTAAATTTAGAAAAATAAGAATAAATTATTCTCTGGTTAATTAATAATATCGGTTGTGTTAATTAGCTGAAATTAAAATGTATGCTTGTTTAAAAACTTTTTCTATTTTCTCTTTTATATCTCTTGATTTTTTAGACCTTTTATTGTTAATTTGATATTTGTGATGATTTTTATTTCTTTGTTATTTTATGTTTTTGATATGGGTTAAGAAAGACAATTTTTATTTTGGTTGTTATCTTTGACAAAATTGAGAGTGACATAATAATAGTAGCTAATATTGATAAAAATATAGAGTGACATATTTAAAATTTATTTTTAATTGTCTGTTTTAATTTGAGGTCAATTATATTTTGTCTTGTTGAAAATATAGTTAAACCAGTATATCAATCCTCTTTTAGTTCCAAAAAAATAGTCAAATTATAATGTTAAAACAAGTAGGAGACACTGCTTATCATTAATTCACATGTTTGGAAACTACAAAATTGCTAGACATTGAATGTGAGCTTCTTTTACACTCTTTTATAAGGTTTTAACTTGAGTTTTTTTAAAAAAATGTATATAGATTCAAATTTTCCAAGCTTTTTTACCAACTTTCTCATGAGTGAGTCAGAAAATATTCTCTTTCAACCAAGTGATTATAATCAATTAATTGATGACTTAACATACTCGAATTTAAATGTCCATACAATAAAAAAAATCACAAAGAAGTGAAAACTTCTCACCAGAGAAAGATTGTTTACTTGTCTCTGCATAACTAAATACAAGTAAGGATCCAATTATA
>Ga0307517_10013250_pt1 | contig 11221 bp, 5 predicted proteins | sample 23_EM_MG_FD_194515 | JGI IMG/M metagenome (GOLD analysis project Ga0307517, IMG submission 194515) | Populus trichocarpa ectomycorrhiza microbial communities from riparian zone in the Pacific Northwest, United States - 23_EM | ecosystem: Host-associated > Plants > Roots > Unclassified | place... | reverse complement strand
TTTTTCCTCCCAATTGTTTGGTTCCCAAGAAACTTAAATTTTCAGTACCTTATTTTTTTCCTTTTCACTTTTGGTCCCTTTGCCCATGTATTTTTTTTTTCTTAATTTTTTTGTATTTTGATTTTTTTAAAAAAAAACAATATTGATGTTGATTTAACAAGAAGAATTAATCAATGATTTTGAAATATGTGCATTAATAGTTGAACGCGTCAAAAACAAATTTTTGAATTTTAAATTCTTTTGAAAAGGACACAAATACATTAAGAATATTTTTTTATTTTTTTTATTTAGAAAAATAAAGGGTCAAAAATTAGGTTATGACAACTGTTTTCTCATGTTCATTGTCATTGGCCAGAATAGCATTCAATTTCTCCATTTTCAGACATCCCCTAGCATAGTACGGTCTCCCACATATAAAACAGCCAACATCCGACTTGGTTTTTTTCGTTGATGCATCTATTTTCATCCATTTTATCCTTAGTCTTGAATTTTAAAGGGACAATAAGAGACTCATCTCGCGTCACTATCTTGAAATCAACCAAACTTTTGTGACAACAATGGTAGAAGATAAATCTTTAACTTTATGCCTTTGCAATTCAACCTAAGCCTAAGGCTGCAATCTCGACGTAAAATTGAACAACTTATCCTCTTCAAACATGTTCTCAATGTCCAATATCAAAGAACTGAAATCTTTGACATATCCCTCACCGAGTTGTCATGCTTTAGTTTCTTCAAATCCTCCTTATCCTGCCAGGACGTGTTTTTCGGTAAGAACTGTTCTTTCAGTTCTTGCTTCAAACAATCCCAAGTCATAATCTTAGGACACCTTGTGTTCATATCCTCTTTGATTCGAGTTCTCCACTACAACTTTGCATCACCTGACAAAAACATTGTTGTGATGTTTACCTGTTCATCAGCCCCAATTTTAGCCATACTAAAGCATTATTCCATGTCCCGAAGAAAGTTTCTCAATTCCTTGGAACTTTTCGCAACACCAAATAACTTTGGCTCTAGCAGTTTTGGTTTTGGATGAGCTATCACCCCTAGGGACACTCGCTACTACCCTCTTCAAGAAAACAATCTCATCCTCAAGAACTTGCATTTTGTGACTTACACATGCCGCAAGATCCATTTATTACCCAGCAGACCTTTCTGCCATTTCAACAGCGTACACAAGTCTATCATTTATGGATTGGTCTTCGTTTTCATCTATAGGATTCAAAACATTCTCAAGATGAGTCTCTCTCAAATTATCTCCATACCTGATGGCATTAGACATCAAACCAACAATTTCCAAAACAGAACGAACCAACGCTCTGATACCACTTGACACAAGGACAAAATTTCCAACACAATTTTGATCCAGCACGACAGTCTCGTCCCACACCAGACTCAGCTTATCTCACAATCTTAACTCTTGTTTGGCCTATAAACTAAGGTGTTTCACACCCAAAGGAGGCTTCCCTTAAAGTCCAACAAGTTATAGACTAACTACATCAACAAAAATAAGAATCACAAGCACAATTTATAGGAAAAAAATCAATCTTTATTAATACCAACAACAAAGGATACACAAAACTCATTGCATGCAATGCATAATTCTCTTGCATGCCAAACAACTCTAGCCTCTATTTATTACAAAAGAATGTAGATGTTACATAGAAAACTATCTCAAGACAGATCTAACCAAATCTAGACAATTGTTTAAAAACAGTAACTACCGAAAATTGTCTCTAACTACCTACTGTTGTAACTTCTCTTGATCCACCACCTAATGGACCATCAAACCAATCAATTGTGTTCACACGAACCCGTTATGCATTGTTGTCAAATCTGTCATTGTCCATGCATGCTGCCACTACCCATGCACATTACCAAGATTCCAACAGTGTTTTTGCTAACGCGCCCATGCACCTAGACCTGTGACAATTACCATCTTGGTCTAGAATGTGCTCTAAGAACCACCATCATGAGATTGAAACAAAGTTTATCATGGTGCAACCATGCTAAGGGGTAAAGCAACAAAATCTAAACATCCAATGTAGTTCTATGCAAAGCAAGACTAGAGGTTTCAAGTTTCATTTATGGACAAAGTCTTGAAACTCCATTTGTGAGACTCGAGGTTGAAGTTCTATAGTTCTATGATTTGGTTTTTGATAACTGATAGATGGTATAATTTACACTCATGATACTAATCTTGTCGAGGAATCAATACAAAACTTTAAAAGATGTTCCAAGGAAAAAATTGGATGGGAGGTGGCATGCAGATAGAAACAAAAATACACCAAATGAAATGGGGAGAGGGTAGATTAAAAGGCCTGTAATTTTCTGCTTTAATTAATCATATATTATCGGTTTTGCTTAAACAAAAAAGAACCAAAATCCTCTTTTTTTTCAATTCCATCTTCTCTGTCAGAGTAATAATAGTACAGATTGTTCGCATTAACAACCTAATACATGTTTGTAAATAGTACACAAAAGGGCATCAACCTACGCTACAGGATCAGATTGTCACGGAATGAGTGAATGGAAAATGCTGATACAAAGCAAATGCTAACCAGAAGATAATGATATAATCTAAGCTAATGTTTCGTGGTGACAGTAGATGCTGCAAACTTGCTGGAAAGCTATATGATCCCAGAAATGTTAAGAGCTCAGATGACTTTGAAGAAATCTCCACCAACCATAAAATTATCCTCCCCGACAACTGATACTTCTGCGCAGCTACCTTCATATATATAGTATCAAGGGCATTTTCTTTGTACATAAGACACCCCATGCTCTTCATACCTGTCAATTGCGCATGCTTAAATTTGAGGATGATATATTTGTTCAAACTTGAATTCGTAAAGCTTAATCTAAAATTTCAATTCTGGAAATCTTGGGAAAAAAGGAGCAAAACTTGAAAATATGCTCCTTGAACCTCAGTAATTAACTGCATCCATATAACAGAGGGTTCTGAAAGATGAAACTTACTCAGACTTGGAGAACCACGTCTGCTGGAATGAACCAAGAGATGCCAGTATACTACCTCCTATCCATACACTGCTCAAATAATCATTTGAAAAACAACCATTTATTTTTTATTTATAAAAACGGATTCTAAAGAAATTATTCAAAAAAAGGACTTTTCAGCTAGAGAAATATGACAGTTAATTAAACTTGAAATGCTTCACAACATAAAGAAACTATCAGCTCTTCTACCAAGTGTTTGTACATGAAAGAATATGTGGCGAACACTACAAACAATATCAACTAAACACGTGGCAATCACCAAATCATACTTTAAATGAATGGTAATAAGCTGACTTTAGACTACCAAGACAATACCATCTTTGTTTCTCACAAAGATGAGAACTAATACATCAAAGCACCATACATTGGAATAAACTGACTGAAGGAATTACTCCTCAAAGTTTCAAGTTTGCAGTGAGTTTTCCACCACTACTGTCTGTGCTCTTTGGAATATCTGGCTATCCATAAAGCATTCAATTATTGAGTTATTAGACTTATCTTTGTTTCTAAATTCATCTTCAGGATTCTCAATACTTCAACACATCTATCTCTAATGCAAACCCCCAAAACCATTTTTCAGTTGTCAACCACCTTACAAATAATGAGAATGCATTATTGTTTAGTTCACTTTTTTTTTTTGCCAATACAATATACACTAGAAGCCACTAGATACCAAGATACCATGATTGTTTGGGGTTAAGCAAGTTAATCAAACCTGAATCTCCTTTCAGTTGCATTTCCACTAGCCAGCACTTTAACTCTGGCAGCTGGAGGAGACTCCTGCACATGGATGAATGATCATTCCATTATTTTGTAACTTAGTCTGAAACAGAAGTTCCTGTGTTCTTTCTTTTTGAACTGTGGAAACAGAAGTTTGTTCTCATATGAAATTTGTATTCATATCTAGATGATTTCTGATAAGAATAGTTCTATCATGCAAATATTAATGTATTATCAGTCTCAACAAAAAAAAGTGCATGCATGCAGAAGCGTGACAAAGGGCTACAGTAATACAATGAGCTTTTCCATCCTATTGGCACCAAATAATAGAATTGCAAGTAAAAATGCTGCATTCCAAGTGTATGATGGTATGGAACTGATAGTGTAAGGCATGGTAAAGTTTTGCCTTATTACTTCAGGTCGCTGAATACTAAAAATATGTTGCAAGTAAAGCGAGATGGTTGAGATGATGAATCTAGTGTTGAAGTCTTGAAATGGAGAAAGCTAAAAAAGGATTCCCAATGATTTCAAAGGGTAAAAAACAAATCAAGTTTTCAGCCAAAAAAGTACCTCAAGCAAATCTTTCTCAAGTCGTTCCTTCAACTGTTGCATTGATGCTGTTCCACCAGCAAGCTAAATCAAACAGTAAAGAAAAGGAACCACATCAACATTGAAATTTTAAACAAATCTAGTGAACTAAAATCCATGTATTTCTTCCTTTATTTCTTTTTCTCATTCAAGAAATTCATCGAACTAACACTATGATCTGCCATTATAATCAGTTATCATGCCATCCACACATTTTGCTAGTTATTTTCTTTCAACATTACAATCAGAGTTGATAATGAGCTTGTTCACTTTACCAGTATACTACTAAACAGTTCTCTTCGGATATCAACATCACACTTATTAATGCTTTCAATAGCCTGCAAACATTGAGAAAGAACTACTTATATAGAAGTGATAGAAGGTAACTAGTTATTTTTAAGTTCAACAAAAAATTTGTTATGTAAAAAAGAGTAAATTTACCATTTGCGGCAAACCACGAGCACTAGAAGCAATCTCCACAAAATTATCCATACCAGGAATTGTCTGATATTAGTCACAAAACAATTTGTTGTATGTGAACACAGGCTGAAGATTTTCACCAATGAAATACCAGATAGACTTACAATACACAAACCAATTGCACTACACAGATAAATCAACAACTCATGAATATTTCATATGAACATCAGATTCACAAGTACTAAGAAAAGGATAATAATTGGTTAAATATACAAATTAAATGATCATTGAAGTGTGTTTATGTTTAACAAAATTATAATTTAAAGCACAAGAAGCATCAAAATTCAGGAAGAGACAAAAGATTTCAAGAATACTTCCTAAGATATTCTGAAAAGACCCATTCAATAACCACAAGAAGAAACAAAGTTAAATGAAAAAATAGTTATGGTAAAGATACACCAAACATATAAAAGAAGTGACCCTGAATTGTAAACATTTTATCCACTTAATATTGGAAAATCCTGAAATTCTTGCCCACCATGAATTTGTAACATGTACTTGTGGTGGTAAAAAAGAAAGTGAGCATAGACTTTATAAAATTGCCCTCTATTGATGCAGTTAAAAGAAGAAAATAGCAGTACTTGGAGAAAATTATAGAAACTGACACGTTGTCCCATGGAGTGAATAAACAAATGGACACCCCCCCCCCCAAAAAAAAAAAAAAAAAAAACAAAACAAAACAAAACAAAAAGTGAAAATATTGCAGAGTTACAGAAGATGCAATGAACAGAACATTGAAGAGGGATTGTGAGTATTTGTGAGCCATGAACCTGAATCAAGGATGGATTGAATAGAATATCTGGAATCTTGAATCTATCAGCTCCAATTTCAATTGTCCTGTTTGCATTTAAGAGCAGAAGTTAAGATAGAAAAACATAGTATTCAATTTCTAAATGTAGAAAGCAAACCAAACAGCATTCAAACTGGATAATATTGAATTGTATGGGACTTACTGGCCGTCAGGAAGCTCATATGGAGTCATTGGAATGTTTGAGTATGAACTTTCTGAATTTGTAGAGGAAAGAAAAAGAAACAGAAAGGTTAGCATAAATGAATGCTTGTAACACTACACTCAATACAAATTACAACTTGTTATATGTGATATATCAAGGGTGCAACCAACATAATTATGCAAGAGATTCAGTTTACAAATAAACAGCATGATTGTCATGATCTGTCATGGAAATCATTCAGTCATCATCATGAATTGGTTGAGAAGGCGTGTCCCTTGGCTTCTAAAGTTTGCACATTTTCTGGTATTCTATTTCACCAATTTTGAAAATGTTAAGCAACTCTGTCAGTACTTCTGAAAAAGAAAGGTGCTTTCGGAACTTTGGGATGCATTGAGAAGTAGAAGCTTTGATAGAAAATTTGGAACAGGTTTTACAGTACAAGTTTCATTTGCTTTATTAATTCAACATCACCAGTGCTCCAACCCCTCAAAGGAAATAAGGTCACATTTTGTGTGGGAACAAACAGATATTGGTGGTAAATCTGATGCCTTGAATTAAATGAACCGCAACATTAATGAAAGTTGACAGCAGCTCTAATGTTTTCAAACTACAAGAACAAGAAAAATTGGTTGCACCACAAACCATATCCACATACAAAAAATATATACAATCCAGAAATTCTGTTAAGTAGATCATGCGATCTTAACGGATAAAACCTACAAGTAATCAATCATTGCATTTACAACATGAAGGAATACACACCATCATATGGTGTATCTGGGGCTCGACACACACATTCCTTGATATCACTTGCAATCACTCTCTGTTTCCAAAACAAACAATCAGATTTAAAAAGATTCTCAACTTCACAAGGAGGAAAATTGTCTAGCCAATCACAGACCTGAGAGTAGAGTCTATAGCTTTCAGTTGTACTTGGAAAATCAAGATCCACCGTCTACGACATTCAAAAAAATGAAAGAGGTCTCAATGGCATATATTAAAAAAAAATCCAAATGAACAAAATGCAACTATGGAAATTAGATCTGAATCACAAAGCAAAAGAAATGTTGAGGGATATCTAGCAGAAACATGGAAAAAGGAATTGTCATCACAACAGGTAACAACCCAAAACAATTTCCAGTGACATTTAAAAATTACCTGAAACACACCCAGCTGTATTTCCTTTCTTTTGAAAGAGTACCTTGGTTTTATCTGCATAGCCAAATAAAAAGATTACTTTGAAAAGAAAAAAAAAGAGCATGTTTTAGTTAGTTCTGACAAAACAACTAGGCCTTTCAAAGCACAAATTCATTCCTATACTCACTCACCATGACACCTTTGCTCTCCAAGCTTTTCAGCAAGCAATCAGTAAGAAGTTCTCCTCCAATAGGAGAAGAGGCCACTGCCTATAATAACAAAAGCAATGAAAAGAAAAGGGCTGTCAGTTTGTCATGGGCAGATAACTCAGCATTAGACCTTTGAGATATTAACAGGGGCATGATCCTAGCTAAATTTTATTGTTTTAAAATTTTTAAGAAAGAGGAAGAGAGCAGCACTAAATCTGCTGCTGGCAAGTGATTGGTGAAAGAGGTTGATAGTTTTTAATAAAGTTCCAATTAAGAGTTTCCTCCAGCAGTTATTCAACAGGCTTGGAGTGCTTTCTTGCTTGGAGTCCCTTTTCCTTTATCTTTTAGGAGCATGTCTCATTCCCAAAGCAAATCTTCTAAATGCTTCTTTTCTAATGAATTTCTAGACTTTCTCGAACAAAAACAAAAATATCAAAGGAACTATTTCTTTTACTGCTTGACAACCACAAATTCCAATCAAAGATATCAGTAGTGTTATCTCTTGGGATGCTGAATACAGATTATTTCTGCAGATATCTGGCAGTTTAGGGACACATTCATAATGTTTGATAGGATACAAAGGAATGACCAAGAGAAAAACTGAAGGAGAGAACTCCATACTCACATGCAAGCACAGTGACTCTAAAACATTTCACAAATTCTCAGTTCATTTTAAAGGGATTTCATGCTGGTCCTTTCAAATCCCTCCAAATTCGATAATTTCCAATGGAACTATCCAGTATCTTCAAATGAAAATTGAACATGTCAAGATTCCAGAATTTTACTAATGATTTAAGTTAAGAGATTTCAACAGAATTAAAAATAATAATTACAAACACATACAAAATGCAAGACTGATATTGATTGGTTTATTATTGAAAATCTAAAGACAGACACCATAGCCAAAGCAATTATTTGTAAGTAACATATGCCACTTGATCAGGCAAAGAGCAGTACCTTTTGAAGAACATAACCATCATGGACTGGGGCAATTGTAGTTGATCCTCCACCACTGGCACAGATACCATTTTTTTCAGCATTATATTAAGCAAAAAATCCAGCAAAAAGTTTAGCAAAAAGAAGGCAAATAGAATGTAAGGAAAATAATGGGCACATCATAATCTGTTATTGCAAATAAGATGGTTCTAGAAGCAATCTTCAAACATCCAACTATGTTAACATCCATGTTGTAGTCTCAAAACATTGATTAGAGCCAGCATCAATCTAAGGAGATAAATTGCCAATTAATACCATAGAATATTTCAATCTTCTAGGTTTAGCATGTTGCTATCAACTTTTCATGGTGAGGAGAGCACCAATTTCAAATTATGTTATCCACCAGTCACAACTTTAATGTTCTAAGTTTTAGCATAGAGCTCATGGATGAAAAACGCACCAGTTCCAAACTGTTTTTTTTAACAAATGCCATTGCATCCTCACATTATAAAGTTAAAAGCAAGTTTGTTTCCTTGTGTTTTGTTCCTTTTCACTAAATGTGCATGGCAAGAAATACATTGTGGAGATAAGGGACAAAGTGGTTACTTCAACTAAAATAGTGTAAGTAGTAAGAAGATGAAGTTAAGTGCAAAATAAATGCAGAAAAGCACTGACACTGCCAGTTGAAGACGTTATACACTCATGACTTGACAATTATATAACTCCTACCCATCAACAACTAGCGAGGTAGCACGTCCTGATGCAAAAGATGTTAGAACCTGGCAGCAAGAAGAACTTGAGTCACACCAAATTGAATGAGATTCTCCAATCATATTAAAAAAAATTAAGGTGCAAGTTGGAGAGGTGGGCATAAGATGGAACAGGGACATACAGCATTCTTGGCCAAAAATAATGCAGGAACATTGTACTTTTCAAAAATAAGCTCTGCTGTCCTGTCAATTATGCAACAACCCAACCATAATCAGCAAACATCAAAGCAGCATGATGAAATAAGCTGAAACCAAGAAGTTTAGTTAAATTTCAATAACACAAACTGAAATTAACTTCAAGCAAAAAGTAATTTCAATAACACAAACAAAGAATATTTTTATGAAGATTCATTACCCGCACAAAAACAAGCTAAAGAATAATTATTTAAGGTCAAGATCACAAAAAAAGTTAACTTCAAGCAAAGAAATAATGTCAATCTAAACAACTGACGAACAAAGCCTTGCAGGACAGGAAGTAACTTGCATCACTTAGAAACAAGGAATAAATCATATGATTACCATGGCAACCATAAGTGAAGAACATATTGCAAAACTAGGAGCTTTTTCCTCCTTCCTTCCTTTGTGAATAAATCACACTATTTAATTATTTCTAATTTCCAGAGAATGACCTTGATAAAACTTCATAGTCCATACCACAAGATTAGTAGTATTCAACTAATCAATGGCATTAGTAGTCGTCATTCTCATAGAATCTCAACAAGCAAGAAATCATTTATTGGATCAAGAGGGTTACTTCCAGCTAATGTACAGAGATAACAGATGCAGCTGGCATTAAAGTAGAGAATATCATGCATTGCCAGCTTACCTTTCTCTCTGTTGTTGACTGTTGGATGAAGGTTCTGCAAGTAGCATCGGGTGCTCCTTTGGGTCAATCAATAGACACTCTCTAAAGACAGTAAAATTCTAGATATAGAGATATTACAGAATAAAAGAAAAAAAAATTATCTTTTTTTTTGTTAATGAAATCAGGGTGTTTGATAATGAATCTTACCTGAAAGCATGATTCCATATGTTGTCAACCATATCCCAGTCAGCAACGATCCCATCCTTAAAAGGTGATAACACCTGATGGAAAAAACCTGAATTTATTACATAGCCTAAACAAATCCCGTCTAGTCTCTCAAAAACATGACAAGAAAATAACTAGAAAACTGACCTCCATATGGTCTCGACGAAACCCTAAAGCCTGAGATCCTACATATAACTTACATTTGCTTGTAGTGTCATCAACGTCCATTTGATCCGTCGACCCAACAACCTGAGTAACATGTACCAAGAAAACCTCTAAAACAAGGAAAAATTATAATAATAACAGTCTTCAAACCCTAGCTGATAGTCACAGGCATTTTGCCAATTTCGAAATTCCAAACAGGAATTCCTTGTTTCTAAAGCAAATTAAAAAAAAGGTTAAAATGCTGTAAATGTAGGATAAATAATATGCGAGAGAGAAAGAGAATAACAGAAGGAAAGACGGCCTTCGGTGCGTCCTCGCCGGCATAACCAACTTTGCAAGTGTGTGAGCCCAAGTCAATGACTATAGCTGATACTTCATCTGTTTTCACCAACAGAACAAAACAAAAAAACTTAAAAGAAACAATTTCCAAGACAAACGTAAAGTAGAGTAGAGTAGAGTTGGGGTTTTTTAAACTCACCACCACCGTACATGATTGCTTGCAAATTTTCAAGAACGAGTGAGTGAATTTCTCAGGTTAGGGTTTTAGAAAGAACATAGGCTCGGAGGGAGTTGTTAGCCGGTCACGAGGACTTGGGTCCGGATTTGGTTTGGTTTGGTTTCTAGCCCGAGTTTTGCCCAAACAATGAGATGGACTGACGACTTACTTAGGGAATGTTTGGGAACGCGGCTGCGGCTGCGTTCCTAAAAAATTTAAATTTTTTTTTTTACTAAAATTTAATATAGTTTGTATGTTTTGGATCGTTTTAATGTGCTGATGTCAAAAATAATTTTTAAAAAATGAAAAAACATCAGTGGCATGTATTTTGGCACGAAAAGTTATTTGAAAAGCACCCGCAACACACTACCAAACACGCTCTTAAAGCCCGTAAGGGACCCTTATTATTTCTATCGGGATCTTGCTTAACCAAATTATTTAAGTTTTTTAAAAGTACAAGTTATTGGTTTAATTGAATAATTTAAATAATATAAAACAAATATAATAACAATAAAAAAATAAAAATAAATAAAAACAGTATCGAAAAAAGGTAAAAAAACTAGATCTCAATCTATCTAAAACAACCTAATACTAGCCTATCTAAAACAACCTAATACTAGCCTAATAGAAGATAAATCACAAAAGAAAATAAAGCAAAACTTCAAAAAAAAAACAACTTATAAAAAAAAAAAAAAACAATAAAAGTAAGGTGAATCTTCTAA
>Ga0307517_10013248_pt1 | contig 11221 bp, 3 predicted proteins | sample 23_EM_MG_FD_194515 | JGI IMG/M metagenome (GOLD analysis project Ga0307517, IMG submission 194515) | Populus trichocarpa ectomycorrhiza microbial communities from riparian zone in the Pacific Northwest, United States - 23_EM | ecosystem: Host-associated > Plants > Roots > Unclassified | place... | reverse complement strand
TGGTCGCCGTTCCACGCAGCGTGAAAGCACTCTCGTTGCCCAAGGGCACGCGGTAGGCTGCCTCGAAATCGATGCCGCGCACGAGTTGACGTGAGAAGTTGAATGGCTGGCTGCGAAACAGCAGCCGCGAGGCATTGGTTGGATCGACCGTATAGGCCGCGCAGAAGTTCTGGTTGCCCAACTGGCAAAGGTTGATGATATCCTGCGCGCCGAACGACCCGATCGCATCCTTGATCTCGATGCGGAAGTAATCGACCGAGGCGTTGAACCCGGGCAGAAAGCGCGGCGTGATCACCGCACCAACATTCCACGAATCCGACTTTTCCGGCTTTAAATTCGTATTGCCGACCACCGTCGCTGAATAGGAATAGGTCGCTGGCCCCTTTGACGGGTCAGCTGGGTCGAAGAACGGATTGCGCACCGAGTCGCTGTTCGAAGCGCCGGCTTGATAGAGATCGTTTAGGTTAGGCGCGCGAATGTCGCGCGAGCGGGTCACGCGAAACCGGATGTCCTTGATCGGTTGCCAGGTCGCGCCCGCCTTCCATGTCGTTACATAGCCGGCGGTTGAGTAATCGGTCGCACGTACCGCACCGTTAAACTCCAATCCCAGTCCCAGCGGAACGACCGTCTCGAGATAGGCTTCCTTCACGTTGTACTTGCCGTTGGTGGGCAAATAGTTGCCCACCGACCACGTGTTCGCCGTCGAGCCAGGGCTGACGATCGGCTGAAACTGAAGGGGCACCGAGCCCTTGATGCTTTCCTGGCGATACTCGCCGCCAACCGCGACGCTGACGTCGCCCGCCCATGTCGCGAACGGCGTGAGCGAAAGGTTGACGCCCGCGACCTTTTGCTCGGCGATCTCGTCGCGATACGGACTCCCCAGAACATAAGCGATGGCGGCCGGATCGGCCACGCCTATGCCCATCCGGTTGAGCGGCAGACAGGCCTTGTCATCGTTGGTGGCGACCGCATCGACGTTGATACGGCACTGGATGGACCCGGCGGCGTAACCGCCCGGGTTGCCCGCCGCGGCGAACACTGCGTCGGTCGCGTTCAACATCTTTTGCGTATTCATGATGTTTGTCAGCTGCTCGCGCATGTCGGTCCGGCCATATTGGGCATAGATGTCCCAATGCGCCGCTTTGCCGAATGCTTGAAACTCGCCGTCCACGCCGATCACGTAGCGCTGGACCTTCCGCTCGTTGCGCACGCCGCGATAGGGAAGGTCGGCGGCGGTCGTAGCCAGCGTCACGCCGGTGATGCCAACCAGACGAGCCGCGCCAAGTTCGTTGACCAGGAAAGCATTGTCAGGCTTGATCGCAATGCCCGTGGACAGGTTTGGCCCGGCGTTGAACACCGACTTTTCGCGGTTGTACGACCCTTCGACGAACAGCTCGACATTGTTCGCAACCTCGTAGCTCAGCCGGCCGAAGATGCCGTAGCGACTGTCTTCGGGCATCAGGCCGATGCGGCGGCCCGAATCGTTGACCTGCCAACTGCCGCCCTGGGTTAGCGAGGGCGCCGAAGCGCCGGTCGGCGAGGGAAAGGTCAATGCGCCATATTGATACTGAAGCACCTGCCCGCCCGCGCCGAAATAAACGCCGCGCAAGCTGTTCGCAACGCCGCCTGCGGATCCGGTGATGAGTCCGCCGGGAGTCGAGTTCGCGGCGCCGATTTGGCGCAGCGTCGTCAGGAACTGCGGGGTCGTGCTGGCTGCCGTCCAATTAGGATCCTGGATGCGGACATAACCGGTCGCGTTCCACTCGCGATCCACGCTGAAGATGCCGTTCTGGTGAGCGACCTCGCCGTTCAACAGGATGTGCCCACGACCGCCCGCAAAGGACATGCCGCCGGTGAGCGTGAGGCGGTAGTTGCCGCCATCGCCATAGGTCGTGACGCCGGTGTCGGCCGACACCTTCAGTCCTTCATATTTTTTATCGAGAATGAAATTGACCACGCCAGCGACGGCATCCGATCCATAGGCCGCAGAGGCGCCGCCGGTGACGATTTCGACGCTCTTCACCAACCCTTGCGGGATCGTGTTGATGTCGACGATGTCGGTGATCGTCGAGCCCACCGATCGGCGGCCGTCGATCAGCACCAAGGTGCGAGTGCCAGTGGAGGAATTGTCCAGGTTGCGCAGGTTGAGCGCGTTGATGCCCGCTTGGCCACTTGAGAGATTGAGCCGCGAATTCGCCGGCTTGGTCGATCCGGCGAGCGCCGGAAGCGTGTTGACGAAATCAGCGAGATTGTTCGTCGGCGACTGCGTCTCGATTTCCTTCTGCGACAGCACCGTCAACGGCTGCGGCGTCTGGAACCCGCTGCGCACAACGCGCGACCCGGTGACGACGATATCCTCGTCCGTCTGACTGTTCGGCGCCGGCCGGGGCGTCGAAGCGGGGGCATCACGCGGAGCCGGCGGGGCGTCCTGGGCCACCGCCGGCGCGGCATGGACGATCGCCAGCGCCGTCATGGCGATCCCGGCCATGTGACGACGACCGACCAATGGATAGATGTGCCCGAACATAGACATTATGAAAAACCCCTCGTCGCTCTGCGGCCAGCCATTGCAGAGGAGGCGCCGTCGACACCACACCCTTCCGGCAAGGCTTGATATCGTGGTTCGTCAATGTGCCGGTTTCTCAACAAGCGCATCGCGCACCACACTGCGTTTCAGCTGCTTCGTCATCGGGCTCGGCGGAGTTGCCGTTGCGGCCTCTTTTTCTCCCGTCGTCCCTGTCTTTTTGGGGATCGCCCCGGCCTCGCGGGAACATGACAGTTCCACGACAGAAGGTTACCGCGCGCCCGAATGCGGTCAATATCGCCGAGACTACATAGTCTTGCGTCGGGTATAGCCCGGGGGAATGGAACACCCCGGCCTCGCGTCGACGGCCAATAGCTCGCGGTTATACGCCGTGGCCGGGTTGCTATGCGAGGGCGTCAGCGTTTCTGCGATAGGCTTCGAGTGAGCCGTCATGAGGAAAGCTTGATGCTTCAGCGCCGCGCGTTCTTGTTGGCATCAGTTGCGACTCTCTCCCTCTCGGAGCTCGGTCTCGCCCGTCCAATGGGCACGGCCAATATCGGTCGCGGGCGCACGATCCGCTTGCCAGGCGCACGCGCATCGATCGAGCTGTTGGAGGATGCAATGGGTATCCCCCATATCCGCGCGCAGTCGAAACACGACGCGTTTTTCGGTCAGGGCTATGTCGTTGCGCGCGATCGGCTGTTTCAGATCGATTTCGACTATCGCCGCGAGCTGGGGCGGATGGCGGAGGCGTTCGGTCCGCGTTTTGTGCCCGCTGACCGTTGTGCCCGGCTATTTCATTATCGCGGTGACATCGACGCCGAACTGAGGGCGCTGCCTCCCGACGTGGTCGAGTGCGCGCGGGGCTATGTCGCAGGCGTCAACGCGCGCATCGCCGAACTGGAAGCCGACGCCACCAAATTGCCGCTTGAATATGGCATCTTGGGCATCACGCCGCTGCGCTGGGATGTGCGTGATTTAGTCCGTCTGCGCGGCGGTGGCATCGGCGATTGCGATGACGAAATACGCCGTGCCCAATTGCAAGCTCGCGGCTTGCTCGACCTTGACCGATACTTGGACCCGCTTCGCCCGGCCTGGACGTTCACCGTTCCCGACGGGCTGGATTGCGCCGCCGTCAGCGAAGCCGATCTCGGTATATTGCTGACCGGCGCAAAGCCGCTGCCATTTGGCGAAAGCGACGTCGCCGACGCGACCGTCGACCTCGACCTTGCACGGATCGATCGGGCCGCCCAGGGAAGCAACGCTTGGACCGTCGCCGGCGCGCGCACAGCGACCGGCCGGCCGATTCTGGCCAATGATCCGCATCTCGGGATCGGCGGCGCCAGCCCGCGCCATATTGCGCATCTGACGGCGCCGGGGCTGGACGTAATCGGCGGCGGCGACCCCGGCCTGCCTGGCGTCATGCAAGGGCATACCGACCGCTTCGCCTTTGGCCGTACCAATTTTCATATCGATCAAACCGATCTTTTCATCCTGCGCACGAAAGATGGCGATCCCGACCTCTATTGGCACAATGGCGCATGGAAGAGGTTTGAGACGGTTGAGGAAGAGGTCTTGGTAAAGGGCGCGCCCTCCGAACGCGTGACATTGCGATACGCGCTTGGGCGGCCAGTCGTGTCGGCGGACCCGTCCCGCCACCGCGCGGTCGCCCAGGCGAGCGTGGCGTTGCTGCCCGGCGCGAACATGCGGTTCGCGATCATCGCGATCAATCTCGCGCACGATTGGGCGTCGTTGCGCGAGGCGTACAAGCTCCACGTTTCGCCGACCAACCACCATTATGCGGATATCGACGGCAACACTGGCTGGCACGCGAGCGGATTCGTGCCCAAACGGCCCAGGCACGATGGGCTGTTCCCCGCCCCCGGTGACGGCGGCTACGACTGGACCGGCATCCTCAAGGTCGAGGAAATGCCCAACATTTATAATCCGAAGCAGGGATGGTTCGCATCGGCGAACGAGATGAACCTGCCCTCTGACTACCCATATAAAGATCGCAAAATCAGCTTCAGCTGGAGCGATTCATTCCGCCACGATCGCATTGCGGAAGTGCTGAGCGCTCAACCAAAACACCGGCTGATGGACAGCGTTGCGCTCCAGCACGACGTACAGTCGCTGCCCGCGCGTGCACTGGTCAAGCTGCTTCCAGAGACGCCCACCGCAGAGGCGGCGCCAGCCGCTGCGCTGCTGCGCCGATGGAATTGCGGGATCGGGGCGGACAGCGCCGCAGCCTTGCTTTACGAGCTCGTCATGCCCGAATTGTCGGCGGCGTTCCGCGAAGCGGTCATACCGGCCGACGCGCGCGATCTGATAAAATCGGTCAATCTGTCGGAGATGCTGCGGCGGCTCTCCTCGCCCGACAACAGCTTGGGTGCGGATCCGGCGGCTGCGCGCGACGCTCTTATCGACAAGGCGCTAACGTCGGGCTGGGCCAAGGCCGTCAAACTGCAAGGGCCGGACCCGACGCTGTGGCGCTGGGGCGACCTCCATCGCGTGTCGATATCACATCCGCTGTCGGCGGCGATCCCGGCGATCGCTGCGGCCTTCGCCCGAATCGAGGGCAGTCGTTCGGGCGGGGACGGCTCCACCGTCATGGCGCGCGGGGTCACGCCAGCCCGCAGCTACAACGTCATGCACGGCGCCAGCTATCTGCTCGTCGCCGACGTCGGCGCCTGGGACAATTCGCGCGTGCTGTTATTGCCCGGGCAGTCGGCCGACCCGCGTTCGCTGCATTATCGCGACTGGTATCAGGATTGGATCGCCGGCAACACGCATCCGCTATGGTTCAGTAAGAGGGCGGTCGACACGCATGCCGTCAGCCGTACAATGATCGCGCCAGCTTGAGGCTGGCAGCTGAGAAAAGCTGTCGATCGGCGTCGTCCTAGTCTGACGGCGCCACGCCGATCATTCTCCCAAACCGAATTTACGGGCGCGATCGACAACTGTCGGGTCAATCGCCAATGCTTTGTCACGATCGGTCTTCGCCTGATCGGGCTTGCCCGACTTCGCTTCAACGATACTGCGGGTGTAAAGCGACCAAGCGTTGCGCGGTGAGATTTTGATTGCCCCGTCATAGTCGGCCTGAGCCTGTGCGAGTTCATCGCGCCGCAAACGGACGAGAGCACGACTGTCGAGAAACGCTGCGTTGGCCGGCTGCGCCCTTACAGCAGAGTCGCAGTCTGACAGCGCCTTCTCGAGATCGCGATTGAGCAACGCTCTGGCCCAGCATCTTCCATTAAGGGCATTGCTGAGATTGCTGTCCTCCGGATGACTCTTCACCCAGAGATCATAGTTCGCCAGCGCGCGTTCTGGCAGGCTCGCGGTGTTATATAGAGCCGCCAGTCCGAGCCGCTTGTCCGAGGTTGGAGCGAGATTGTCGTCTGCGGCCCTGATGTCTTCGCTTGCGCCCGCCCCGTTGCCGTTCTGCAATCTGATCTGCGCGCGAGTCATCCTGGCTTCGGCGTTGTTGGGCGCAAGCTCGATCGCGCGGTCGAGATCGGCCAGCGCTTGCGAGCGCTTGCCGGTGGCAAGCAAAACGGCGCCGCGTTGGTAGAAATAACGCGCCTCATTCGGTGCGAGCGTGATCGCCTTGTCGAAGTCGGCGAGCGCCTCTTCAAACCGGCGGTTGGACGCGAAAACGGCGCCGCGCCTGCTGAACTCGTCCGCGGTTTTCGGATCGGCGCCCTTGTCAGCTAGATCAATTGCCTTGCCGTCGGGCGTAAAGGCGCCTTTCGGCGAGAGGCCAAAGACGGGACCACCTTCGTAGGTGATGAACACTTTGCGATTGGCGTTTGATACGAAAATTCGGTGAGTCAGGAAGAAATCGGCGCCGATCAGCATGTCGACTTCGCCGAATTCAATCTGTGCAATGCGGATTTTGGGATGCCTGATGAGCTCGCCGCCGATATCGATTGTGTCGAATGGCGCCAGCCACGCGGTGACAACCCGCCTGCCAAGGCCGCTGGCCGCTTCTGCCGGCATTACTCCAGGTGTGTCCGGGGTAACGCCCGCCTTTTTTGCGGCGGATAGCGTCAGGATAGAAGCCGGCGCGCCGCTATCGAAGGCTGCCCTGAGCTTTATGCCGTTGAGTGTGACCGTGACGATCGTATGGGGCTTGAAGGTGCCGCTATAGTCGCCTTGCAATTCCAATTGCGTGGCCGGTTTGTCAGGCGCCCAATAGTTGAGACTGGCCTGGCGGCAGCCACTGGTTCTCATCAATCTCACCGCGCCGTGTGGCAGATCATATTCGGCGTCGGCGATCCCAAGGATATTCTGGCCGAGCAAGCCGGTTGTGCCGGTGTCACTGCCGCCGACAACGAAATCGGTACGCGGGATTTTGATCCCGGCGAGCGAAAATTGGTCGGTCTCGGCAACGCCTGCCGACGTGGCGCCGCCGATCCCCTTTAGTCTGAACGTGGACGGCAAGGGTGTGACCTTCAAGCCAAACTCCTTGGCGCTCGCAGCTGAAATCGTGCTGTAGAACGCCCCGCTATCGAGGATGAACCTCGCGCTTTTATCTCCGAATTTGGCCTCAACCATCGGGCGCCGGCCATTCATCGTGACCGGCAATTCGGCGATCAGGGATGCCTGACATTTGGCGGCGGGCGGGGGCGCCGCAAAGGCGAGAGCCAACCAAATCATGGCCGCTATGGTCATCATCGCTCTCCACTAAACGCCAGATAGACATAGGTAAAATCGGAGGGAGGGCGCAAGAGGCGATCGCGTCGACTGGATGACAGACAGGCGCAAGAGCAAAGGCGCTTTGGACGGTCAGGCATGCTTTTTGAGACGACGGCGGCATGGGCACTGTGAAATGGAGCGCCTAGCTTGACCATCCCCCGGCCAACGCGCGGAACAGGTCGATTTGCGCGTCCGCGACGCGCGCGTCCTGCTCGGCCAACGCCCCTTCGGTTTCCGCAAAGGTCCGTTCGGCGTCGAGCCAGGCAAGCGAATCGACCGCGCCTTCGCGCTGTTGCGCGCGGGTGATCGTGGCCGCTTTGGCGGCTTCGTCGCGCGCCGCTTTCAATGCGGTACGGCGGTCGAGTGCACGGGCATAGGTCGAGAGAGCGGTCTCCGTCTCTTCCAGCGCACGCAAGACGGTGCCGTCGAACGTCGCGAGCGAAGCTTGCGTGTCGGCCTTGGCCGCGGCGATCTTGGCGCGTGCACCCTCTTGATTGGGGAATGCCCAGCTGATCAGCGGACCGACCAGCCAGCGTAATGGGCCGCCGCCGAACACGTCGCCGATATTGGGCCCGGTCGAACCGATCGACGCGCCGAGCGAGATGTGCGGATAGAGGTCGGCGGTCGCGACTCCGATGCGCGCTGTGTCGGCGCCCAGCCGGCGTTCGGCCGCGCGGACGTCGGGGCGGCGCGCGAGCAGCGCCTGACCGTCGCCAACGGGGATCGGCTGGGTGATTTCCAGGCCGACGCTGCGCTCGGTCGCGACCGCGGGAAGATCGGCGGGCGGGCGCCCCGTCAAGGTCGCAAGACGGAAGACCGCCGCCTGACGTTCGGCCTCGATTTGCGGGATATCGGCGGCGCGCTGTTGACGGAGCGTTGCGATACGCGACACGTCGAGCTGAGTCGCCAGCCCGGCATCGTGCCGTCGCTGCGTGAGCAGCAAGGACTTGTCGAGCAAGTCGACGATCTGGCGTGCGACCTTCAGCCGCGCCGCGCCCGAGGCGGCGTCGGCATAGGCGCGCGTCGTGTCAGCAACCACCGCGACGCGCATCGCGTCGGCGTCCGATGCCGCGGCGGCTTCGTCGCCGCGCGCCGCCTCGATCCCGCGGCTGACGCGGCCGAACAGGTCGACCTCGTATGAAACGGACAGGCCGGCGTCGATCGACCAGTCTTCGCGCGGCGCCCCAGGCGCACGCTGGCTTTCGGGCAGGCGGCCATAGGTCGCACCGGCATTCAACCCCGTCTGTGGTAGCCGATCCGAGCGCGCGCCGCGCAGATTGGCGCGCGCCTTTTCGAGATGCGCCACCGCGACGCGGATGTCGGTATTCGCCTTGAGCGCATCGGCGATCAGCCCGTCGAGCACCGGATCCTGATACAACCGCCACCAGTTCGCCGCGACCGGATCGGTCGACAGTGCAGGCGACGCTGTTGACACGAACGGACCCGATGCCGCCGGTGGCGGAACCGGCGCGACATATTTCGGCCCCACCGCGCAAGCGGCGAGCGCCAGTGCCGATACGGCCGGGAGCAAGGTGCGAAGCGAGATCATTGCGATGTTCCTTATTCGGCCGGCTGCAGCGCGCCGGGCATGGCGGCCGAGAACCGCGGCCCGCGCAACTGTGCGAGGCGATCGCCCAATGCGCGGCACACGACGTAGAAAGTGGGCGTGAACAGCAGCCCGAACGCGGTCACGCCAATCATCCCGAAGAACACCGCGGTGCCCAGCGCCTGGCGAAGCTCCGACCCCGCCCCGCTTGCGATCAGCAACGGCACGGTGCCGAGGATGAACGCGAAACTGGTCATCAGAATCGGCCGCAACCGGGTCTGCGCGGCGCGCACCGCCGCCTCGACCGGCGACAGCCCGTCCTGCTCCTCGCCCTGCTTGGCGAACTCGACGATCAGGATCGCGTTTTTCGCCGCCAGGGCGATCAGGACGACGAGCCCGATCTGCGTCAGGACGTTATTGTCCATGCCGCGCAGGTTCACGCCGACCATCGCCGCCAACAGACACATCGGCACGATCAGGATGATCGACAGCGGCAGGACGAGGCTCTCATACTGCGCCGCCAACACGAGGAAGACGAACACCACCGCCAGCGCGAACACGATCCCCGCCGTGCTGCCCGCCGCTTTTTGCTGGTAGGCGATGCCGGTCCATTCGGTGCCGTAATCGGCGGGCAGCGCGGTCGCGGCCAGATTCTCCATCGTCGTCAGCGACTGGCCCGATGACGATCCCGGCGCGGTGTCGCCGTCGATCTCGACCGCCGGGAACAGGTTATACCGCGTCACGCGATACGGCCCGGTCTTGTCGCTGAAATTGGCGACCGACCCGATCGGCACCATCTCGCCCGAGTTGGACCGCGTCTTGAGATTGGCGATGTCGGCGACCGTCGCACGGAACGGCGCGTCGGCCTGCGCCGTCACGCGGTAGGTGCGGCCGAGCAGGTTGAAGTCGTTGACGTAGGCCGAGCCGAGATAGACGCTCATCGCCTCGAACACACGCTCGGGCGGGACGCCTAGCAAATTGGCCTTTGCACGATCGACATCGGCGAACACACGCGGCGTGCCGGTGTCGAAGAAAGTGAAAACCTGGGCAAGGCCGGGAGTCTGGTTGGCCTTGCCGATCAGCCCGAACGATTTTTCCGCGAGATCGCTATAGCCGTGCCCGCCGCGGTCCTGCACGATCATGCGGTAACCGCCGGCCGACCCGATCCCCTGGATGAGCGGCGGCGGGATGACGAGCAGCCGCGCCTCGTTGATGTCGGCGGTCGCCTTGCGCGCCTCGCCCATGATGCTGGCGAGCGTGACACCGAGCTTCTCGCGCTCCTCGAAGCTCTGGAGCGGAATGTAGGCCGCCGCCGAATTGGGCGCGAGCGTCTGCGACGGCCCGTCGAACCCGGCGAGCATCACCGCGCCCTTCACGCCCTTCAGCGGCAGGATCCGGTCGGCGACCTTGCGCATCACCGCGTCGGTGCGCTCGACCGAAGCGCCGGGCGGCAGCGAGATGACGGTCAGGAAATAGCCCTGGTCCTGCGCCGGGATGAACCCGGATGGCGTCGCCCAGAACAGCGCAGCGGTCGCTGCGATCAGCCCGGCATAGATCGTCATCATCCGTTTCGGCCGCGACACCAACCGCGCGGTCAGCTGCGCATAAGCGTTGCTCAGCCGCTCGAACCCGGCATTGAAGCGGTCTCCGGCAGCGAGCACCAGCTGATGGAAGCGGCCCCCCGTTTTCTCTTCCGCGCGGGCGCGCAACAGCAAGGCGGCGAGCGCGGGCGAAAGCGTCAACGACAGCAGCAGCGAGATCAGCGTCGCCGCGGTGATCGTCACCGCGAACTGCTTGTAGAACGCGCCCGACAGCCCGGTGAGGAACAGGGTCGGCACGAACACCGCACACAGCACGAGCACGATCGCGACCAGCGCCGCCGATACTTCGTCCATCGAGGTCCGCGCCGCCTCAAGCGGCGACAGCCCATGTTCAAGGTTGCGCTCGACATTCTCGACCACGACGATCGCGTCGTCGACGACGATGCCGATCGCGAGCACCAGCCCGAACAACGAGAGGTTGTTGAGGCTGTACCCAAACGCCGCCAGCACCGCGAAAGTGCCGATCAGCGACACCGGGATCGCGACCACCGGGATGATCGCCGCGCGCCATTTCTGCAGGAAGACGATGATGACGAGAACGACCAGCACGATCGCTTCGAGCAGGGTGTGCATCACCGCGTCGATCGACTGGCTGATGAACTCGGTCGGGTTGTAGATGACGCGATAGCCGAGCCCTTTGGGGAATTTCTTCGACATCGCCTCCATCTCGGCCGAGACCGCCTTGGCAGCGGCGAGCGCGTTCGATCCGGGGCGCTGGAAAACCGCGAGGATCACGGTCGGTTTGCCCGAGATATACGTGTTCGAATTATAGTCCGACGCGCCGAGCTCGACCCGCGCGACGTCCGACACGCGCACCTGACGCCCGCTCGCGTCGGTGCGGATGACGATGTC
>Ga0307517_10013247_pt1 | contig 11222 bp, 8 predicted proteins | sample 23_EM_MG_FD_194515 | JGI IMG/M metagenome (GOLD analysis project Ga0307517, IMG submission 194515) | Populus trichocarpa ectomycorrhiza microbial communities from riparian zone in the Pacific Northwest, United States - 23_EM | ecosystem: Host-associated > Plants > Roots > Unclassified | place... | reverse complement strand
ATTGAGCAATGTTGAATTGAGGCCAACACAGTGGACTGTCTAGTACCGCGGCGAATGACTGGCAAGATCTGTGCAAAGTCACCACCCAGTACTGTAGGAATCCCACCAAACAACTGCTGGTTACCCCTGTTGCAGACATCATTCAGAGTTCTGTTGACCGCCTCGAAGCACGCCTTATGCTGCATGGGAACCTCATCCCAGATGATGAGTGAGGTCCTGCGAATCAACCCACCCAGATAGGAGTTGCGCGTGATATTGCACACAGCATTAGAGTCATTCGAAAGGGGGATCTTGAACCTTGAATGAGCTGTCCGGCCCCCGGGCAGCAATTGAGCAGCAATTCCTGAGGATGCTACGCAAAGCACAATCTTGCCCTGGGCCCGGAAATGACTGCAGAGACAGTTGTAGAGGAAGGTCTTGCCTGTACCTGCTGGGCCATGAAGGAAGAAGGCACCAGAGGGCTCTTGCTGCTGTGAGTTCTGCTCATGGCTCTCCACCGCAGCAACAATTGCATTAAAGCAGACCACCTGTTCCTCATTCAACTTCTGCCGCATAGAGTCAGACAACACCTGCTCCTGTACCACATCATATTCCAACTCCTCCCCCATCCTTGCATTGCCCACTACCCCATTCTCCCTCTGCCTCCAATCCAGTACCTGTTGTGGCAGGCCAAACTCTACCAAGGATCTACCATATTCTTTCAAGAAGTCCTGAATATGATAGAGCCCATAGTCATGAGCAAGGCCTGCCCCCATGTCCTCCCCTCCAACAGGTACTATGACCCTACCTGTCACGAGCAGGTGGGCCAGATCATCACAGAAACTCTCTCTGAACTCCTCCCAGATGGCGAGTGGATTGGTGATTGTTGTATGCTGCAGGGCAAGGGCAAACAGGTGTCGGAAGGCGCTACCTGCCATGAACTCTTGTGCATCCCTGAACATGGCAATCCACTCACCATCATCCTCAAGCAGCCTCAAGGCAATGCATGCACCCTTGAAGGTCTCATACTGTATACCATCTACCGTCCTCAGGTCCTCAAAGCTCCGGGCACCACGTACAACAGTGAGAAGTAAGCGCAGGTAATAGCGTTCACCCATGAAGGGGCTTGCTGACCACATGCGACCAATTGAAAATCGCTGTTTCCTGCGCTTCCATCCCACCTTAGGCACGTAGACAAAGTGCTCAGGAAATTCATGGTACAAATACTGTCTTCCATCTACATTCTCAGAGTTGTACTTGAAAAAGGCCAGAAGGGTACTGGTTGACCTATCAAGACGCTCCTGAAGGTCACCAGCACTCTCCTGGTCTGGGAAGTAGACGGCCTGCTGGCCTGGAAGATGAAGGGAGAGTGTCGTGACGTCAGGGAGTTCATCATGTGTTGAGAACTCAAACAAGCGCCACACTGCTTCCGTAGGACCAATATAACGACCATGGAGATGACGCTTTATCTCATCATGATCAGAGTCCAGGATAGCAGTGGCACGATCTCCACCCTTGTATATGTACTTATGAATGTACTTGACAGCTTTGACAGACCCGCACACCTCCACATTGATATGGGCCTTATAGCGGAGGGAGAAGTAAGGGCTGTAGGGAACTACCCTCTGATTGTCAATGACAGCCGAAACATTCCCTCCACTTGTCCTCACTTGCACCGTAAAGGACAGACCTGTATCCCTCCTACGATAGAGAGGATAGCCATCCTCTGTGATAACAGTCTCCTGTTGGAACTTTCGAGGATAGCCCTTACGGCAGGCCTGGGCAGTAAGTGGATTCAAACCCTGCATACACAGAGTATCACCATTACCACCTGCACAATGAGAATGCACCATTGTACTCTGAATAATCCCACGCAACTCCTGACCAATCACATCTTGATCAGTCGGAATTTCTGCACTGATCAATCGATCGATATTGGCAGCTGTCAGGAATTGGTGGTCAGTCTTCAGAAACACCAGGAGGTGTAGATGTAGAAGGCCCCGCTTCTGGTACTCAATAGTCCAGACCCAGCCTAACCAAGGTCCAAAGACTTCCTTGTGGCGTATCTGGTCCAGAAGATCTCGTACCTTGAGATTGAAAACGCGTCCTACCAGATCAGGTCTGTGTGCTGCTGTCTGATATGGCAGCAACTCGCGAACAATCTCATCCCACTTGGGGTTAGCGGTAAAGGTTATGAATAGTGAAGGTTTGCAAAAGTGGCGCACAATCGCTATGCTGTCTTGGTACAGCTTCTGCATAAACCTATCTCCTCCCACATAACTCGACGGTAGAACCACCCTCTTACCCACCTGCTCAGCGTCTACATCACCAGCTGCCAAAACATCGGCGAGACCATTGTACAACTCAGCTCTGATATTGGCCTGGTGAGTGCGAACCCAGCTCAGCTAGTTTTGATCGCAGACAGCCCATGCATCCACAACAAACTGCTGGAATAGCTTTTGAGCATGGAAGAGAGTGGTTGGCTCATCAACTCTGGTATGCAGACGGAACCTGTAGAAAGCACGCTGGGCCAGGTTTTTGTTCTGGGGATCTTGCAACGTTCTACCCCAATGCCATCCATGTTCTCCATAAGGAAACAGGAGAACATAGTGGAGGGGTAGATACAAGGCATGATTGGGGTTAATCAGAGTTAAATCTCTACCCAAATCTTCCCCATTCACCCTTCTTGCCAGAACAATATCCCTGAAACCCCTGCTTCCATATTCCTCAGGCAGAATCATGGAGACTTCATCTGCCGTTGGTAGGTTCTCACGTCTGAGATCAGCCCCTCTTTCCACAACCAGACGTAGTTGTGGGTTGAGGATCATGCGGCAGTTGTCCTCTACTGCTCTGATCTCTGCAAACCGTTCCTGAGCTGTGAGATACAGTTGGATCAGGGGGTTGGACTCCTGCAGCATCAAGGTCAAGGAGCGAATGAGATTGGCATTTAGCTCTGGGGCACGTGCAGCTCGCGCTCTGGCTGCATCAGCTGGATCATAGAGGTAGACCTGGGAATACAAAGCATCTCCCATGCCTACCGCAGGTAAAAGAGGTCCCTGCCTATGATACAGCGCCCCATGAATCTGGAAGAGCTGAAATATTCCTCCAATCTCACTCATTCGATTGTCCATGTTGAACTTGATGCTGGTAAAGGCAAAGATTGAGTTCCATCTCCTTAGCCCCTCCCGGAATGCTTGTGCCTGAGTATCACCTCCACTCATCAATGCATTGAGGGGCTCAGGGAGTGGGCGCATTCGCTCAATCTGCACTTTGCCTTGCTTGCAGCAGGACTCAAAGCTTGCCTCTCCACCTAGTGGTCTCCTCGAGGCTGACGACTCTGCAGTCCAGTGCATAGCATTGCAGCCAGTACACCTTATATCCAACCTACCCAGGTCATGGCCTGTCCACCTAGCTCTCTGGCTTACAAAGGACAAAGGCACCCGTGAATGTACCTGTTGTACCTCTGGTGCTTGAGCTAGGTGAACCAGCTGAATATCCTGAGCTGCTGCATCTGCCACTGCAGCTCTTTCCATTCGTGCTGTGGCCTATAAAGTTCTTTCTGATTAGTTATCCATTATTTTGTTACTTTAGTTCCTACTAACCTCAATAAGCAAGACTTACCAGCCACATCCTGCAAGTTGCCTGCAACCTCCCTGCTCTATTGTGCTCAAAATCTCCAATAGCCAACTGTCTGAAACAGCGCCTGCATCGCCTTCTTTCCTCTGCCTGGACAGGTACTTTGATTTCCATTAGCCTATAATCTTAATTAACTTAGATCAGCAGCCTACCTCTAGGGATTCCCCTCAGCACTACCTCATTTCCTTCCCTTGCTGCTTCTATCGCTGTCCCTTTTCTTGCTGTTAGATCATGTTCATTATATTATACAGGATCACTATACCTTCCAGGATCCCTGTTAGCCCAACCCCTTCTCCTCCCATTGCTACCGGAGTCGCTGCTGCTTTTCCACCAGTCAGATATTTCTTTTACGAAAGTTCAAAGGGAAACATACTGCCATCATCATGCCTCAGCACAACCAAATTTCCTCCCCCTGCTGCTTCATTTTCTGGCTCTTTTGTGATAGTCAGAATTTCTTCAATATAGCTAAAATTACTAACATACCTGTCAGCCTCTCTCGGTACTGCTGGTTCGCATTCTGAACCATCAGAATAGGTTGTCCCTCTTCTGTTGCGCCTGGTTAGCATTGATGATAAACTACTTGGTGGTATACTATACCTCTTGGGTGTTCTTGTGGCACTACACCAGCTCCTCCCCTTGCCCTACGTCCTCTCCTAGAACTTCTCTGCTGGTTCTGAATTGATCACAATTTTGATTAGTCCTCCTAGGCAGATTCAATTTCAATGTCAAAAGGTTGGGGAGTAATACCAAACAAAGCTGACAGGTACGGCGCAAACTACCTCTGCCATCAGAATCAAACTCAGCAGCAGTTTTTTCAACCCTACAGCGACCGCACTGAGGCATTTGAAGTGCAAGTGAGGTTGATGGGTGTGATTTGGAAATGTTGGTATTGCATGCAGGTAAGGAGTGCAGCAAGAGAAGCTTTGGTGATGAATACTGGATAGGTTTGAGAGATGAAAATGTTGAGAAGGGTGAAGAGAGCAGATGGTTGTTGGAGTGAACAGGCAAAAGAACAGGTGTTAATAGGAGGAGTGAAAAGATTTTCGCATTTTTGCTTGGCATCTTGGCATTTTGAGCCTCATCACATGTCGTGATCACGAATACCCCGCATGGTACAACCCATCACTGGTCACGCTATAGGTCACCTGATTGCGCGCATTTTAGATCAGATCAGATAGCACTTTGAGATAAAACTGCGCAGTACATATATGACTAGCTGCCCCTCGACCGAGCGGTCAAGCGCATATTTCCATGTTTACTATTTGCTTGTATGTAAAAGTCCAACCTCATCATATATTGTGAGTGATAGTTGCATGAGCGGCCTCTCAACCGAGCGGTCCAGTGTGGGGTCAATGATGAAAGTATAAGAGATGACGAAGGCACTGTTACAAAAGGAATAGCCAATTTGGTTTTGGCTATTATATTCATCTCCCATACTGGGGAGTGGCGAACTTCAATCTAACTTAAGCCTAAACGCTATATTCTTATGTGGAAGAAAGAAATTAAAAATTAAAAATAACTAAAACACCCCCATAGCAAGGACAGCAACAGTACACCTACATCAAATGCCGGAGTATAATGGGATAGGAATCTGGAAGGGAGGAAGGGGAGAGGAAGGAAAGGAAGGGGAGCGGGTCCAGAAGATTTGTGAGCACTCGGGGAAGGGAGGGGAATGTTGTAAAGGGGAGGTTGAAGCTGCTAACGATATATACGGACATGAGTACAGAGGCCTGCAGAGGGGCGCATAGCTGATTTTATTATTCAGGTAAAGCCGGGCTGGGGTATGCGGATTAGCGAGCGTGTAGTTGCCTCATGACCCACCTGCGCCACCCCCCGGAAGCTAAAGACAGTCGGGTTAGGCCGTCTTTGTTGAGTCTGCCGGGGTTAGCATCGTCTTGTTCTAACAGCAGCTTGGCTACTTCATCACGCTGCTCCCGAGTAGCCCATGAGACCGGTTTTCAGCCACGATTGTCTGCCACATAGGGGATGCCACCTTCCCGTCCTAACACCAGCTCCAGTACTTCCCAATGGCCACGCTCGGCAACCCACGAGAGCACTGTTCGGCCACGCTTGTCTCGAATATTGGGGTGAATGTCTTCCCGCCCCAACAGCATTTTCGCCACACTCCCCTCTCCACCATTCCAATTGACGACGGCTCACAACAGAGGTGTTCGGCCATCATTGTCTGGCATATTTGGTTTAACGTCTTTCCGTCACAAAAGGAGCTTCACAGCTTGCTCCGGTTCACCATTCCCGTTCGAGCCAGCCCACGTGAGCCGTGTTCGGCCATCACTTTCTGGCATATTGGGTTTGACGCTCTCCGGTTCCCGTAGTAGCTTGACAGTATTCTCCGCTTGACCATACCAATTTGAGGCTGCCCACGAGAGTGGTGTTCGGCCACAATTGTCTGGCATATCGGGGTTGACGTCTTCCCGTCCCAGAAGTGGCTTCATCATATCCTCCACTGCACTCCATAAATTCGAGGCAGCCCAAGAGAGTGGTGTTCGGCCACTATTTTCTCTCATCTCGGGGTTAACCTCTTCCCGCCCCAACAGGAGCTTCATTACGTTCTCTGCTTGACCACTCCAATTCAAGGCAGCCCACGAGAGCGGTGTCCGGCCACGCTTGTCTGACATATCGGGGTTGACGCCTTCATGTTCTAATAGTAGCTTGACTGCTCCATCATCCCGCTCCTGGGTAGCCCTTGAGAGCGGTGTTCAGCCACCGTTATCGGGTATATCTGGGTTGTGGTCCTCCTGCCCCAACAGTTGTTCCACTGGGTATTCCGCTGCACTAAGGGAATTTGAGGAGGTCCACAAGAGCGGTGTTCAGCCGCACTTGAAGAGTGGAGGCAAGGTGGATCTAAGGTGTTAGGCGACTGCACGGACATGAGCTGCCCATAGGGAAAGGTCAGTGCCAAGTAATGGAAGGAGTGTCGTAAGGCATTCTTGGAGTTGAGAAAAATATTTCATGGCTGATCTATAATGCTGCTTCGGCTAACTCATGTACTTCATTCTGGATTTCATTTTGTCCTTTGAAATGTAATAAATTCCGTGGATTCGTTAGCAGTTGCTTCTGAGGGTTCCTAGGGTTACTGTCAGTGAATACTTTCTTCAACAAAATAGAAGAATTCTTGCTCAATCTTGCTCTTCACCTTACCAGCGTGTTTTGGGGTGGGCTTTGGTGGCAGGGCAACTGAACTATCTTCGAATAGATGGGAAAATACTCGAGAGGAACAGCGAGCCAAATCTAAGCAAGAGAAACCACAGTAATCTTTGAGCTGACAGTCTCTCATAAATGAACACAGTTAAGTCTCTCATTGAACTCCACTAACCTCAACTTTGCCGGAACTACAATAGAACTCTCTTTCGCCTGTAACACAGTCTGAACGACCCTTGTTTTAGATGAAAAATCACCGGCAATTTCTCCACATACAGAGAGGTTTCCTGCGTCCGTTCCCTATCTTGTTAGTCTGTCATCATTAGTTTCATTTGTCAGTGGTTATCGATCAAGAGGAGGAACAAACAGGTATGGATTCGCATATAACGCAGGACGCTATCAGAGGTTAAGGCGAAGGATGTATCGGAGTACTTAGCAGCAGGGAGACTGAAACTGCACGATGTCTGCCCCAGTCTGGAAGGCTCTCAGCGAGTGGAGAAGATTGGAAGGCCTCATGTATTGTCTATATAAACCGTCAGTTTCAGTGTAGATAAAGGCCAGAAAGATACGGATCCGATCAATGTATACTGGTTACCTTGGAGGCTTTTTCAGTATTTCCCACTGGCAGCTTCCACACCCACCTTTCTCTCTTCAGATTTCATAACAAAGGCTTCCACTGTGACAGCCCCCACCCACATTGTCTTCAAAAAGAAGGTAGATAATGTTGTAGAGGAGTGTGTGAGGGGAGGTATGTAAACGGAACGGGAGGGGCGTTGCTGTGCAGTGCACCATCTGAGGAAATTCTACATCATGATCAGAAATACACAGACGGTACTTCACATCACACTCGGCCAATATTTTGATTATGTAACCAGCGCATTTTTGGACAATATTTTGCTTGCTGTCATTTTGATGACAAATCTGCGCATATTTTGAAGGAACTGCTCGGTACATATATGACTAGCGCCCCCTGTGCCTACGGCTCATCTCGATCTCTGTAGGCCCATAATGATATAAAGTGAGGTGTTTTGAATTTGAATTGTTGCAGTGTGATAGTAGGTGCTTTGGACTCAGTGGTACCGATGGAAAGGCTTGGTGGCAACTGTTGTATAAGGGCAGACATGGTGGGGCTTGGCAGAGTATTATCAAGTCTTGTTTTGTCATTGTATGAGTGATATCTCATGATATACAAACTCTGGATGCAAATGGCTTGCCAGCACTCAACATAGAATAGATAATACAGGTACAGTCAGAATTGTTCAAAACTCTAATATATCGAAGATTAGAAGATAGATAACAGGTTTCTGAAATCAAATTTAGTAGTTGTAAGTAAAGACACAAAAAAGAAGTATAAATGTAGGAAAGAGTTTTTTATTTTTATTAAAACTAAGTAACATAAGCCAGGTATAAACATAGGAGAGAAACAATTGAAGTTCAAGACAAGGCTTTGGTTGATGTACCAATCATTATATATTAGTTATCAATTCACAAGAAAGTAACAAAAGAGAAAGGAATAAAAAGATACATACCATAATAATAAGAGCATAAATGAGTAGCAGGCGACAGGATCACGCAAACTAAATGAGTATTAGCCACCAAAGCAATATAAATGACTCAGAAGGCAGACCAGCAGAGAGGAAGGGGTATTCAATCCAGCCATGGAGGGTCAGAGCTCAGGTTTCTGTATAGGATGCTTATGATAAAAACATATTAGCCTTATGCTGACAGAGAGGAAAATGGGAGAAGGAGTGTTGGCTTACCCGAGGGAGATCAAAGAAGAACCTCTGGATATACTACGTTATCCGTATGAGAGGGGGATTGCTCTGAGGGCAGGAGAGTGAGTCCATCCAGAGATGTGACCCTGGAGAGGGCTACATATAGTTGCCCATGACTGAAGGCAGGGGTGCGTAAATCGACACCAACCTGATCCAGGGACTGGCCCTGAGATTTATTAACAGTCATGGCAAAGCATAGACGGACTGGGAACTGAGTGCGCTCCAGGATGAAGGGCAGATCCTCATCTGTAGTGGTAAGCTTGATCCGTGGTAGGAGACGGATCATGCCATCAAACTTTCCACCCAGGATGGCAACCTGTAGGCAGGTGCGTCGGATTCCAACCACCCTCATCCTGGTGCCATTGCATAAGCCCTCTCTGGGACTCAAGTTTCGGATCAGAATCAGTGGGGCACCGATCTTGAGTCTCAAACTGGAGGGCGGAATAGATGCCAGACTGATACTCTGCAAATACTCCACAGCAAATGGCTCAGCAGCAGCAGCGTCCTCACCTATATTAACATGGTTGACAGCCTCAAATCTGTGCTCAACACCAGGCATCTTTTCCAACAGAACATCATTGAAATCATTGACAGTCTCATTGCGAAAGGCGAGTATTGCTCTGCCTGCAAGAGCACAATGGAGAGTAACAGCCTCATTCAATAATGACTGTGGATAGAGATGATCACAAAGATGATCAACTGTGGATACCCGACGAATATAAGCAGGCAGCTCAAGTCTGCCATAGAGGTCACTATTGGTAACCATGCTACGCAGAAAGGTGAGAAACTCCTGGTTGGCCTCATTGGCGACAATGCGCATACTTGTTTTAAGTCTCAAGATATGCAAATGATGCCAGATTGAGCTGTGTTGAAGAGAGGCCAACACAGTTGATTGCCTGGTACCACGGCGGATGACTGGAAGGATCTGAGCAAAGTCACCACCGAGTACCGTTGGAATCCCACCAAATAACTGCTGGTTACCAGTGTTGCAGACATCATTCAAGGTTCTGTTGACCGCTTCAAAGCACGCCTTATGCTGCATGGGAACCTCATCCCAGATGATGAGAGAGGCTCTGCGAATTAACTCCCCTAGGTAGGAGTTTCGCGTGATGTTGCATACAGCATTAGTGTCATTGGAGAGAGGGATCTTGAACCTTGAATGAGCTGTCCGGCCACCAGGTAGCAACTGAGCAGCAATCCCGGAGGAAGCCACACAAAGCACAATCTTTCCCTGGGACCGGAAATGACTGCAGAGACAGTTGTAGAGGAAGGTCTTGCCTGTGCCTGCTGGGCCATGAAGGAAGAAGGCACCAGAGGGCTCTTGTTGCTGTGTGTTCTGCTCATGGCTCTCCACGGCAGCAACAATTGCATTGAAGCAGGCAACCTGCTCCTCATTCAACTTCTCCCACATCGAGTCAAACATCACCTGTTCCTGTCCCATGTCATATCCCATCTCCTCCCCTATCATCACATTTCCCCCCACTCTTTCCTCCCTCTGCCTCCAATCCAGTGCCGGCTGTGGCAGGCCAAACTCTGCCACGGACTTGCCAAATTCATTCAAGAACTCCTGAATATGGTAGAGTCCATAGTCCTCAGCCAGGCCTGCCTCCCTATCCTCCCCACCAACCGGCACTCTGACCCTGCCTGTCACAAGCAGGTGGGCCAAGTCATCACAGAAACCTCCCTTGAACTCCTCCCAGATGGCAAGTGGATTTGTAATTGTTGTATGTTGCAGGGCAAGAGCAAACAGGTGCCTGAAGGCTCTGCCTGTCATGAACTCTTGGGCATCCCTGAACATGGCAATCCACTCGCCATCATCCTCCAACAGCCTCAAGGTGATGCAGGCACCCTTGAAGGTTGCAAACTCTATCCCATCCACTGTCCTCAGGTCCTCAAAGCTTCTGGCACCACGTACAACAGTGAGAAGTAAGCGCAGGTAGTAGAGTTCACCCTGGAACGGACTGGCTGACCACATTCGACCAATAGCAAATCCCTGTTGCCTGCGCTTCCATCCCACCTTACGCTCGTACACATAGTGCTCAGGAAATTCATGGTACAAATAACATCTTCCATCTACATTCTCAGAGTTATAATTGAAGAATGCCAGGAGGGTGGTCATAGACCTATCCAGTCGCACTTGAATAGCAACTGGATCCTCCCTCTCTGTGAAGTATACAGCTTGCTGGCCTGGAAGATGAAGCTGGAGAGTCGTGACGACTGGGAGTTCCTGATGTGTCTTGAACTCGAACAACCGCCACACCGCCTCCGTGGGACCAATATAGCGACCATGTAGATGTCGCTGGATCTCATCTTGGTCTGACTCCAGGATGGCGGTGGCACGATCTCCACCCTTGTAGATGTACTTATGGATGTACTTGACTGCTTTGACCGACCCGCACACCTCCACATTGATATGGGCCTTATAGCGGAGCGAGAAGTATGGGCTGTAGGGAACCACCCTCCGATTGTCAATGACAGCCACACTACCCGCACCGCTGGAACCCACGGAGACTGTAAATGACTGACCTGTATCCATTCTGCGATAGACATCAGCAAAAAAACCTTTTTCACCGGACGTATCGAGCCCGCGTCCGGACGAAGCCAGTCCGCTCTTTGCCTCCCGTCCTTCCGGATCTCCTGAGCCCTCTTTGCCTTTCATCTCTTGCGTCTGGT
>Ga0307517_10013246_pt1 | contig 11222 bp, 7 predicted proteins | sample 23_EM_MG_FD_194515 | JGI IMG/M metagenome (GOLD analysis project Ga0307517, IMG submission 194515) | Populus trichocarpa ectomycorrhiza microbial communities from riparian zone in the Pacific Northwest, United States - 23_EM | ecosystem: Host-associated > Plants > Roots > Unclassified | place... | reverse complement strand
AACGGGCCGCCGATCTTCGCGCCCGCCAGCGGCGGTGGCGTGACGGGCGCGGGCGAGCACGCCGCCAGCGCCAGCGACAAAACGATCGACGGTCGGGAGAAATTCATCGCGGAGCCAGCCTTGATCCTTTAGGGGCGGCTGCGCAAGTTCGTCGCACAGTTCCAAGGTATTGATCCATGGCCCCATCGCTCCTCCGCCTCGCGCTCGCCGGCGCCCTCCTCGCTGGCGCGCATCCCGCCGCTGCGCAGCTCAAGGGATCGCCCGGCTACGAGTTCCTCGACGCGGTGCGCGACGACAAGGGCGCCGAGGTCGACAAGATCCTCGCCAAGCCGGGATCGCGGATCATCAACACGCAGGACGTAACGACGGGCGAGACAGCGCTGCACATCGTCGCGAAGCGCAACGATTCGCGCTATGTCGCGTATCTGCTTGCCAAGGGCGCCGATCCGAACATCAAGGATAACGCCGGCAACACCCCGCTGCTGGTCGCGATCGACCGCGGCTTCGCCGGGCTGGTGCCGCTCCTGCTCAAGGGCAAGGCCAACCCCAATTTCATCGGCGAGGGCGGCCAGACCCCGCTGATCAAGGCGGTGCTGCGTCGTGACGAGGAAATGGTCCGCGCGCTGCTCGACGCCGGCGCCGATCCCGATCGCAAGGATTACCTGGCCGGAAAGTCGGCGCGCCAATACGCCACCGAGGATTCGCGCAGCGCGACGCTCGCCAAGCTGTTCGCGGACGTGCCCGTCAAGACTCGCCGCGCAGTCTCCGGGCCGACGCTGTAGGCATAATCGTCTTTGCGAGCGTAGCGAAGCAATCCAGCGTCACGCGAGGCCCTGGATTGCTTCGCTTCGCTCGCAAAAGCGGAAGGTGAGCCGTCAGGCCGTAGCCGGCTCGGCAACCGCGCCGGGCAACTTCTGGAACAAGGTGCGGTCCTCGGGCTTGAACGCCCAGCGCCAGACGACGAACAGGAACGCAGCCACCAAGGCCGGCTCGCCGAACAGCAGCTCGGCCCATTCGAACCGTTTGGGCAGCAGCGTGAACAGCGTGCCGACGACGACCGACGCGGCGATCGCGGCGACGAACGACCAGCGCCACGCCATCACCGGTGCGCCGAGCATCCGGCGCAGCACCGCGGCCTTGATCAGCGAGGTCATCGTCAGCGAGAGCATCAGCGCGATCGCCGGTCCCGCGGCCTGATAGTTGGGCGGAAAGCCGAGCCGGCGGATCGCGACGATCAAACCGAAGCTCAGGCCGATCTGGAACAGCAGCATGAAGATCGAGATGGCAAGGTTGCGGTGACGCGCCATATAGACCAGCGCCGCCTCGCTGACCGCGCCCTGCGTCGCGAGCACCTCGCCCCATAACAGGAACCCGAGCGCGGCAGTGCCGGCGACGAATTGCGGCCCGATCAGCCCCATCACCGCCTCGCCCGGGATCGACCCCATCAGCGCGACGATCGCTTGCGCCGACATGATCCAGAACCCGACCTGGCGGACTTGCTGCGCGATCGCGCCGCGGTCGTCGCGCGCCAGGCTTTGCGTGATGACGGGGCCGAGGATCGGGTCGAAGCTCGACTTGAGCTTCTGCGGGATCGAGCTGATCTGTTGCGCCATGTAATAGATGCCGACGATGCGCGGCTCGAACATCACGCCCAGAATGAAGCGGTCGACGTTGCGCGTGCCCCATTCGATCGTCTCGGCGCCGGCGAGCGGGGCGTTGCGCCGCGCCATCGCGGCGACGCGGCCGAGGTGCGGGCGCCAGCCGCGCGGGCGGCCGTAGCTGCGCATCATCGGGATCAGCGACGCGACCATCGCTGCGGTCAGCGCAGTCATATAGGCCAGCGTTAGCCCGTCCTCGCGGGCGACGTAATAATAAACCAGGACCGCGACCGAGATCACCCACGGTTCGATGATCGCGCGGGCGCGCACCGACGCCTTGATGTTGCGGCGATAGGCGAGTGCGGCGAGCGCCACGTCGGACAGCGCGATGGGGATGATCGTCAGCGCGAACCAGCGGTCGAAGCCGTCGGTTACGCCATCGGGATACATCACTTGCGGAAAGACGAAGAGCAGCCCGCCGAGCGCCAGCGCCGCGATCAGTGCGAGCAGCAATGCGTCCCATACCGTCCCGGCGTCGCCGTCGCGCTCGGCCAGCGCCAGCGCGAGCCCGCGCTTCAGCCCCAAGGTCGCGATCAGCGCGCCAAGCTCGATCACCACCACCGCCAACGCATACCGCCCGACCGCGTCCGGGCCGTAGAGGCGGCCCGCGACGAACAGGAACGGCATCCGCGCGATCAGCCGGATCGCGAAACCGCCGATATTCGTCCGCCCGCCCTTGGCGAGTGTGCCGATGTCGGATGGTGCGGCAGTTTGAGGTGACGCGGTTTCGGTCACGCGCCCGCTCGCCACCACATTCCGTCATGCTGAACTTGTTTCAGCATCCACTCCTCACCCCGCCCAATCCGTGCTTGGGGCATGGTGGACCCTGAAACAAGTTCAGGGTGACGGCGATTTGATGGCAAGCTCACCAAGCTAGTGCGCCGCGCCCCAGCTCGAACCGGTGCCGATCTCGATCGCGAGCGGGACGTTGAGCGTGATCGCTGGCTCGGCGGCGGTCGCCATGACGCGTTCGATCACCGGCTTGGCCGCTTCGACCTCGCCCTCGGGCACTTCGAACACGAGTTCGTCGTGGACCTGGAGCAGCATACGCGTGCCGGTCAGTCCGGCCGCCTCCAGCGCCGGGCCTATCCGCGCCATCGCGCGCTTGATGATGTCGGCGCTGGTGCCCTGGATCGGTGCATTGATCGCGGCGCGTTCGGCGCCTTGGCGGATGTGCTGGATCGGCGCCTTGATCTGCGGGAACCAGGTCTTCCGGCCAAACAGCGTCTGGGTGTAGCCGCGCTGGCGCACGCCTTCGAGCGTCTCGTTGATATAGGCCGAGATGCCCGGGAACCGCTCGAAATAGCGCGAAATCATCGCCTGGGCCTCGTCCGCGTCGATCTCCAGCCGGGCCGCCAGGCCCCAGCGCGAAATGCCGTAGAGGATCGCGAAGTTGATCGTCTTGGCGCGGCCGCGCGTGTCGCGGTTGACCTCGCCGAACAATTCGTTGGCGGTGGCGGCGTGGATGTCCTCGCCGCGCAGGAACGCGTCGCGCAAGGGAGGCACGTCGGCCATGTGCGCAGCCAGCCGCAGCTCGATCTGGCTATAGTCGGCGGCCAGGATGACATGGCCCGGTTCTGCGATGAACGCGTCGCGGATCTGGCGGCCGATCTCGGTGCGGATCGGGATGTTCTGGAGGTTGGGGTCAGTCGACGACAGCCGGCCGGTCTGCGCGCCGGTGAGACTGTAGCTCGTATGGACGCGCCCCGTGTCGCGGTCGATCTGCTGCTGCAGCGCGTCGGTGTAGGTCGACTTCAACTTGGACAGCTGGCGCCAGTCAAGAACGAGGCCGGCGATCGCCACCCCCTCCGCCTTCATCCTTTCGAGCACCGTCACGTCGGTCGAATAGGCGCCGGACTTGCCCTTCTTGCCGCCCTTCAGCCCCATCTTGTCGAACAGGATCGCGCCGAGTTGCTGGGTCGATCCGATCTGGAACGGCTGCCCGGCCTCGGCCTGAATCTCCTCTTCGAGCCGCGCCATGTCCTGCGCGAACCGGCCCGACAGCCGCGACAAATGGTCGCGGTCGACCTTGATGCCCGCGCGCTCCATACCCGCGACGACCGCGATCAACGGCCGATCGACCATCTCGTAGACGCGCGTCGCGCCCTCGTACGCTAGCCGCGGCTTGAACCGTGTCCATAGCCGCCACGTCACGTCGGCATCCTCGCCGCCATATTGCGTCGCCTGGGGCAGCGGCACCTGCGCAAAGCTGATCGCTTTCTTGCCGGAGCCGGTCACGTCCTTGAAGCTTATGCAGGTGTGTTCGAGCACCGCGTGCGCGACCTCATCCATGCCGTGCCCGCTAAGCGACTGGCCGGCGTCGAGGTCGAAGCTCATCACCATCGTGTCGTCGATCGGCGACACGTCGAGGCCGTGGCGGATCAGCACATTGATGTCGTATTTGATGTTGTGTCCGATCTTGAGCACGCTCGGATCGATGAGCAGCGGACGGAGCCGCGCGACGACCTCGGCGAGCGGCAGCTGCGGCGGGACCTCGCCGAACATGTCGTCGCTGCTGCGGTGGCCGATCGGGATGTAGCAGGCGCGGCCCGGCTTGGTGGCCAGGCAGATGCCGACCAGATTGGCCGCCATGCTATCGAGCGAGTCGGTCTCGGTATCCACCGCGATCGTGCCGCTGGCATGGCTTTCGGCGATCCACGCATCGAGCCGGTCGAGCGTCGTCACCGTCTCGTAGGTGTTGCAGTCGATTGGCGGCAAGTCGACGAAATCGGGCGTGTCGGATGCGGCCAGCGCGACCGCGGCGGCGACCGGATCAGCCTGCTCGCGCCCCGGCGCGTGCGCCGCCATGCGCGACAGCAATGTCTTGAACCCCTGATCCTCCAGGAAGGCGCGTAAGGGTTCGACCGGGATGCCGTCGAGCTTGAGCTCGTCGAGCGTGTGCGGCACCGCGGTGTCGGTATGGAGCGCGACGAGCTTGCGCGACAGCCGCGCCATCGCCTCGTGCTCGATCAGATTGTCGCGCATCTTCGACGGCTTCATGCCGGGCGCAGCGGCGAGCACGGCGTCGAGATTGTCGAATTCGACGATCAGCTTGGCCGCGGTCTTGGCCCCGATCCCGGGCACGCCCGGGACGTTGTCGACCGCGTCGCCCATCAGCGCGAGCACGTCGCCCAATTGGTCGGGGCGCACGCCGAACTTGCCCTCGACATATTCCGCGCCGCGCCGCTCGTTCTTCATCGTGTCGAGCATGTCGACGCCGGGCTGGATCAGCTGCATCAGATCCTTGTCGGAACTGACGATGGTGACGTCCCATCCCGCCTCGACCGCGCGGCAGGTATAGGTGGCGATGATGTCGTCGGCCTCGTAACCCTCTTCCTCGATGCACGGCAGCGAGAAGGCGCGGGTCGCCTCGCGGATCAGCGGGAATTGCGGGATCAGGTCTTCGGGCGGGGGCGGACGCTGCGCCTTGTATTTGTCGTAGAGGTCGTTGCGGAAGGTGTGCGATCCCTTGTCGAGCACCACTGCGAGGTGCGTCGGCCCCTCCGCCTTGTCGAGCGCGTCGGCCAGTTTCCACAGCATCGCGGTATAGCCATAGACCGCGCCCGCCGGCGTACCGTGCCGGTTGGTCAGCGGCGGGAGCTGGTGATAGGCGCGGAAGATGTAGCCGGAGCCGTCGACGAGATAGAGATGGGGCATCGTGGAGCGGAGATAGCCCAGCCGCGCGCGGGGACAAAGCCCGGTTATCGCGGGGGCAAAGGCACCCAGGCGTTCAGGTGCTGGCGGTCGAGCAGGCAGACGTCGGTCAGGCCGTAGCGCGCGGCGTAAGTTTGGGCGCGCTGAGGAAAGTCGGGGCGCGCCGGATCGGCGAAGTCCCAGCCGGGCGGGTTGAAGCTGGAAAAGCCGTTGAGCATCGCCAGGCGGTGCGCCTCGGCCAGCACCATCGCGTCGACATTATGCGCGTAGATCGCGTCGTTCTTCGGATCCTGCACCGGGTAAGGGTAGGGGCGGCCCGAGCGGACGACGAAATAGCGGCAGGCGGGCGGCGGTGCGGGCATGCTCTGGATCATCGCCAGTTGCGCCGACTGGTCGAGCCGGACCGGCGCATCGGTTCCCGCCGCTTGCTCGGCGATCAGCGCGGTTGCGAGCAGCGCCGCCCCCCACCGCGCCTTCACCCGGTTGAGGAAACGAACCGCCAATGCGATACACGGCGCCAACAGCACGAGCTGAAACCGCCCGATCACGCGCAACGCGGAGGCGCCGGGGATCAAGTGGACCGCATACCACGGCGTCACCGGGCCGATCCGCAACATCAGCAGCCAGCTTACGCCGAGCGCCACCGCGACGAGCCGCCACCCGGTCATCGGCGCCTTCTGTCGCACCGCCCGCACGACCATGATCAGCGCAACGACGAGCAGGATCGGGAGGACGCCGAACACCTTGTCCTGGGGCGCACCGGTATGCAGCAACCACGACCACAACCCGTTGTTCGCGCCCGGATCGATCATCCCGAGCGGCGTGATCGTCGTGCGCGACACCCCGGAAAACCCGCGTGATCCGGTCTCTAGCGCCTTGCCGACATAGACGAACAGAAATGGGGCCAACAGGATCAGCGCCGTAATCGCGATCATCGCGAGGCTGCCGCGCGCCTGACGCACAGCCGCAAACAATCGGCGGCGGCTGTCGCGGCCGGACGCCAGGTGCAGGATCAGCATCACCAACAGAAAAAACGCGAAGAACCACGCGGGGTAGTACGCCGTGCTGATCCACACCGCGAACAGCGTGAAGAATGCCAGCCCGTTACGCAACAGCCCGCGCCGGTCGCCGCCGTGCAGCGCCTCGACCGCGCCCCATGCCCAGAAACCGGCGATGGGCGCGAACGCGATCGTCAGCAATTGCGCGTGGTTGACGTGGATCAGCGTCAGGTCGGCGATGGTGAAGAGGATTGCGCCGAACAGCGCCCATCCCGCGTGGCACTCGGCCCTGCGGCGGAGAAACGCGTACATGCCGGCGAAACCGATCAGCTTCATCACGACGTTGACCGCTTCCGCCGCCGCCGCCAGCGGCAACCCGGCCATGCGCGCGATGGTGTAGATCACGCCGTAGAACAGGTAGCCGTCATTATAGCCGAGCGAATTCGCCGCAGGTTGGAAGTAAGCCAGGCGGTTCCACGGCTCGAGCCCGTGGAAGACATTGTCCCAGTGCTGCAGGATCGAGACCTCGATCATCGCGTCGTAGCTGTCGCCCGAAAAGCGCGTGAAACCCGACAGGATGTGGAAGCGGAAAAACCAGGCCGCCGCCGCCGCCCCCGCCAAAACCAGGATCAGACGCCAGGCGAGCGTGCGGAGGATCGGGGCGGTCATTGCTGGTGGCGATAGCCGAGCCGGCGAGCGACGCAAATCAGCCGCCGCTTCCGTGACCGCCGAAAAAGCTCTAGCATCCCGCCATGCCGACGACCGAGGATAAAGCGGCGCGCCTTGCCGCACAGCTTCGCGCCAATCTGAAGCGCCGCAAGGAGCAGTTGCGTGGTGTGGCATCGGCGACGGATGCGAAACCCGATGACGTGCGGCCTCACGAGGATTAGAGACCGCGCCATGCACCGTCCCAAGCTCTCGATCGTCGTCCCCTGCTACAACGAAGCGCTGACGCTGCCGCAGCTCCATGCGCGCGTCACCGCCACGGCCAAGGCCGAGGTCGGCGAGGATTACGAGCTGGTCCTGATCAACGACGGGTCGAAGGACGATAGCTGGCCGATCATGCAGCGGCTGTCGGCGGAGGATCCGCGGCTGGTCGCGATCAACTTGTCGCGTAATCACGGTCATCAACTGGCGCTGACCGCGGGTCTCGACCTGTGTGCAGGCGACCAGATCCTGATCATCGACGCCGATTTGCAGGATCCGCCCGAACTGCTTGGCGAGATGCGCGCGAAGATGGCGGCGGAGCAGGCCGACGTGGTCTATGCGGTGCGCCGGAAGCGCGAAGGTGAGACGTTCTTCAAGAAGGCGACCGCGGCGGCATTCTATCGCTTGCTCGACCGTGTCACCGACACGCCGATCCCGCTCGACACCGGCGACTTCCGGCTGATGAGCCGGCGCTCGCTCGACGCGTTCCTGTCGCTCCCCGAACAGGCGCGCTTCATCCGCGGGATGGTGGCGTGGGTCGGGTTCCGCCAGGTGCCGTTCCCCTACGACCGCGCTGAGCGGTTCGCGGGCGAGACTAATTATCCGCTGTCCAAGATGCTGCGGCTCGCGTTCGATGCGATGACCGGCTTCTCGACCAAGCCGTTGACGCTCGCGAGCCATTTCGGTGTCGCATTGGGCGGGGCGTCGATCCTGCTGCTGATCTACATCGCTTATGGCTTCATTCGCGGCAACGCGGTGCCCGGCTGGACGTCGCTTGCCTTCATCGTCGTCTTGCTCGGATCGGTTCAGATGTTCGTGCTCGGGATGATCGGCGAATATCTCGGGCGGCTCTATGTCGAGAGCAAGCGGCGGCCGCTCTACTTGGTGGCCGATGTCGCCGGGCCGGTGCAGGGCACCGCGACCTTGGGGTATCGTGCCGGCGACGGGCACCACATCGCGGTCGCGCCGACTGTTCCCGAGCTTATCGAAGAACGCGACCCAACATCCGTTCGCCCTGAGCTTGTCGAAGGGCGTGAAGCCTCCGGCGATTTGTTTGCGGATACCCGGACTTCGACAAGCTCAGTCCGAACGGAAATTTAAAGCGCTCAGCCCTTCGGCACCGCCAGCGTCAGGATCGACACGCCGGGCGTCATCGGCACGCGGCCGACCAGGTGGCGCTCCAGCCGGAAGATCGCTTCGAACGCCTTGTTGAGCGGCTTGGCCGGGGGCGAATCGTCGCTGTCGTCGCGGCCCGTCATCCGCCCCGCGACGCGCGCCGCGGCAGCAAGCGGGAAGAGTAGCGAGTTGAAATAGCCGAGCTTCTTCGGGGTCAGCCCAGCGGCGTCGATCGCCGCCTTCAGGCTCGCCTTCGAATAGCGGCGGTGGTGATGGTTCACGACATCGTGCGCCGACCACATCCATTGGTGCGCGGGCACCGCGATCAGGATTTTGCCGCCGGGTTTGAGGCATTCCTTCATCGCCGTCAGCGCGGCGACGTCGTCCTCGATATGCTCGACGACGTCGAGCACCGCGATCATGTCGTACGCGCCGCGCTCGATTCCCGGCAGCGCGGGCAGCGGCGCCTCGCTGACCGGCTTGCCGAGGCGCTTCGATGCGATCTTGCGCGCAGCGGGATCGATCTCGATCGCATCGACCTGGCCGAACTGCATCAGCATCGGCAAATTGTGCCCGGTGCCGCAGCCGATCTCCAGGATGCGCGCATCCTTTGGCAGATCGGCGTAGCGCACGACGTAATCGTGCAGGATATCGCGGCGCGCGGTGTACCACCAATGCGTCGAATCGTGCTCCGCCATGCGGTCGTAGACGATACGGTCCATCCTATCCGAACACCCATTGGCGGTTGAGCGCGAAGGTCGCGAGCGGCGTGATCGTGACGATCGGAATCAGCGGCAGCCATTCGGGCCCGTGGAACAGCGGCCCGGTGATGATCCACGTGAACAGCGCGTTGAGCACCAGTCCGAAACCCTGGACGAGCAGGAACTTGCCGTGCTGCTTGCCGCTCTTGTCGCGGATCCCATGCCCCTTGAAGCTCCACGCCGAGTGCATGAAGAACCCTGCGGTCGCAGCAACGAGGAACGCCGGCGGCACCGCGATCACCGCCATGTTGCCCTTGAACACCCACCACGCGAGCGGCAGGTAGACGGCCGAATAGATGACGGTCGAGATCGCGCCGGCGATGCCGAAACGGATCAGCTGGCCGAGCACGCCGCTCGTCTTCATCGCATCGATTTGTTTGTGGATTGCGGTCACATGCTTGCCCTGGAGGTGCGGGTGCCCCTAATGCGCCGGGCGGCGTGAGGGAAGCATTTTGACGAGCGTGGAAAACCAGTGGTCGGGCCTGGCCAATCGGATCGACCGCCACTGGATGCGCTATGCGCTGCTGGCGTGGCTGCTCGTCGTGCTGTGGTATCTCGGCACCCAATGGGAGCAGATCCAGGCGCTCGCGCTCGGCGACACCGACGATAACATGCGGTTGATGCAGGTGCGCGCGCTGCTGAACGGGCAGGACTGGTATGACCTTCGCAACTATTACCTCAACCCGCCGGGCGGGTTCGACGTGCATTGGAGCCGCATCGTCGATCTGCCGATCGCGGGGCTGATCCTGCTGCTGCGGCCGTTCATCGGCACACCCGAGGCCGAGCGGATCGCGTGCGGCATCGCGCCGTTGCTGCCCTTGTCGATCGCGTTCCTGGGGCTCGGTGCGACGGCGCGGCGGTTGATCGGCAAGCATGCCTGGCCGCTGGCGATCGCGCTGATGGTGGGTGCGTGCACTTCGACGATGCTGATGTTCGCGCCTGAGCGGATCGACCATCACGGCTGGCAGCTCGCGATGCTGAGCCTGACGGTGGCGGGTCTGTCCGACCTCAAGGGCGCGCGCGGGGGCGCGATCGTCGGCGCGGCGAGCGCGGTCAGTCTGTCGATCGGGCTGGAGATGATGCCCTATGTCGCGATGGCGGGGGCGATCATCGCGCTGCAATGGATCTGGGATCGGAGCGAGGCGCGGCGGGTCGAGGGTTATGCGCTGTCGCTCGGCGGCGGGACCGCGCTCGGCTATGCGGCGTTCGGGTCCTACGCCAACACCGTCATGCGCTGCGACGCACTGACCCCGGTGTATTTGACGGTGATGATCGTCGCGGGCGCGTTGCTGTTCGCGCTGGCGCGGCTCAATCCGGCGTCACGGATGCTGCGGCTCGGGCTGGCAGTCGCGGCGGGGGCGGTGATCGTCGGCGGATTTGCTTTGCTGTTCCCGCAATGCCTGGGGCGGCCCGAGCAAGTCTCGCCCGAGCTCGCGAAGAACTGGCTCAACAATGTGCGCGAAGCGAAGCCGATCTACACGCACCCGTTCCGCACCGCCTTCCCGATCGTGACCTTGCCGCTGATCGGCTTGATCGGTGCGTTCGTCGCCGCCAAGCGCGCGTTCGACGATCGCGCGCCCAACATGGTTGGCTGGACGGCGGTGGCGTTGTTCACGCTGTTCGCGTGCCTGATGCTGTTGTGGCAGACGCGCGCCGGGCCTGCGGCGCAGATGCTGGCGGTGCCGGGGGCGGCGGCGTTGATCTGGATCGCGGTGCCACTGACGCTGGGCAGCGGCAATATCCTGGTGTTCGGCACCGTGGCGGTGGTGATCTTCGCGTCGGGCGCGTTCGCCGCCTGGGCGATCCAGTTCCTGCCGATCGACAAGCCCGACGTGCGCAGCCAGACGATCAACCGCGCCGCGGCGCGCTGTCCGTCCTACAACAGCATGATTGCGCTCAATCGCTACCCGCCGGGGACGGTCTTCAGCTTCGTCGATCTCGGCCCTCGGATCATCGTTATTTCGCACCACAAGGCGGTGGCGGGGCCGTATCACCGGAACGGCGACGCGATCCTCGACGTCCAGCATGCCTTCGGCCGGTCTCCCGATCAGTTCCGCGCCATCGCGGCCAGGCACGGCGCAAATTATCTGCTGGTGTGCCCCAACATG
>Ga0307517_10013245_pt1 | contig 11224 bp, 7 predicted proteins | sample 23_EM_MG_FD_194515 | JGI IMG/M metagenome (GOLD analysis project Ga0307517, IMG submission 194515) | Populus trichocarpa ectomycorrhiza microbial communities from riparian zone in the Pacific Northwest, United States - 23_EM | ecosystem: Host-associated > Plants > Roots > Unclassified | place... | reverse complement strand
AGTTGTCATAAGTGTTTATAATATGCATTTACTTCCGGTCCCTTCCCCGTTGTCGTTGCTGCTTGTGTTTGTCATATACATGTAGCCCCCCCCACCTTGTTTTCTTGGAAGTCCTGTTGTCCAAGATGTTAGCAATTTTCTTAATAAGAAGGTTATCCTAAGAAACCCGCCTTCTCTGTTCAAAGTTTGAATTTGTAATCCTCGACTCTACGTTTGTTACTCAATACATTGAAGTGATCAAGTTCCCTTATGAATAGTAAAGCTACTGGACATGTCAAGCTTTTTCTGGAGAGACTCTCTGTATGTGTTTTAGTTGTTTTCATTAACATTGTTGTCAAGCTAGGAGCTTCATATAGCCAAGATTTTCTTAATTCACGATTGCAGGCATGTGTTCTGGTTTTTAAGTTTTGGAATCAAGTGAAATTTAGAAAAAAGAATCATTTGGTCTCTGCATATAATAAACTCTCTACAACTGGTTACCATTGCGAATACGAGGTTTGAACTCGAAATTATTTTAACACTGTTTACGTTGAACTATAAGCTTATTCACAATGATGTTGAGGTGAATTTGAATCTAAACTTTACTCTTTCATATATTTTGACTATCATGTAAGAATTATTAATTAAGTAGCAAAGAAAGTGAATATGGGATCTCAAAGTTCTTTATATTTTTACAACATAGGCTTTTTATGGCCATTTTGCATATGAAATAGAATATCAAAGAAATATTTTAATCTAAAATTTAAACTATTAAGTATGGTTTCAAAAATAATTTTTTTTTTTAATATATATTCTTAAGTGAAAATTTTTTTAATTTCAAATTTACATAAATCTATACTACTGTATATTTAATTTTAAGCTTGTAACTTTTTAGTTATTAAAATTTTAATAACTAAAAATAACCACGTAAAGCAATTGAGTTTATAAAAATCAAAAGTTTTAACAATTAGAGTGAGAATTTAACGCTATTAAATAGAGTGAGGATTAAATAGGGATAGGATATGAACACACTAAGTATTAGAGATTCTTCCCCCATGCACTACTTTTGTCTTTAATTTCTTCCATTGAAAAATGAAAGGAGTGATTAAGACAGTGTGCACTTGAAGCCACATCCTTCCAAAGTCTAGTGTCTGGGTTACTATACCTCCACAGCCACTTGAATGATTTGATGAGTTGAGAAACTAGGACTTCAAGCCGGCCTTGTTTCCTATTCATCAGCACTGGATTTGTCTCTGCGGGTCCCTGGATGAGAGACTCTGAGTACCAAAATTTAAAAGAACATTTTTTTTATATATTAAGACTCAAAATCTAAACTTAACATAACAAGAGAGGGAGGAAACTCTTTAAGATGTATTAGGCATGACATCCATTTCAAGATTAGGACATTAATTCGCATAAAATTTCTCTCTCTGTATCTTCTATGGTGCAATTGGCTCTGTATATTTATTATAAAAGTCATCAATAATCATGTCCGTTGTGGCTTTTGTGGAAGCATCACAAAAGTTTGAAGTCCAGACCATTTGGCGTTTGAAGTTCTCAAAATTAAGCCAGGACCGGCTGCTTGTCACTTTCTTGCAAGTGATACTCTAAAATGGGTGGCCAGCAAATGATCAAAACACGACTCCATGACCATATGGTGTTGCTATTTGTGTTCGACACTTACTCTACATGCAAGCATGCAATTTAGATTCATATATCACAACAAATACACTTATATATGACATGTCTGTAATAAATGCATGAATTTACGAGTGTAAAACACATCATCCTTGGTATAACACGTTCCAAACTTAACTAAGTGTCGGTTATTATAGAGATCACCATTAGCAATGTAGGTTTTCTTGGCAGAAGTAGAGGAAAAGAGTATCTAGGTTAGTACTTTACAATATATAGAACAACAGATGCTGGAGATTCCCAATGCTGTTAATACTTTACAGACATCAAAGCGATGCATCTCCAGAAGCCTTTACAAGAAGATAGGATGTTAGTGATCTTTCGTTCCATTTTGAAGAAACCCAGTTACCCATAGAGTAGTGGGAATTTGATCTTTAGATACTGTACAGGTTTTACAAGCTAAAACAAGAGCTCCTGCTGATTCCAAAGCAATAGGACCGGCATCTGACCTTTTGGCCACCTAATGAACCAACTTACACGAGCCATACCTTATATATAAGATGCTAATTGTAGAGATCACGCTTTACTGTTCTTGGGATATCGATGAAGTTCGACACCTTGGAGTGGATCCTTTTAACGCCTGCCTAGCTATACAAGTTTATTTTGTTTAGGATCTGGGATTGTAATGGGTCTATGACTAATGCTGGTCTCCTTTACGGTTAAGTTAATTTACTTGCAGTTCTTTATGGTTATCATTCTGTGTCGGCCAAACTTGTATAATTAATTACTGCAATTTGCTAGAAAATCAGTTGATGTCATCATTGTGGGATGTTTTTGCGAGTTTCCGGCTGCTGCATCACCACATCTGTGCCTATCAGCTTTATTGGCAGTTTGTTTGATGTGTGTGATTCCATTAGGATCAGATTGCATATAAAGCGACATCTTCAAGTTGACATAATATGACATCTTCAAGGCGGCTCTGGTTCCTGTTCATCAGTACTGTATTTGTCCCTGGATGAGACACCCTGAGTGCTCAAGTTTTTAAGTTTTGGAATCAAGTGAAATTTAGAAAAATAGACTGATTTGGTTTATGCATTCAATAAACTTACTCTCTACTATTGCTTTCCTTCTGTCTTACATAATAAGCTTATTTACAAATGATGTTGAGTGGATGTGAATCTAAACTTCACTCTTTCATATCGTTTTGGCAATTATGTAAGATTTAATTAAGTAGCCATAAAATATACTTCAATCATAAATTATGGTAAAAAACTCATCAACATTAAAAAAAAAAAAAAAGAAGAAGAAGAAGCAAATCAAATGGGCTCTTTTGGGCTTTTCCATTTTGAGATACGGCTAGCAAACCATCAAAAAAAGATAACATGGGATCCATGGACAAATTTACTTCTTTTTTTTATTATTATTATTATTATTATTATTATCTTTTTAATAATGTTTTATTTTATTATTCATTTTACTTTTTAAATTTTTAATCAACATCCGGAATATAAAGCCTAAGTGTAACAATTGTAATTTTAGAAATAATATTATATTTCAGCAAAACATTTGTCGACCAAATTGGTGAATCTATTTTTTTTTTTTTTTTCATTTGTGTGAAACTTTGGAAAAGTTTTCTCTGTTATTGTTCTCCTGGAAAGACTCCAATGTTGCAGGACAACAATACCTCCTTTTATTACGACGCCACTGTGTATATATAAGTTGGGAATAATGGGCTCTCTTTGGGCCAATGGTTGCTCTACTATTCCCTGAACATCCCATGCTTTCTTGTTTGAGCTATCATGCTCGAGGAGGCTATGTCTTTAAAACTTTTACCACATTGGTCCGAACCAAGAGTTCTGGGAATGCACTGCTGAGACCCCAACTCCCTAGCAACCATGGGTGGATCATAACTGATATACCCGATAATTCCAAGCAAAGGAACCCATAGATATTTCCCACAATAAGGCTTTGATCTCAATATCCAAATTGCTCTCCAGCTGAAAATAGTTATGGCACTGTATCAATTTCATTGAAAGAATCAACTTCAAGCATCTTACTCAAAAAATTTGTCTCCTAATCATTTTGTTTTCTTTTAGTGTAGCTTGAATTTTCATATTTCTGGTTCAAATTTCTCTACTCAAAGATCTTCTGGTGTGCGATAACCTGTCATCGCCATCTGGTCCCTCTGTTTCAGTCAAGCATCATGCTAGTAATTTATGTTTTCAGACTGTCATTAAGCTTTTTCAAAATTATGATTCTTTAAACCGCCTTGTAGGGTCACCATATCTATTCTCTTATATGGCAGATACAACACTATAAGACTATATTTTTCATGACCAGTTCATGGACGGCAGAGAGTGCTGCAGTGCAATCATAATATGGAAGTTTTTTTTACTTGAAACTTATACAGAATCATTATTATTTTATATTTAGTTTTATTAATTTAAGTAAAGAAAACGAGCGTGCCAAGATTCGATTTAAACTCTTAACTACTTAGTTAATAAGAATTTGATACTATGTTAAAAACATATAAATCTTAAAACTTAATCTAAATGGTTTATATTAATCTCTCACAGTCCAAATTCCTTCCACTATATATGTATACATATGTTTGTTTGTTTTTTCTTTTAGTTATTGGCCGAGGTTTCTTCCATTGATTATGGGATCACATTTTCTAAGCATATATACCAAATTGCAACTGTACTTCTGAATGTGTATACCTGATAAGGCTGGTTTTTGAGGATCACCTTCTTAAGGAAACCAGGGCTTCCACACTAAAACAGGGTGAGGAGGTGCGTGTATATGACAAACATAAACAGCTACGACAACAGGTAAGGGACCGGAGAACATAGATATTAATTATAAGCAGGGAAGAGACCGGGAGTACATAGATATTATAAACAGCTACGACAACAGGGAAGGGACCGGAGTACATAGATATTATAAACAGCTACGACAACAGGGAAGGGACCGGAGTACATACATATTATAAACAGCTACGACAGCAAGGCAGCAAACTTATTAAAGTCCTGATCTGCTGATCAATACCGAGCTTTTACCAATGGTCATGGAGTCATTTCTTTATCCTTATTTGGCACCCAAACGAGAGTATCACTATCTATAAAGTGACAAACAGCAGGTCCTGGCTTAATTTTGAGAACTTCAAACGCCATATGGTCTGGACTCCAAGCTGACGTGTTCAGGTGGCAAACCGTTACAGCCTTCACTCTTGTGCCATCAGCACCCACTAATGGAACCTCATCAACCTCTGTGTCTGCGATTACATGGCAATAGTGCACTGCATAAGGATATCTCATCTTGTGACACACTGCTGCTTTATGATCTCCAATCATTCTCACTTCGGCTGAAACCGTATACTCTTGCTTCTTGCCTGCTCCAGTCGAGAGTACCCGAACATTTTGGCCAAGCCTTTCAACACTATAATCAATTAATGACTCTAGAGATGTAGCACAATATTTGTCTTCTCCTTCCATGTTTGGCTCCTCGCATCCTCCTATTTCTTCTCTGATGACCTGAGCCTCTTTTGAGTTGACTTCTAGTGTAAAGTACTTCAAAATCTCTGGTATTTTGTCACTGGAAAATGGTATAGACTCTGCGATTTGACGAGGCAAGAAACTAACCTTGGTTCCACTATCCGTAAAAAGAATTTTCAATTTTTTACCTGGATGGAGATCGTTGTACTGGTAGAATATCGTTGAGTCAGGGAGGGCAGACTTTAGGGATTTTTTATCGCCTCTTTTATAGCCTCGTTTGTAAACTCTTCTATAGATTCTTTGGATAACAGTAGCACTTACGTTTTCATTAGCGAATTCTCTGGTGATTGAAGGATAATGACCAGGTTGTAGAAGATATTCCAGGGCTTTTGGCAATGGAGTGTTGGGCAACCTTGAGTACCAATACTTCTCAGTAGGTGGAGAAATATCGCTAGGGAGGAAGGTGGCAACTTTCTTTGGTAAAGGGACATTGTCAGCAGCCACAGCCACTGTCGTGTGGGATACACCGATGGTATTGGCAGCGGTGGAGAAGGTAATGTAGAGGGAGAGAGTAAGAAAGAAGAGGAGGAGCAGTGCACAAGAATTGGCTATAGACATTTTTTGAAGATAATGAAGAAGTGAGCAAGTGACATTATTTATGGAGGTAAATTTGTTTATATCCTGCAAGGCAACACGCGTGTGAAGTGAGAAGTTGACAAGTCAAAGGTAGAGACAAGCTCAAAGACACAAGGTCTGCTTGGTAGCCAATAGGGTTTGAGAGAGAGAGAGAGAAATGGGGTTGCTCAAGGAATGAGGCATATCATTTTGCAATCGACTCCTTCCATTTTTGACGCTCGCTGACAGAGCTGTCAGCGCTGCTTGCTCGAGGCAGTGAGGGCAGCTATGTCCTTGCGCTCTCTCTCACGGGCGGTGCAAGTGTGTGGGGTTGATAGTGACCACGCCTTCCCTCACTCCTGTCTTTGTCTGCCCGGCATTCAAGACGCGATAATTGATCAAATAGTATACTTTGTATATTAGCGAGGAAAATTAGAAATATTGACAAAAAATTGTATAGTTTAAAAATAATTAGTCATATAGTATACTTTGTATACGTGATAATTCACAATTATAATATTTAAAAATATCACGTTTAGATATGGTGATTTTATCCATTGAATGTTATAATTTTAAATTGTATTTTAACCTGGTTTGTTTTTCTCTACCACCATTGTAGCTTTTCTCTTTATAAAAAACTTGCTGTTTATATTCTTTCTTTCTAAAAAACTTATTGATACTGCCGTCCTGGCTTTATAGTGTGTTTGTTGTCCGCTAGTTTAACCTCGTTTGTTTTTCATGTTAGTGGTGAAACAAATACAATAATTTATTTAGTAACAAGGAAAGTGTATTTTATGCTGTGAGAGTCATTAAAAAATTAAATATAAAATATAAGTTTTGTGTAGTAGTTTTTATATATGTTTTAATTGAGTTTTGTAAATATTTTTATTTTATTTAAATATTTTATATGTTTTTTTGTTACATATAAACTTCAACCATAATTTTTACTAAACACATATTTAAATCCAACTAATAATAATTAAAAATATTTTTTTAAAATTTATTTTTTTCAAATCACAACCATAAAAATTACCTAAAAAACAAACACAACTTTATACGCTCAAAAATCCATAAAGTATAAACCCTACACCACTTTTCAAGTCACGAGCGTAGACTTCCACCACTCCCTAGTGGAAAAATACTATGTAAACAAACTACATTTGTATTAATTAAGTGTTTTTCATAGTTAATTTATGTCAAAATCACTCTTCCCATCTCACCAAGTTTAGTGTCAAAATCACCATCCATAAAGTATAAACCCTACACCACTTTACAAGTCACGAGCATAGACTTCCACCACTCCCTAGTGGAAAAATAGTATGTAACAAACTACATTTGTATTAGTTAAGTGTTTTTCATAGTTAATTTATGTTTAATTTGTGCTTGCTTGAAATTAAGGTTTAATTTACAAATTAGGTTGGTTTAAAATTACAGTTTGATTGAATTGTGTTAATATCTATTAATTTATAAAAATAGGGTTGATTTTTAATAATGAGCATGGAAATAGCATGAATTATGTTTCATTTTAATCAATTATGCTTGCGGTGATTTGTCAACTAAGTTGTTGAAATTAAGGTTTTTGATTGGTTTATGATAAATTACCATGAATTTATATAATTAGAGTTGATTTCATGCAAATAAACATGAAAATAACATGAATTAGAATGAGTTTTGATCAATTATGTTTTTCGTTGATTTGTCAGATAGGTTGGATTTTAATGAATTTTGCGTGGCGTTGAATGTTTGGATAAATTATTGAATTTAAGGATTTTGTATGAATTAGTAGAAATTAATTATGAATTCAAGCAATTAGTGTTTTTTAGTACAAACAAGAAGTTCTTAAAGAAGATGACTTAGTCATTTGGTTATATCTTCTTCTTTTTATTAGGGTCTTAGATGTAGTTGAGTTTGTGATAACAAATGATTCTGAGTAGTCATGTATAGTTTTGCCATAACTAAATAAGGATATGCTCCAAACATACCAAACATATTATGCTCTAAATAAGGATAACTAAATTATGACCTAGAAGATGCATTTATAAATTAGTGGGACATGTTTAGGACTAAGAAAAGGTCTAGTCGCACCAAACTAGAATAAGGGATCAAAGGGACTATAATTTTTTATTCCAACATTAGATCAAGTTGAAATTTTTACAGGAGTTTTTGGAGACTGTTTATTTTCTATAATAGCCACTACATCACTACATGTACTGTTGGTTTTTAAAAAATCTCGCTCAAAACCCATGGATTTGGTAATTTTGTTATTTTCCTTGTGTTTTTTTTTCATGTTTTATTTTAAATTTTATGCTTCTTTCATTGGCTCTTTGACATGCCTCACATTATCTAATATAGTCCTTTACTTTAAATTTCATTACCACCTAACAAAAATCCCTCATTGGTTGGCTTAGGGGTATCTCTGAATGACCTACTGTTGGATTGTCATATATATGCTACATGATTGTTGACTTGAGGGGAAATTTTTTATAGATATAAATTCCTTCCTTGTACAGCAGCACCCCACCATTTATTTGGTACCTCAGGTCACCTATAGTGTCACCATTCATCTACTAAAAGATTTGTTGTATTTCCTTCACCTAGTACAGCTTTCTTTGAGGTTTTCTACTCACCATTACTATCCACCTTAATCCGACTCTAATAATGAATATAGTAATATTTAAACTTGTAATCATTTAATTATTAAATTTTAATATCATATTTCAATTCAAAAATTTAATTTATCAATTGAAGTACGAAGAATGGTTTTATATATCACTCTCTTACGGTCCAAATTCCTTCTTCTTTTTATGTTTACAAATTTTTGTTTTTTTATTTTATTTCTTGACCGAGGTTCCTTCCATTGATTATGGGATCTCACATTTTCTAAAGCATACCAAGTTGCCGTGGTGATTCGTAATTTTTGTAAGTGTCCTGTTTCTTTATTATTCTTAAGGGATCAACACAATAGGGCTGGGGAGTGCATATGCATTACAAACACAAACAGGTAAGACATGCAACAGGGGAGGGAACGGGAGTACATACATATTACAAATAGCTATGACAACAAGGCAGCAAATTTTATTAAGGCCTTTTATCAAGACCAAGCTTTGACATATTTTCATGGAGTCATCTCTTTATCCCTTCGTTGGCACCCAAACGAGAGTATCACTATCGAGAAAGTGACAAACAGCTGGTCCTGGCTTAATTTTGAGAACTTCAAACGCCATATGGTCTGGAGTCCAAGCTGATTGATGTGATTTATTATAAGAGTTTTCAAAATATATTTATTATTTTTAAATTATATCGAGTATTAGCTGAAACAAATAAGTCGCATTACTATCATTTAATTGACAGGTTGATTTGTTTTATTTTGATTTTGCCTGTTTTCACTACTACTATAGACTTGATATTTTCGGCTATGAAACATGTTAAAACTGTACTTCTTAATAAAATGAAAGAGGAGTTTTTAGCAGATTTTATGATGATTTACATTGAACGAAAACTTGTTGAAGATATTAATTCGGATTCAATTATAAATGAATTATATTCTATAAAATATCAAATGGTGCAACTTTAATAGTGTAATTTATTTTTATTTTGAATTTTATGTACTTAAAATTTTATTTTTTATATATTTTATGTTATGTATTTGAATTAAAATTTTATTATTAACTTAACAAATTTATATATCCAAGTTGACTATTAATTTTAAAAAGTAATTTATATGCATTTATATCATACTCTAGAATAAAAAAAAAATTCTGACTCCGCCCCTGACTCCAAGCTGATGTGTTGAGGTTGCAAACTGTCACGGCTTTCACTTTTGTGCCATCAGCACCCACTAAGGGTACCTCATAAATTTCTGTGTCTGCGATTACATGGCAATAGTGTGCTGCATAGGGATATCTCATCTTGTGACACACTGCTGCTTTGTGATCTCCAATCATCGTCGCTTTGGCCGAAACAGTATACTCTTGCTTCTTGCCTGCGTCAGTGGGAAGTACCCGAACATTTTGGCCAAGCCTTTCAACACTAAAATCAATTAATGACTCCAGAGATGTAGCACATAATTTTTCTTCTCTTTCCAGTCAAAACGTACGCAGAGTTTTCAAATGGATTCAATTGTTTATTTTCACTTAGTAACTTCCTCTGTTACAAGCAGAATATATATAGCTACTCTACATAAGAATCCCTACGTTTCAGATCCTATAGTTTAGGACTGATTTGCTAATTACAATTTCGCTGAGAATTGTACTAAACGCGTGGTTTGACAATGCCTTGGTTAGTATATCAGCGAGCTGGTCTTGAGATCGAACATGAGGAACTTCAATTAGCTTTTCTTCTAGCTTTTCCTTGATAAAATGCCTATCAACTTCAACATGTTTAGTACGATCATGTTGAACAGGATTATGAACAATATCACATGCTGCCTTGTTGTCACAATACAACTTCATAGGATTGACTGGCTTAATATGTAAATCTATCATCAGATTTCTAATCCACAACAATTCGCATATAGCTTTAGTCATCCCTCTATATTCAGCCTCAGCACTTGATCTAGCAACTACCTCCTGTTTTTTTACTTCGCCATGTAACCAAGTTTCCTCCTACAAACGTGAAATAACCAGAAGTAGAACGTCGATCTTGAATAGAACCAGCCCAATCAGCATCTGTATAACCATTAACATCCAAATTGTGTCTTTTTGTGAACAAAATTCCTTTTCCTGGAGACGACTTCAAGTAGCGTAAGATACGGGTGACAGCATTCATATGTTCTTCGCTTGGAGAGTGCATAAATTGACTGACCACACTCAATGAATAAGCTAAATCAGGTCGAGTATGTGCAAGATACATTAACCTTCCAACCAACCTCTGATAGCGTTCTTTGTTAGTCGGAACTTGATTGGAATCACCATGTAGTTTCAAGTTCTCTTCCATAGGAGTGCTAGCTGGACTGCATGTTGTCATACCTGTTTCACTTAGTAAGTCTAAGGCATATTTTCTTTGTGAAAGAAAAATACCTTTATCTGACCGTGACACTTCAATGCCCAAGAAATACTTCAACTCTCCAAGGTCTTTCATCTCAAACTCACGGGCAAGGTGCTCGTGTAATCTTTTCCTCTCTCCTGAATCATCTCCGGTTACTATTATATCATCAACATACACAATGAGAATTGTAATGTGTTTTTCATTATGCTTCAAGAATAAAGTGTGATCCGAGTTACTCTGTGTGTAACCAACTGTCTTCATAAAATTTGTGAACCTTCCGAACCACGCTCTGGGAGACTGCTTTAAACCATATAGGGATTTTCTCAACCTGCAGACCTGTTTATTACCTTCCGTTTGCTGTTTACAGCTAGGAGGTAATTCCATATATACTTCTTCTTGGAGAGTTCCATGTAGAAATGCATTCTTTACATCAAATTGATGTAGCGGCCAGTCAAGATTAACTGCTAGAGATAGTATAATACGAACAGTATTAAGTTTGGCCACCGGTGAAAAAG
>Ga0307517_10013244_pt1 | contig 11225 bp, 2 predicted proteins | sample 23_EM_MG_FD_194515 | JGI IMG/M metagenome (GOLD analysis project Ga0307517, IMG submission 194515) | Populus trichocarpa ectomycorrhiza microbial communities from riparian zone in the Pacific Northwest, United States - 23_EM | ecosystem: Host-associated > Plants > Roots > Unclassified | place... | reverse complement strand
TATAACAATAACTATAAAACCTGGTATTTTTTGTATTTTTAAAAATTTAATCAAAATAAAGGATTAAAATCAAGTTAGAACATGATGCGTGCATTGATTTAGTTGTGTTAATTTTTTTTATTTAAAAATTCAGTTATTTATAATCACATGGAGGTAGAATAAGAAGCAAAACATAATAGTTTTTTATCGAGGTTTGAATTGGATATATAATTTTTTTTAAAATAACTCTATTTTTTTTATTTATACCTTATAAAGAGAATCATTCCAATTTACACAAAGATATATTGTGTACGTGGTTCAACTATACTGATATTTATAGGTGAAAAGAAAAAATTCATTATAGTTGAAATTAATATAATTTTAAAAACTCCCAACCTTAATCCTAAGTACATATAATGAACAAATAACTATTTTATCAATAAAAATTAAATTAAAATAAAATAAATAGCATAATCTTAAAATTTTTTATGATTTTACGATTCGTTTTTACAATCCGAGTTTGTTTTACATTTTCCGTGCCGTGTCAAAATCGCGATTTTAACAACCTTGCTTGTGAGTAATGGCTTTGTATATTATTAATGGCGGTGTTGTTTCATCTGTTTTGAGTTTTAATCTAAAATTGGATGTAGCATTATGTGATACTTCCTTGTATATGGTCATTTCTGATGATTCAGTATTTTGGGATGAAATTTTTATAGATTATTTTAAATGTATTTCAGGGATTGGAAGGGAATACGTTGGATGGAGGTAAGAACATGGCTTAATTAGCTTGGATAGAACAGCGAGCTTCTTGTTTGAGAATGTGTGAAACGACTCACTGCAGCTTACTTTAGTGAATTTATTTAATAATCATTATCACATAGTTTAAGCTTGTTGGGTCTGTGACACTCTACTGAAGTGAGAATATTCATTAGAATGTTTGCTGATGAGAATATTTCCTTTGGATTTCGCTTTATAATTTAGCTTTTTTAGACGTGTCTTGGAAGCATTTTATCTACATTTAGAAGATGAATTAACTTTAGAAGATGAAAAAAGAAAAAAAGAGATCTTTTTAAAGATAACATGAACAATGGCTAAAGAGCCATGATGAAGAATGTGCAGCAGCAAACAAACAAGAAAAATGTAGATAAAATGACAAATTCTTATCCAAGTCCAAGTCTCCAAGTACTTCCACTCATTTGATATTATAATACTCTACTTATCTTCTCCTATATTTTTTTCCTGACAATGGTTTGATTTCTTTTTACAAGCAGGGCTGCATCGTTTTGTGTTCAAAAAGTAAGTTACTAAGAATGGATCGAAAAGTGGGATTTAGCTTTGCCTAAACTTGTAGCTTACTCTACATGCTAGATAACTGGACATTAGGGCATTACCCATATATATGTTTTAATCGAGGCAGCCTTGATCATCATGGAAAGGATGTACGTTCAATTCCTTAGTTTTCTTTAAATGACAGCCACGAGTTCTTTTTGAATTGAAGAGATGCCATGTATATTGTTCATTTAGATGCTGACACGTAAAGGATGAATCTTTCCTTATGGCCGTAAGCTTAGAGTTTTAGGGCTTGGTATGATTCCTTTGTTTCACTTTTATAAACCATATGAATGGCATGCTTGTGTTGGGTTTTTGAACCTGATGCATATATTTGGAAAGGTGGCTTGTGGTGAATGCATAGAATTGGTTTTTAGTATTCTAATGCTTTTATGTTGTTTTAGTTGCATGTTTACATTCTCAATCAAAAACATTAAAAAAAAAAAACTAGGATTTCATTAAAGTTATCAAAACAATTATCTAGTATGGCTGGGTCTCTAAAAAAACCAATAAAGATGTCTTTGCATGTTTTAGTATTTTATAAAATAATTGTCTTAGCATTTTCAACCAAAAAAAAAAAACATTTTGCATATATTTTTTGGTTTCATAAAACAATTTATAAAACTCATTGGACGTGACCCAAATTAAAAGGCCTATTAGGCATTCATACCCAAATCCTTAAAGAACCATCATGTTTTCTCACAACCATATAAAAAATATTTTGTTGTTCACTTTTCATATTTAAGGTAAATGAACTCAATAAGGGCCATTGTCGTGGATATTAAGAAAATTAGTGCGTCCTCCTGATTTCCAAACAACAAGATTCTTAGTCTAACATTCACTGAAAATAAAATTGAGAATATTAAGAAAACTTTTAGTCTAATATCAACAAATATTGTGAGTGAAACTCATATGCCATTCGACAGATGAATCTCATCGAGACACCTATCATGGACTTTTTTTTAGGATTTAGATTAGGTTCAATGAGCTCAACATAGGCCCATGGATCCTTCAATGACATGACTTGATCAATAGTTAGTCACATGTTATCATCAGGAATTAATGATCAACTTTAAAACTGTTAATTCACCAAGTGTTATCCAAAGATAATAAATGGGAGTGACAAAAATGAATTAGATCATAGAAAGGTTAGATTTAACCAACAATCAAGGTTTAACTCGTTATAGTAAATTCATTATTGCCTTATAGATATATCACCGGTAAATTATGCACAACAAATTGCAAAGAATAAAAGACAATATTTGTAATGCAACATACCTCATATATGATGTTTTAAGATAAATTAATTTTTCCTTCAGCATAATCAATCCCTTACCTTAGATATTTATTAATCAGTTAAAGTTTCTAGTAATTATAATTGACTCCTCTTTATATTTTTTTCTAATTTTTCAAACATTAAAAATAAGCTTATTATTTTTATGAGATCACCATGATATTAAGTATTACAAGGTTAGTTGAGTTGTCTTTGGAACTTCAGGGCCACCACCTTTTCTTCCCTCCTCCTCCCTTTCTTTTAACCCTTAGATTTGAGTGTTCAGCTTCATCTATGCAAATATGTTTGGGTTGGATTGTTCTAGTTTATTTTTAGGCCAATAATTCTTGTAATATCATAAACATAATAATGATGCACAAAAATTCAAAAACATACTTGACCATCACTTTATTATATAGGAAGCTGGAGTATGAACATATTCCATATGCATGCACGAAGATCATGCAATTGCTATATATATATGCTCCTATATATCTTGCCGTGTCAGTTAGCTTAGCTTGGAGGACTATTATCTAATTATATCTTTTAATTTATCCATCAATGTCAAACAAAGTAACCTCCACAAGCAATTTAGGGAGCCTCTCTTCCACATAATGTAACATACAGTAAATATGTTTTTTTAAGGACGAGGATGGTGATATTCAACCAAATTCTACGTCCTAGATTTCTTTTTTTTTCTTTATTAATGAGTCGTCCAAATTCGGAGTATATTTTAGTAGAATGGAACCTAAGTCTTGCTAAAGACATTAGGGTGAAAAGTTTTCTAAAGTGTTTTATTTTTATTAATTAGCGATGTTATGGTTAAATGATTTTTGAACGCGAATAAACAAAACGTCACTGCTTGTGAATATGATCAAAACTTTGGTTAATTCTTTTTCAAGCATGTTCCTGTCGTGTATCCGGTTGATCGATTAACATAGAGTATACCATCCCTTATTCTTATAGATACATTAATTTTTCCGCTTCACCCTCCATTTAAAATTTTCAAATTTTGCCTATTTTTTTTTAAATTGTAGCTTTCCCTTCACTACCAAAAAGCTGAAATTTTTCTTATTTTTAATTTACTTTTTTCTTACTTTTCTCTCAGTTTTTCCTCTAAATTCACCAAATTTGCTATAATATCTCACATAACAATTAAAACGTGAAAAGAAAATTGATAAAAAAAAAGTATGATTTTTAATAATTAAGAGTAACATTAGAACATTTAAAACAATTGGAGAGGAACATTGGGAAAATTTTGAACTTTATCATTAAAAATGGGACATTATCAATCTTTAGGATAAGAAATGAATTTTATATTTGATGAAGTCAAAAAGCTTTAGATTGAATTTGGACTTTCCACGACTGCTTTTAGGTTAAGGTACATGTGTTTGGTTATTCCACACTTTCTTGTAAAAACTAGTACCTTATCAGGATAAGGGATCCTTTTGATGCTTAAATAGTAAATTGTAAAAGGAAAAGAATGTATAACAATAAAAAATAATAATTTAGAAGATTAGATATTGTGATGGTTGTGTATTTATCTAGTGACCTTAAGTATTTATATATCCCTGGTCACATAAAATTAGCTTGTGGAGCATAGAGTTACATACATACCATGTGGAGTAATGGTGAAAAACAATTATCTAGAATGAGTAGGTAAAGTAATATAGGCATTATACTAGAAGGTTAGGCATCACGACCATCAGTGGAAAAGGTTGGTGTCCGCTAGTGCTTGGCAAGAAAGGTCGGCATAGTATTGACAAGGTGTGCATTGTACTTACAGTTATAGTTATTTGAGAGAAAATTAGGCACCACACTAAATGCTTGGAGGTCGCAACACTGTATTTTTATGTGTGCTGCTACTAGGCTCTTTGTGAATTTGTATGGTATTGGGATTTGGTTCTAGGATAGATTTTTGTTTATGTCAAAGCCCATTAATGGACAAGGTTGTCTAAACAGACAATTAAGTTCTCTATTTTTTTAATTTGTTGACCCATCAATTTCCCCTTAGTCTTTGAAATCGCATGCAATTTAAAAGACTAATGAGTTTCTTCTCTTAAACTAAAGAGCATAACATGAAGAATCTTTGTGACTATGAAAGTTATATAGAGATTTAGATGGAGACATGGAAATTTTATATGAAGATTGTGTTTTGAAGAATGCTTTGTGATTGCAAAAGTTATATCGTGATAAGAATTGTTCCACTGATAATAGAGTATCAATGGACAAATTACCATGATGAATATTTAAAGAGCTCATTATTTGGAGACATTGAGATTTTGTTGTAGACATGGAAATTTTATATAGAGATTTTGTTTGGAGATATGGAGATTTTGTTTAAGACATGGATATTTAATTTTCATGGAATGCATAGAACTTTTGTATGGAGATTTAGTTGAGAACATAGAAATTTTATAAGAAGATTGTGTTTTGGAGATAAGAAATTACATAAAGAATAATGTATAGAAACTTTCTTGGAGAGGTAATATTGATTTTTTTTTATTCAAAACTTCAAAAGATTTTCTCATAGAGACTATTTGATCTCAAGAAACGTATTATAGGATGCGATAACCTCATTTTCTTTTTGTTCAGGTTACAATTTTTTTCTTACAAACTATTAAACATAATTATTGGGTGATTACTTCTTCTATCTTGTTTTAGGTTATAAAAATCCTCAATGTTAGCCCATTATCATAGTAAAAGAAACAACATTTATTAGGGTTTCTTATGTTCACACCACACTTCATAGGAGGTGGATATTGTATGATTTTTTTCTCTTAATGGTAAACAATATCTTAGTGTGTGTCAATTGATCACGAAAAGGTCCTTTTATATTACTTTTGGATTCCCTGTGACTGCTAGGATATTGGTAGTGCTTGAAAGACTCTTTTATATGTTGTTAGAGCCAAGAGTGTTATTTCCTGGTCGAGCTTGTTTTTCTACTCAAATGCATTTTGGCATTGCCTATTTCATTTTAAAAAGATTTAGTTTGAGAAAAGTATACATTCTTTCCTATAAAAAAATAGTTGTAGACTCTACAAATCAGTTGAGTTCTTTCATTTCAAGTAGACTTTTCTCGTTGAGCATTTTCTTATTAAGCCCTTAAATATATGCTCTAGTACTTTCATCTTCTCGTTGTATGATGACGAGAGCTTAGTTGTGTTTTTTTTAGCTGGTATACTTGTCCTAAAATGAAAGATGAGTCTGGCTTAAAGATAGGGAAGGTCAAGCATAGAGTTAGGCTCTAAGCTATGGCACCACAACCTAGTAAATCCTTGAAATATTGTTGGAAAGACTTTGCATATAGCATCACTATCTTGTGTTACAAATCCAATAATACTTAATACATCTTGTATGTTCTTTCTTAAATTTGTAAGTCCATCATAATTGTTTTAATTAGCCTTTGTGAACACGCAATCCTTGGAGAGATACATATGCAGCACTCGATGATAAAGTAATCTCTTTTTTAATGGACATGATATTCCTTTTTAAAAGCTTGTTTTGTTATTGATCTCATCTTGTGTCGGTGTCTGTTTTGCTAAGTCCATGAGTGAGACTCAAAGAGAGATTGATGATGATAGTCATTTTTATGACTAAGACCCAGTGATGTTTTAGTTTTTATACCATTGAGATTCATTCAAAAGTATCCAGTTTCTGAATATTTTTCATGGTAGTAGTGGCTCTTTTGAATTGTTAAAGTATGAATATTCTCATGTCTACTTTCTTATACATCATTATGATTTGTTCCTTCAAAGAATTAGCGTTGTTTATATGTACTAAATGGTACAAGTAGTGAAGCTAGGTGGTGTCACTTGTTGAGGGAGTACATGGATATTAAACTTTTATTGTGTACCTAGACTAGCTTAATTGTGCTCCTTTTTTTGATGGGTAATTTGTTGAAGATTTAGAGGAGCTAATGTACCTGCTGTGGAGATGTTGGTTACTCTACTATATTACAGTGTTTCTAATTTGTCAGACATAGAAAGTAGGAAAGAAAATTAACTTAACTGACTTTTATTCAAGTTTTCATAAATGACTTTATTATAAACGTCATAAAAATTTTAGATGTGATTTGAGCTTTTCATGGTTGTTTTTAGGTAGTAGTACTTGGGTTTGGTCATTTCATACTCTCTTACAAAAACAAGTCCCTATTAAGATAGAGGACCCTTCCATGCTTAAGTTAGTAAATTATAAAATGAAAAAAAATATATAACAATAATAAATAAAATATAAGAGAGTGTATATTATAATGGTCATGTGTTGTGTTATTTTGTGGTCTTATTGTTATGTGTGGTTACTAGTGACCTGAAGTATTTTATATACCTTGATAATATGAAATTAGCTTAAGTAGTGTGGAGTTGTAGATATACTATATGGAATAATAATGATAACATGAAACAACGTTTAATATGAGTAAAAAAATAGGGGTTTTAGGTTCTAATGTTACAGATTGAAATCGTAGAGAAATATAGAAAAACTATGATATTTTATGAAATAATGATTTGACAAAAAAAAAAAATAACACACCAACTATATAAATAATGCTTTACAACCAACCTAACTAAAAAATTCAAAACTAAATAGAAAAAATAATTAAAATTCAGAGTTACCAAGGAAAATAAAATAACAAAAATAACAACTTCACGGCAAGATCCATATAGGGGATGATCGTTAAAGCCAATCTCCTAAGGAACTAAGCATTTAGAATAATCTGGTAAAATTTAAGCATAATCCAAATATAACCAGATATAAAGTTATTGTTATTTTTATCAAGCTCCGTAATTGATCCATCAAGGCTTCTTCATGGAATTCTTTTCAAACTTGCCCTTTTAGCCCTTTTAACAGGATCCATATGCATATTTATACGTGGATTATGACTATTGGCATACTTAATTTCTCCATAACAAGATCAAGGTAGCACATTATTGTAACTATAAAATAGTTATTAATATGATATCTGCTTGCAATTTTTTTTGATAGAAACCATTTGTAATTACTTGCCGGCTAAAATTATTAAATACATACAAGTACGTGCGTGAATATTGTAGCAGTGTACGTATATATTTAATTAAACGTACCAGTTGCAACTAAATTTGTCCTTATTTTCTTTTGAAATCAATAAATTATGATGATAAGGACTTAATTAGGTGACATTGTTTCCCAAAATATATTGATTAAATATTGTATGATTAGTTAAGCTAGCATTTAGTTACTATACTAGAATAAAAAAACTTAAATATAGTGAATAGAATTGTGTTTGATAGTGATGTATATTATAAAATGATTGTTTTAATATCTTGATTGATTATGATGAACAAAATAAAATAAAATATAAAAACTCTATTTTACTCTCATTACATATTACTATATATCAAATTTACATATTTTTTTAAAAATTATCACATATATTTTTTTTTACTTTAGTATATATTGAGTGTCGACATTAATAATATTATAATAACTCTAATTATAAAATTTGACTCGATCAAAACTCGGGTTAACCCAAGATAAAACATGAGTAAAAAATCTAGTGATTTTTTTAAAAAAATCATTTTTGGTAAAAAAACATAGGTTGTTTTGATTTTATATTTTAAATTTTTTTTAGGTTAACCCAGGCTGACTCTCTTAATCTGTGGCCTGGGTCTTATCATAGGTTGACTCCTAAGTCAGATTTTAAATCTATAATTATTATTATTTTTATTCATACATTGAGTTAGATTAACCTGGGTTAAATCTCCATACACGTGACCTGGGTCTTGCCTTAGGTCGAGTCTAGAGTCGAGTTTTAAAATTACGATAATAACCACTTTTATCTTTACATTGATCTGGGTTGATCCTCTTGACTCGTGACTTGGCCTTGCCTCAGCTCGACCTTCAAGTCAGGTTTTAAAACTATAATAATAAAAACTTTCATTTTTACATTGACCCGAATCAACCCGAGTTGACCATTTTGACTTGTAACAGGGGCCTTGTCACAAGTCGATCCCCGAGTCAGTTTTAAAACTATGACAATAATCATTTTTATTTGGACGTTGACTTCAGTCAACGGTTAACTTAACCTGTGACCGAGGCCTTGCTCTAGGTTGACCATTGAGATGAGTTTTAAAATTATAATAATAAATAATTTTATTCTTACGTTGACTCAGGTCAACCCCAGTTAACCCTCCCAGTTTGTGACCTGGGCTTTGCCCTGGATCGACCTTGAATTAAGTTTTAAAACTATAATAATAACTATTTTTATCCTTACATGTCTTAGTTGGATAATTTTTGGATTTAGAGTTTTTTACAAGGATAGTTTAAGAATAAAAAATAATAAATATTGTCTCTAAAGACATATCCCCTCTATATCTTTTATTTTGAAAATACAAAAAATTACTTCAAAATTATCTCATGAATAGATTTATTTTTATTTCTCTATCTCTTTAACCAAATATATTTCCATATCTATTATCTTTGTCCTTTTTATCACAGGAAAGTAACGAACACTACCTATATATCATTTGTAATTAAAAAAAAAGAAAGTTTCGTAGGTAGACAAGCAGAGTGACATTTCCTTCGAGATAGCTATTGTTTTAATATAGACTGTATTGATTTAAATTCCTTATTTATTCTCAAAGGAAAAAGTAATATAGAAGAGCAATAATTCAAATTGAAGGTTTTCATTTGTACGGTTTATTTTTAATATTTCCTGGTCACAAGTGTCATGTCAGATCCAATATCCGTTGCCTATAATTAATTCCCCACACTTGAATAATTTCTTAACCTTCATTTTCAAGGCCTTCATTCTCACATGAATTTGTTTTTTCTTCGAAATAAGTAGGTAATGAAGACAATTCCTTATGGTCATATTTTTTCAAAGAAGTCTGTCCATATCTTGCAAATTATAGAGGTCGAGGGTCCTCTTGGTCATTTTTTAATGGGAGAATTTATAATTCTCACCTCCTTTGTCTAATCTTTTGGATTTAATGAATGCGGGCCATATGACGAAGATTCATCCGAGCAAAGGCCGAAGAGACTCGAAGAATTTTGAACATGATCAGTGACTTATTTATGGAGAAATTATATATTAGCTGAAAAGAAGATTTTTTCTGGACAGCTTTTTAGATGTTGTTCACTTGCTCTCCATTCCATTACATGTTCAAGCTTCCTATTAGGGCTAACCTCTATTTATTCCTTGAGTTATATAGGCATTCCCAATTGGATCCCTAATGTTTCATACATTTCTCCATTGGTCCTTTTTCTCAATATTAATTAACATTTGTCTACCTAATGTGCATATTTTATCTCATAAAATAACATCATTTTGAAAGAAATTTAACACAAAAATTAATTCTCTCCAAAACATTAGTACATGTTTAATTGCATTGTTATGTATTCAATCTATTTTTTCGTTACATTTTCACTATCAAAACTAATGAAAATACATCACATGGCTTGCAAATGAATAAAATTAAATTTTTATATATATAAAATACCTCTTATTATAAAATAAAGAGTACAAAAAAAAGATTTGAAATTTTAATTACCGTTTGATAAACAGAGATTTAATATCCATTTTCGAAGAGTTATAAGCTATTCACACTTGACAAGTTTTGAACAAAATAAATTATATATGATGACATTTCTTTTATTTTTTTTTATAATTTTTTTAATAAAGGACATTTTGAATATATAAAATCTGAATTTTGTCATGTGTAAGTCACCTCAAGTATTTCCATTAGTTTTCATGGTGAAAGAAAGTATATATTAGTGACAGGCTAACAAATGACACTACCAATATTTTAAAGATAAATTAGACGTAATTATACATAAAATAATAGGTTGAACATAAGTACTAAAATATATTCATAGTCATTTTTTCTTCACCAGAAGTTTTTTTTTCAAATTGAAAATTATTTTTTATAATTCATGCAAAATGGACTTGAACTGAATTATTTCTTTCTCACTTTTTAACTCTTACGTGCCATTAATCTTGACCTTACGGACCAGGGATTTTGTTTTTTTATTTTGTTTTGGTAACTGTGTATGTTTGGATCAGTTTATACATATTTCGACTAATCTCTCAAGATTCTGAAGTTAATGACCAGGTAAGCCTCTTGTAATTATGAGATTTGTGATACTCGAACTAGTGATTTCTGAAAAGCAAATTTATAAAACCTGACCAGTTGAGCTACACCTTTCAGGATTGGAATTGAACATTTTTTTTTTATTAACATGGATGTTCAGGCCAGCTTGCATGTACCTCGACTAATCGCACAGGCCCTGAAGTTAACAACCATGTAAGTCTTAAGTGACTCTGAGGTTTTTGAAACTCGAATAGGTGACTTCTAAAAAACAAATTTAAAATCTGACCAGTTGAGTTATACCATTCAACATTAAACTAGAGCATTCTTTTTTTTTAGTTTAATGTGGGTGTCCGAGCCAGCTTGCGCGCACCTCGACTAATCCCACGGGCCCTGAAGTTAACGACCATGTAAGCCTCCAGTGGCCATCATATGAGCAACCACATGGCTCGAACCTGAGACCACAGAGGAAGCAAATCTCTTGGTCCCAAACTCTTACCACTGGACCACCACCTAGATGGTTAAACCAGAGCATTCTTTTTTTTCTTTTTTCTTTTTTTTTTAAAAAAAAAACC
>Ga0307517_10013243_pt1 | contig 11226 bp, 7 predicted proteins | sample 23_EM_MG_FD_194515 | JGI IMG/M metagenome (GOLD analysis project Ga0307517, IMG submission 194515) | Populus trichocarpa ectomycorrhiza microbial communities from riparian zone in the Pacific Northwest, United States - 23_EM | ecosystem: Host-associated > Plants > Roots > Unclassified | place... | reverse complement strand
AAGGAAAAAGCAAATAGCAATTATAAAAATAAGGACCAAAATTAATATAAAAATTAAATTTTAAGAGATGAAATTGAAAAATAAATATTCAAAACAAATTATATATAGCAATCAAAAGTTTGAGGATTAAATTTGATATAATCAGCAAATAATGATATTTCTAAATTTTTCACAACTTCCGGAAAGTGTTTTCCGCCCAAATTTTCCAGGAAAATACTTTCCTAAAAACCAAGCCAAATTTTCCTTTGACTAGGAAGTGTTTTCCGTTGACCAACTTTTCTAATGGCAAACAAATACAGGAAAGTTTGGAAAGTGGTTTCCCGAAAACCACTTTCCGGAAAACAAACACAGCCAAAAGAAAAAACACTTTCCTGAAAACCAAACTAAATTTTTCTTTAACTGAAAAGTGTTTTTCGTTGACTAACTTTTCCAATAATAAACAAACACAGGAAAGTTTAGAAAATAATTTCCTGAAAATTAATTTTCTAGAAACAAACATGGATATTTAGTCACTGTCTATTTTTAGAGATGCCTTCTGTGGGTCCCGGATGGGTTAGTGTAGGACACGTGTAAGCATTTTATTAGAGACTGAGTGGTGTGTTGGGCTACAGTGACATTTCCTTTTGAGGATTGTGGCTTTCAGTTTGGTAAAGAAAATAATACATTTTAAAAGTCTTTGCAGAAATATTAAGTTAAATATTTTTTTAGTATTTTTTAATAATTTTAATATTAAAAATATAAATAAAATTCATTTTAATATATTTTCAATTAAACAATCTATTTAAAAAAATATTATGCATCGCAATTCCTAACACCTTTAAAGCCACAGATTTCTTGATGCCAGAATTTCGGACAAACATCACTCCTCTTCCTTCTTGAATTTTAGTTCAATTCTAAACACTCGTTTGGATTTGGTTAGCCTTTTTCCAATGCCATTGGAAGTTTTCAAGCACCTCAAGAACGAAGCTAAAATCAAGAAACTATGCCACCGAATTACAGAAAACAATTGCTAAAAATACTTCAAGGAATTCATCAAAAAAAATTTCCTCATTCCTTCCTTCATAACGTTAGCATGGTCAACGTTTTGATAACTTGTCAACAAATGATCAAGTTATTGTCATCCTCACAAAAAATGGTGGCTGCTTCTCAAGAAACCAAATTGATTCCATGCTGCATACTACTTTTTGGCGAAACTCAAGCGCTTTGGGTTGATATTATCCAGTTGAATTAGTATTGTTCCAATATCTCCTTCAGTCCACTCGATTGATTCCTTCTCTAATAGCTTCATGATCTGCAAAAGAAAAGGGAGGAAGAAGCTATAGATTTTGTTTTCGGTCCTGGGATGATAAGTAAAACTTGAATAAGAGAATCAGCTCCCTCTCCTTCAGGGAACTACCGCTGAGTTAAGCACCCATTGGTGGGCGTAAGTATCGTTTTTGGTTCAATCTCTCAAACAAAAGACTCTTTTCACACTAATATCTCAGCCTCAATGAATCCTTAACAGAAAAGACCAAGGTTAAATTAAGGCAGTCTTACCAATCTTCTACGAGCCCCTTTCGTCACATCCCTTTTCGTAACATCTTCCTTGTTCGACTCGATGATGACTTTGAGGTACGTGAAAGCTGATGGAAAAAAATATATCCGGATAAGATACATGATGAGAGAAAATTATGAGGGGAAAAGAAAACACAATGATAGCTTACATGGGATGCCTGAAAGTAAGAGAAGGTTACTCCTCAAGGAGCGTATTGCATCTTTCGTGCCATATTCATGTAGATCAAGCAACATCTCGTCTTGTGTCTCAACATTTCTGCTCATGAATGCTTCCAAGAGATTAGAAAAAAGTAATGAAAGAACACAGATTTACAACGCAAAGGGAATAGAAAAACCAAAGAGACACTACAAGAAATGGAAAAAAAAAAAAAAATAGTCACTAACTTGCTTTCAAAAATCTTCTGAGTAGATTCTTCATCTACCTCGTGAGCCTTGTCACGAAAAAAAAGTCCCTGCAAATACCAAGGACATTTACAACTAAACTTCTTATTTTATCCAACAGTGGCCTTCTAACAATTGAAATTGATATAACTGAGATCCCGTTAAACCCCACAGCTTAAATACATACACGACAGTTCCACTTGTAAGCATTTTCATTTTGACTATTATCCTACCAATACTTATGTTGACCAGCTATATCAACCGGACACAATTTAGTTTTGATCTTGTGTTCAACTACTTGGTAATCATCCAAGACAAAAAAAATCTTATTTGTATCTCAAGTGCTGATCATGTTGCCAGTGCAAACAAAAACATGATTTATAAACAGATTTCTTCTTTGTGACAACAGTCAGAAACCATACCTCATCCATAAGTTTGTTTGCTCGCTCATAATCTCCTTTGGCAAATGCATCACCACCCTGACAAGGGACATTCATATTTTATCATGACCAGACAAAAAAGGCAATTGATACAAACCATATTGTAGATTTCTTATGCAAAAAGCCAGTCTGGCAATTAAATTGCAAAAGCCTGTAGCTATAAATTTACCTGGGCAAATATTTTTTATCAAGTCACTAAAAATCATAAAAAATTGTTATAGAATCACAACAACAAAAAAATGATTCCCTTCATTAACCGGCCGGAAATGAAAATTTACACATACAGGTATAAAGGCCACTATAGTATTCGCAGCATAATAATAATAATTAGTAACCTACAGCTTTGTAATATTCATTCATTGTAGCCCGATACTCCTTCCAAGCTTTACGAAGAAGCTGGTAACTATCCTCTCCATCCTTATCTTCAACTGATGATGCTACTTGGCATGAAGAAAGAGCATAAAATAGACAACCAGAAAAAAGTCAACAAACTCAATTAGCCCATATACAAAACAATATTTTTTTTTAACAAAAAACCTAGTCCATAGAGTTCACACATGCTTTCCCAAAAACCATGAAGCTCCACACGACATGATCAGACACAGTTTTTGCAGCCAGTGAAGCAGCCCATAAGCAGTTTATTACTTGTCAAATAGATTATTACTAACCCCAGCATGGTAACATATAAACATCATAGATTGTTTCTTCTGATGAAAAGAGTAAAATGTATCAGTGGTGAATGAGACCTCTTCAAAGTGCATCATATTGATATTTGAGAATGTGATATTTCAAGAAAAGAAAAAAACAGATTCATTTTGCAACATGAATCACAAGCTGCCATGTTAGGCTCAGGAATGGGCAGGCATGACCATTTATTTATGACATTCCAGAGCAACCAGAAAAAAACCTGCCATAAACTTCTTGCTCGACACATCCCTTAGATACCATCAAGCAACAGCACTTTTCAGATTTCAGAAGGCAATTCACCATAAAATATGAAAGCAAGAATGGTGCATGTCACTGAATCAGCGCATTAATCCCATATCCCAGATAGAAACAATATAAACAGGCCATCAAACAATTCTAACTCAAGCTACAGTGAACATATATGAAAGGAAATCGTAAGTTCCCAAATTTATACAAGAATGTTTCGGTTTCTTTGTTTTTTTCTATTTTGGTTGAAGGGGGTGGCGGAGACTAGCAAAACCAGATCTAATGTGTCGCTCGGCTCTCGATGAATGAAAAAGAAATGTAGCTGCAGCAAAATGAAATCTAGTCCATAAAAGCCAAAATATGAACTCCAAGTCCCAAATTTCTTGCGACTGAGCTACTAAGGCATCCAAGCCTACTAAATTTCTTTTTTTAAAAAAAAAATACTTGGTTAATGAAGTTCCTTTCAAAAGAGTTCCTTACCTTTGTCATAATCTTGCTGGGAGTACACTGAATCAGCCTTGTTCTCTAAGGTAAAGTCTGTTAGAGGTTCAGCCACCGGCTCTCCATATACTATCGACCTCCGTTCAGCCTTTGTTTTTCTTCTAGATAACTCCTCAGATCTCTCAGCAGCACTAAAAAGTGCAGTCAAAACTTCGTTCTGGAGGTTGTTTCTCTCTTTCCCCAGCCCAGGTAATTCTCCCCGATTTGCATTTGAAATTCTGTTTGCACAGTAGTGAAAATACAAGAAAAAATAATGTATTATGACGTAAAATAATCACAAGGATAAGCTGTCTTTCCCTATTTATACAGAAAGTAGCCTATAGCTTAATAAAAGCTAACTATTTAACTTGCTAGAAATTTACAAGTATCATACCCTCCATGGGGACTCATCGATTGCAATTTTTTTTTACATGAAGGTCTTCCATAATTTGACTGTACATCTGTGAACTGTAAGACAATATTGCAAGAGGAAAAGGATATATATTAAGAATGTTGTTACTGCCCTTAAATTGGAGAAAAACCCTTAATTTCAACGACGATGATGTGAACTGTATAAAAAATACAAACTTATCCAACAATTGACTTCGCTTAATTTCTCAAAGTCTCAAGTTAACTAAAAACAAATACCAACTAGCAGTTTCACTGTAAAATATAAATCAAATGGGACGTACAATGATCTCCAATAAAAGAGTAGTTTTCGAAACATGCTAACCTTTCCAGTGGAACTACCTACATATTTGTTACTTTTGTCCGAAATCACTCCTGACAGATTGAGCAGTTCCTCCATGCTCTGAAAGGTGCAAAAAGAAAGGAAAATTCATAAGTGCTTACTAATGTAGATGATAAATTCATATCAATTGAGAACAAAACTAAAACATGCAGTATCTTAATGAATACTTCATTGGGCACATTAACTATAAAAGGTTAACCCTTGTTCATCAGATATGTTCAAGCATCAATCCATAGAGGAAGAGCAAACTTCACCGGTAGAGACATCCTACTAAACAGAAACAAAGCTGTAGCATGACTATGCTGGTAACACTCACGTAGTTAGTTTGAGAAACGTTGGGTATTTCCAGATACATTCCACCTTATAATGCCCTCCCTATAAAGATCCTCAAAATTACATAAACTTTCATAAGGTAGCCGTACTTGTGGGCATGATAGCATACTAAAAGAATGGCTTATAAGTCTGAAATAGCAAAACACTTAAATAGTTGCACAAATTTTAGGGTTTATTGAAGATTTCAGGATGTAATCACAAATTCAACATACTAAAGCCCAAGCCTTGTGGCTCAAAACTCTACCCTACTTTCTGAAGGCCTCTGTTCTATGTCACCATGAGTCAATGATGCCTTTTAGTCCTCTCAGTTAACTAATATAGAGTGCTGAACTGCCAAAAGTATCTAATTCTGATTCTTGGCAAGCAAGAAATGCCAACCCAAAGCATGTCTGGCCTTTAAAAGCAACTTGAATTAACTAGCATGTGCAGTCAAGATCTGGTTTTGAAAAAAATTGTGACTGTATTGGTAGAAAAGAGGGATTTGGTAAAAAATCAAACTAGTCCTTGATCATGAAAGAGGATATCATGCATACCTTTTGCATATCATATCCACATGCATCTGCACATTCAACATAAAACCTGATTAGAGATCTTGCTAGTTAGTTCATTTACATTTAGTAATGCAGGATGAAATCCATCAAGAACTAATCCTGCATCCCATGTCAGATTTAATTTTTTATTTTACTAAATCTTTATGTAAATTACGAAATTATACAGAATAGGTTACATAATCATACAGAGTAGATCTCATATTTTACTATAGAAAATTTCATCAAGTTAAAACAGATTCCACTCATTCAAGATATTTTTTCAAGGTAGAAATTATGAAACAGCCAATCTTAGATTCTCTTTATTAGGGAACATGTTTCACATCAATATGATTGACAGAGAGGACAAGAAGCAACCACAACAGATCGTAAAGATTTGAAGCATTGTTTACCAAGAACTTGTTGAATCACGCCCCTTTCCAGCTGGAAGCCATCTCCTAGCATGTTGAATAAAAAATCTTCCATATCCTTGTGCATATGGTCATGCTTTGATTGGGTTTGTTTGGGTTCTTCTCCCCAAAGTTCAGACATCGGGAACTCCTGTGCATCCAATTTCAATGGTTTGGTTGCCACACAAGAGCTATTGGCCACTGGCATGGATGTAATGTAACTTTTACCGAGAACACTTGAAACAGTTCCTCCTGATACCGGATGCCATTTTTGCTTTACAGTTTTGAACTTTTCATTTGCATCACACTTCTTCTTCGGAATATAATCATTGGATGACTCAGAAGATTTTTGATTCTCCATTGCCTCTCCAATGGATGAATGACTTGAAGAGGTAGGGGAACTTCCCTCCATATCTAGCAGGATTTGAACAGAAAAATCTGCATTTCGGCCTGCTTTGCAGTAAGCAGAAGCTATTTGTTCAAGAGAAAATTCAGAACCAAAAGCTTCAAGCAAGCCCTTCAAAGCCTTTTCCTCATCATCGCATTTCAATATGTTTGAAGCAGATACTTCCATTTCAATACACTATTAAAAGAAAGATGAAAGAAAACATTCAATGCACAATTCAGATTTTTTTACTGGAACACGGAGATCATTTAAATATCCACACAAACCATATCTGAGAGGAATTGAGCGATATCCCTCACCAAAACAGCACATACATACACCAGAAAGAGAAAAAAAAAAATTGTCTGACGCTTAATTCAGTAAAATGCAAACCCACATCACATGCTTACTACGGGCAAGACATGCTGACTTCCCATTCGCATACACCCATGAATTGTTTTTCACCAAACATCTAAGCAATAACAAAAATAATTGCAAGGCATTGAATTCATATGGGACAACAAGGAAAGAACAAAAAAAAAATACTAAAATCAAACAAAGCAATCAAAATGATGATACTACTTGCAGAAAGGCATTTAACGAGGGTGAGTCATCATAAAGAATAGATTTGGGAGAAAAATGCTCCATAACACATAGAAAAAACTATTATACTGACAAAAAGGACTCGTCGAGAGAGAAGCAAACCTTTTCCCTGGATAAAAAACCGTCCCCCAAATAATGCAGTCGATATGTTCAACAAAATGTCAATGACCAAGCAAATTGCAATCAAGATGCAGCAGAAGTAGTGAAACCAATCAAAAGATCTATAATTTATATTCAATAACTGGCCTCTCTATTAAAGTAATCAAATCTTAATTTCAAAGCTATTAAATTTAAAATAGAACTGGATTTGAGTTCCAACAGAAATAAACATATGCGTGGGAAACATTTCCAGTTTGTTATTGTTTCTTAAGGACCTGAAACACTTAAGGAAAAATCGCAATCATACAAGATTAAATTCATATGAACTAACTAAACAAGACCCACATTATTGGAACTAAAAGAAGCCAATAATAATAGATTAAAAAAAAGTATAAAGGAAGGGCATTCCAGAAGTATTACAGAGGCTATGCCTAGGAATTCAACTTTCAAAGCAAACCCTGTTTGTTTACGCGTTCACGCCATGTTTTTTTTAATTTTTTTTAATTTTTTGCTTTTATCAAATATATATTATTTTAATGTATTTACTAAAAATACAATTTAAAAAACATTCAAATCATAACATCATCATGCATTACCTTAAACTCGTGCCAAAAAAAAGTATTGAAGCAATGAAAAGGAACGAAGAACTGATAACAAACCAGCAAAAAGAAACCCCATTTCCCCAAAATGAATAATCCATGATCAGATTACAATAAAATTATGCATCGAACAATCTAGATTCACACTTTATATCCAAGAACCAGTCTTTGGCTAATAAGATAATTAAATCTGATCAAAAGCATTTAAATATACATTCACAAGTCACCAAAAATTCAAATTCCAACAGAAATAAAAGAAAAAACACTTACTTTCCCCAAAAGAAACCATTTTTACAAAATCAACAACTTAAACCCAATGAAGGTTTCTACTTTCTAAAGAAAAAGAACTGGAGTAACTCACCAGGGAGGTTCTGGCGGTGAAAACTTGTAGAGGGAGGTATGGCTATTGTCTTTGGGAGGTTGGCAGTTTGTGTATGGTTTGGTTTTTATATACAAAGAGAAATGGAAAATTTATGTTATTATTGATTAAATACTGTTTATTTATTTATTTATTCTGAGTAAAAACAAAATGATTGCCTTTTGGCGCTCAATTGCTTTGCTGAAAGGTAGAGTCAGTCACTGAGTTAGGTTTTTATTCTCTTGCTATTTTATTGACGCGTCTTCTTCTTTTTTTTTTTTTTTATTTGTTTCCTGCTATCCGTTCGCCTTCTCTTACAAGTTGTTTCGGGCCTCTTTATCAAAATTAAATTTGATTTTGACAGCTTGGCATAGGTGCTACCGTTATAATCATAGTTTATATATATATATATATATATATATATATATATATATAAAAGTTTAGAAATTCAATTGTTTTTTATTCGAAAATGTATTAAAATATTATTTTTGATATCAGCACATAAAAATGATTTGAAAACACCAAAAAAATATTAATTTGAAGCAAAGAAAAAAATAAAAAAAAATTAATTTTTTTAAAAAATATTTTTGAAATGCAAAAACAAACGTGCCCAAATTTAATTAGATAATTAAACTAATTATTGGTTTAACTAAATTTTATTAAATTAATATTTTATCTAATTCAATTAGAAACATGACTAAATTAGATTTTTTATTCTGAGTATAAATTAAGTTGAGTTTAACTATATAATATTGAAAAAGGGAAAACAAGCTTGTCATCTTCTTAATTTTTGAACCTTTACACTATATTGGTATGAGGTGTGCTGTTTTTAAGATCATTAATAGCGAAATCTAGTCTAGTTGATGCACAAATTACTTGAAAAAATCTTTATTATTAAATAACTTGTTATTTAAAATCATGAATCAAATATTGCATACGAATCTTTTTTTCTAGGAAATTATTTTAGTGTTAGCAGAATGGTATAAAAAAATCCCCAAGGGACGTAGCGTGATGGCAAAGAGCTTGAGATCTGCACAGCAGGTCTCGAGTTCGAGTCAGGGCATGCACCTCTTGTAAGAGCCTAGGACAGCCGGGGTTTTACTCGCTCACTTGGGCCCATAAAATACGCTTTCCGAGAGGTAGGATTTCCTCAAATCCAAAATAAAAAAAGAATGGTATAAAAAGGGACCATACTGAATAATTGTGTTAATTTTGCTTTATAATGATTATGATTGTTAAAAGAATGGTTGTATTGGTCAAGGGCAGGGATGAATTGCCCCTTTTAATTCATAATATAGCCTTGGTTGGTTTTAGGAGTTTAAATTTAACCCATTTCTTCGTAGATATCAACCCCCTCTCCTATTCCGATATTTTCCACAACTTGTCTACAAGTGTGATTGTTCTATAACAAACCTGTAATATCAAAATGTATTTGAAAATAAAATAAGGTAAATTAACTACTAAATGGATGATGGGATTTTATTAAGGACTTTATTAAATAGAAATTGATATAAAAAACAAGAGAAAGAAAAGTTTGCCGAAAAACCTTGCTCTCATGGTGAGGGTAATTTTGTATTTGACAATTGGATGAAACTAAAATTTTGTAAAATATTTTCAGATATATTCTTTTATCTTGGATTAAAAGTTTAGGGCAATCAAAGTTTGGTAAGACTTTCTAATAAATGATCGAAGTTGTTGTCCAGATTTTGCTTTGTATTTCTTGATGAGATCCACAGTGGTTTGCCATTGACAAAGAATGCAATCAACAATAGAATGGTAAACTATAGACATCCTATTACTATACTAGATTATATTCTTAATGAGTTGTATGCATTTTGTAAGACTGATTTGAAAATTGGTTATTATCAAATTAAAATGTAAAAAAGGGGATAAAAGAAAAAATAACTATAAGACTAAAAATGAATTATTTAAATGGTTTGTCATGTTGTTTAGTCGTATTATTGCACATGGTAATTTAATGATATTGACGACTCATATATTATGTGCATTCATAGATAGGTTTGTTGTTGATTACTTTGATGATATTCATAGTAATAATTTAGGTTAGTATATTGAGCATTTATGATTTTTGTTTAATATGTTACAAAAGAAATTGTTATGTCCTAATCTATTAAATTGGAAAAATTATTCACCATTTTAAAGAGTTTATGGTTTAACTCTACTAGATTTGATTTCTTCACTTGTTAATGAAGGGGTTAGACTTGATAGAAATAGAAAAAAAACATGTTATGAAAGCATTGTTTAAGAAGGTACGACAATATATTGATGAATTTTATCTACAAGTTGCCATATATTGTGTGTTTATTTCTATTTGTGTGATTGAGTGATTCTCATATTAAGTTCTTGATTAAATTTGCAATGATTGATCAATTTCATTGTGATTTATACTTCTTATTCATGTCTTATTGTAGACATAGGGTGGGGGTGATCAATTGCATATAACTTTAGTTCTTTAAGATAAGATTCTTGTTGGGTCAAGTTGCAAACTTTTCTTCAAGACCTCAAATTAGCAATTTTAGGAACAATTCCGCATCAATTTCCTCACCTCCAAAGCTTAAAATTAAAAACTATTTTTTTCTATAATTTAGGAATTCTACTTCCATAATACTTAAATAAAAGAGAAATTCAAACAAATTCAAACTCACATTTGAAATATCGTAATATGATAGCTTTGAATTTAAATATGACTAAATCTTGTTAACGAGCCAATTGTAAGTGCTTTGATGGAATCCAATCGTCCATTATTATTCATGCCCCTAGAAGATATCCTAGCCATTTATTCCATCCTTGACAACTTTCAAAGCCTTTTTCTCTTTAATTTGAAAAGAAATCTTCTTCTTCGTCCTCTTTTCTAGCTAGTATCTTTATAGTTACAATTTAATTTTTATCTAATAATTTCATTTAAGTACAACTAATCACCATATTAATATTGTTTTATATAATTGAACTTTGTAAATCTTATATTTTTCCCCTTTTATATATAAATTATAACTTTGTCAGCATTAATGGTTTTAAGAAGAAAACTAAAAGAACTCTAACTTTTATTGTTCATCCCCTTTTGAGTTACTATGGTTTTGCACGGTGACTTTTTTTTTATTTTCTTATTTTTTTTATATATATTTTTATTTAATCCCATCATATCATGTTTATTTGAGATTGAGCTTTATTATTATTTTGATTTATAATCTATAAGATTATTATAATCTTGAAAAAATATCCCGATATTGAACTAGTGCTCAATTTTACAAAAATAAATTTGTTTTTTTATATGAAAGAAAAATATCCTAATCTTTGCAATGTTGTGTTATTGAACATCCTTTGATTAAACTGCACTACACCTTCCTTGGCTGCC
>Ga0307517_10013242_pt1 | contig 11226 bp, 14 predicted proteins | sample 23_EM_MG_FD_194515 | JGI IMG/M metagenome (GOLD analysis project Ga0307517, IMG submission 194515) | Populus trichocarpa ectomycorrhiza microbial communities from riparian zone in the Pacific Northwest, United States - 23_EM | ecosystem: Host-associated > Plants > Roots > Unclassified | place... | reverse complement strand
TAATATAAAAATTAAATTTTAAGAGATAGAATTGAAAAATAAATATTCAAAACAAATTATATATAGCAATCAAAAGTTTGAGGATCAAATTTGATATAATCAGCAAATAATGACATTTCTAAATTTTCCACAACTTCCGGAAAGTGTTTTCCGCCCAAATTTTCCAGGAAAACACTTTCCTGAAAACCAAGTCAAATTTTTCTTTGACTGGAAAGTGTTTTCCGTTGATCAACTTTTCTAATAGCAAACAAACACAGGAAAATTTGGAAAGTGGTTTCCCGGAAATCATTTTCCGGAAAACAAACACAGCCAAAAGGAAAAACATTTTTCTAGAAACCAAACCAAATTTTTCTTTGACACTTTCCGTTGACTGGAAAATGTTTTTTGTTGACCGGAAAGTGTTTTCTGTTGACTAATTTTTCTAATGGTAAATAAATACAGAAAAATTTAAAAAATAATTTCCTAAAAAGTGAATTTCGGTAACAAACATGGCTTTAATGTTAATAATACGTACAGAGGAGTGAAAAAAAAAATAACCCCTAAATATAAAATCAGAAAATAATAATATTACAATATCAAAACTGTTTTCTTGTATCCCGCGCTTATTCGAAGACACTAACCAAACCAGTAACAGTCTCTCTTTCTCTCTCTGGTGTTGAATGTGGAATCCGATAATCCTCTCCGATGAAGAAGAAGAAAACCAAAAAACGCCGCTCCCATCTCTCCCTAAAAAACCCCGAACCCTACCCGATCCGACCATTCTAGTCCTCGACGTCGATGACCCGACCCCACACAAATCTCCCTCTTTCGTTCCCGAAACTCCATTGTCCGATGTCTCCATCGTCAAATGCACTTTCCCCCAAATTAGGGTTCCCGATTTTGATCCTGAAACCCTCTCTGGTTAGTTAGGGTTCCCAATTTATCCATTGAAATGTCGTTTTTATTTGCAATTAATTAGGGTTTTGTTCTTGTGTGAAAGGAAATGCTGGATTGATCTGTTTGGAATCCGAAAATGATGAGCCGGAAAGTGCGAAAAACTGGAAGGACAAGACGACTATGGATGCGGGTTATGATGAAGTCGAGGAGAGAAGAAGATGGAGTACTTCTACCAACTTTGACTCAGTCGATTGGCTTGGTAAAATCAATGTTGATTTAGTGGACAATGCTATTAAAAATCTCTTCGATGTTTAGGTCAAATTTACGGATGCTAACCGAAGATATTTTGTTTATCAGTGGATGCTAATGTAAATCAAATGTCCGGGGTCAGTTCTTCGCAACCGAGTCTCTCACAAGATGATATCTATCAGGTAATCCCTTAATAACAATAACATATTGCGTTTTTGTTTGTAGTTTATTTAAGGTCGAACTTGAAGAGAGAGTGGGATTGTTTTCTTACGATTTATATGAAATTGATGTCTTACTAGAAAATCTTGATGATAAGATCCATTTGTATTTTCTGTTTTTGAAGTCTTAACTTCATTTTTCTCTTTTCTTAAAAGTATCTGTAAATTGAAGTTATGTTGCTTGTTGATTCTGTTTTGATTTATCAAGTTAATTAAAATGGATTTTTCGAAGCTTTTTGTGAGAAGTTTATTAAGTTCAAAATAATTAAAGCCAAAACTCTGTTCGTGTTAAAAAGCGAGTAGCGATTTCTGCTGTGAGCATATGAGCTTTTTCATAGGTGTCTCAATTTTCTGATTCACATTAGCTTAATTATTGACATTGAACCAGATAGATGATTGTCCTGACAAAGAAAATTTTAGCATGGAGCAGATGGCTTGCACCTTGAAAGAGAAAAGGAAAACTAAAGTTAACTCTGCCAGGGAAAGTAGTGCAGATGAAGCAGTGGGAACGAAGAATACAAAAAAGGAGGAAAGAATTCGTTTAATGGAAGAAAAGAAGCTAAAGAAAGAAGTAATAATTTTAGTAATGTTACTCAACTTATATAGTATATGAGTTTATAAATTAAAATTATCTAATCAAAATCTGCTGAGCAGCAAGAGAAGTTGCAGAAAGCAGCTCTTAAGGCTCAAGCAGCAGAGTTGAAAAAAATGGAGAAAGAAATGCAAAAGTGGGAAAAAGGGAAGTTTGCTCTAAATTCTATTGTTGCTGAATTTGACACTAGAGTAATTGAACATGGCTCAGTGGGAGGTAAGAATTATTTTTTTCTTGTTCAATATATTTCTTCTTTTATTCTTCAGTAGATTCATTATGCTAATATATAGTTTTCTGAACTATCTACTTTATTAGTATAGGACCTCTGCTTACCAGGTTTGCTGATAAGGGCCTTACATATCGCGTAACATCAAATCCAATTGAAAGATCTATTCTGTGGACCATGAGTGCTCCAGAACATATTTCTCAGGTAATTAGTGTTCAGTAGATTTTGAAAGTACAAGCTAATTACAAATTTGCAAACGAGATACCTTGCCAGTTTCTTTCAAACTTGTATTGTTTTGCGTGCACTATGTGTGTTGTTAGGTTGCATTTCTCCTATCGTTAAATTATTACCTATATAATCCCTCATTATTTAATGCAGCTTTCTCGTGAAGCAACTGACATTCGATATGTAGCCCTTGTATATGAAGCAGAAGAGTTCTGCAATCTTGTTATGAGTGAATCGCTCCTGGATCATGTGTCTTCAGTTCGAAGCCATTATCCTTCTCATACAATTTGCTATCTCACAATTAGGCTGATGGCTTATGTCAATAAAAGGTGAGCAATTGGTGAAGTTTAATTAATGTAAATTTTTAACTTCTTTGTTCTTTCCATGTTTGATGCTTGTCTACTTTCTGTGAAATTTTATGCCTTGTTTCTGCTTCTATGATTGTGTTGTCTCTGTGTTTTGCATGTTGAGGGATAGTCATGTTTATCATAGCTGGCCAAAGAGACATGGATTGTTCATCTTGTTTTTAACCCTAGAAAATCAAGATTTAATAGATGAGGTCATAAGAAAAGTAGAGAACTGTGAATCCAAATTTATTAAAACTCATTCCAAAAACGAGAGTTCTTCAGATTAAATTTAAATTTGAAGCGGTGAGCAATCACTTGATTTGCAGAATCAGAAAGGAATGAAAACTATTTAAGTTTGCAAATCTGACTGGAGACATAATTCAAAGATGTGTGTTTGAATATCAGGAAATTGATTTCATTAATAAAATGGTGAATTTTGTTTTACTTGAGAAGCCTGAGTACTTATCTAGAACCACATAATTAAGCATTGAAGCACAAATCTCAATGGTATCATACAGTAGTAGCACTATTATGGCTATTAAGGGCTTGTTGATGCTGGTATCATACTGTAGTAGCACTATTCTCAATGCTACTCAAGTAGCACTCTGTTCAGAAATTTCTCCATCTTATTTAGTAATCTTTTTATCATTATGATATGCTAGAATGTTAGCCTGGTTAGCCTGGTTTTAAAGCTTATGATTTAGTTTAAAGGGATGGATTTAGCTTCCACCTTCCCCTCCTCACCTTAAATAGAAATATATTTGTATTTTGATACTAAATAATATATTTCCGTGAGTTAGTAAATCTTTTAAATAATTGATATGGTAAAATATAAGGTACAAGTACATAAGTTTGGGTCCTGGTGGATTTTGTGGTGGGGGGTATCTTTGCCACCTTGGTCTGACAGGGACAACTATTAATAGTCAGATCTGGCTAAGTTTCCATCTCCAAAGGGAGAAAAACTACCATTCAACCTGTCAGAGACCTTCCAGATTATTGGTCCCAAATGGATTCACCTTGTGGTTTTCTTCTAAGCAAAGGGCAGCATCATGTTAGGCGCAATAACTATGAACTCTATGCCATTTTCAACATGTTCATATTCAGGTCCAAATTATCAGTAGAAGATATGTGGAAAAGATTGCACATTGAAGAAGCGTCTATCATCATCCTCCAAGAAATAGATAGTGTCTTCCACTAATCACCATCCCATCCTCAACACCATCTTATGACCCTTCACCAGGTTCCACTACACATTCTTGTTGATCATGTGACTGGAACACATCATCCACAACGGGAAACAGTAAAGGAGACAGCGAATCACCTTGATGCAACCCTCTAAAACCTTCAAACCATATTATTTTTTATCCTAATTGACAATCAATGTAAATACCACTATTTACAAATATTTCATAATCTGCTTCATCTATCTTCAAAAACATCTCCACTCCTAGAAAATCCCAATTTACACTCATAGGATAGGCCTTCTTAAATCCACATTGAAACAATACCCTTCCTTGTCATCTCTAGACTCATCACCTTTTTGCTTCATTAACACCTGATTATGCTTATAGAATCTTTGTCCTCCATGAAAGTGCTTTTGTAATGCTAACTCTCATCAGTCAACACAAGCCTGGAGAATCCTGATAGCCAAGACTTTATGAACACCTGGCATCAAAACTTGTCGGTCTAAAGTCTAAAATCCACTGTAACTGAAGAATGCACTTGGGAACCAATGTAGCAAGCTCAAGTTAGCACTTCACTGACAATTCTATTGCAAAAGGATTCTCCACAAGCTCCCTTTTCAGAGATGAGGCCAATCCATATCCTTGATAATTTTTCTAGTGATGTCTCCAATCGAATTCCTTAATGATCTAGCCAACGAGGTAATCCCCTCTTAAATCAGGTCCGGGTTTCTGACCATTTCAACCTTCTCCTATCTTCCAAAGGGAATTGCAGTCATCATCATTCACTTTCCAATTTATCTAATCGTTCTCCTTTTAGCAGAACACTGCTCTTTCGGCCACAACTGACAATGAAGACCTCGACATTTCAATTCTTCAATTTCTTTTAAAGAATAGCAGCCTCATAAAGTGAATTCAGCCCACCATCCAGACCAAGGCATATTTTTCTAAGCAAAAACCGTGTGTTGGTTATCCTTGGCCTTTAACTGATCCTTGTAATTTGAACAGATTTAGCAATCTTTACCAACGTGTAAGTTGGAGAGAGAGCCTTCTCGAACTCTGCTTTGAAGCTGTTGGTAAATACAAGAATCTGCAAAACCCATTTCATGTAATCAGTACCCCAAAGTGCTCCTCACCGGAGTCTGGATTATTAACTGATCCCCAGCCTCAAAAATTAATCTCCAGATTGTCATCTCTGTTTCTCCACTCAGCATATAATTTTGGCGATGACCGCTCAAGGAGGTAAGAGTGTTCTCTTTGCCTTAATGTCCTTGCCAGAAGGCCTTGTTTATGGTAAAATGTGAATGGATAACAAGAACTACTCTCTCTTGGACGCCTTTTGGTGGGTTCTATGTGTTAGCTGAGATCCTTGCTACTGGAACAATGCGACTTTCTTCTTGCACTCTAACAAATGAAAGAAGGGCAACTGAGATGGTTTGGCCATGTCCAGCATAGGCCACATGTAGCATTGGTGTGATAAGTTGACAGGAGGGACATGGGGAAGATGAAGTTAAGATAATGTGGATGGAAGTGGTATCAGAGGATCTAAAACTATTGATATTGAAGTAGATTTGGTTTATGATCCACGTAGCCAATCCCAAATAAGTTTGGGATTTAGGTTCTGTTGTTGTACTCTCTAATAAATGCCAGCTACATCTAAAAAGAAAGTTGCTTCATTTGTGTAGCAGTTTCCATCTTCTCTAGCATTTTCGTTTACTTGATAAATATGCTGCAATGTTTGCTGCTGCTGTGTCAAAATGGAAATCTGTGATTGTACTGAAGCTTGTACTGTCTACCTTAGTGTTTTCTGCTATTCTTTATGTTGTTTATTTTTTGATAATGTTGTAGTATTGTATTGCTTTCTAAATTGGATGTTGACAATGTATTAGGGGAAAGGAGCAGTACAAGCAGCAGGAAAATGATGATGGTTGGAGATGTCCATCTGTTGAAGAGGTCAAAAGACAAGCTTAAAGTTTATACAAGTCTAATCACTTCCTGTATTTTCATAATAGATGTTTGGAAGGCATTATGAAGTTTAATAAATCGCAAACTTGTCTGCAGGTGCTAGCGAAGTTAACCACACATTTTGTTAGGGTACATTATAGGCTGTGCACAGATGAAGCTGAGCTTGCTGATCATGTCTTTGGTTTGACACGCAGCTTGGCATCTTGTCAATTTAGGTGCTGAAAATTATTTTTCTGTTGTCATCTAATCAGCTCAACTTGTAATCACCATCACACATCTTTTTATTCTTTTTGAATCACAACTCCTCTATCCTGATTTCTTTTTTATAGTTTAGCTGTTCAATTTTCTCACTCTTTCTTCTGTTTTACTTTTAATTGCAGAAAGAAGTTAACACAACTATCCGTAAATGCTAATGGGTCCTTTATCCCTAAAGACTTCATTGACAGAAATTTAATAAAAAAGAGTCCATGGTGAGTAATATTTTTTCCAAATTATATTAGTGACGAGCCTGCTTGTGTACATATTATCGTATAACTCTTAAAATCTATAAAAAATTGCTTATGTAAACTATTGAGTTCTGTTTCTCCAGTTGTCAAATGTTTTTATTCTAGTACATTTTTGGCAAGTCTACTTGCCATCCCATTTGCATTTTTCAACACTTTCTGTAACAAAAAATCATGATGTTTATTTAAATATACATGTGTTGATATTCTTCAATCTTCATGCTGCAGTTTTCCTATTATCATGAAAAAGCGATTTGCATATTTGAATCTAAAGTCAAATTGTTTGGAAAATAATTACTTGAGCTGATGCATGACAAAATTACAGCACCATGATGCTCCTTTCCTTTTTTTCCCCTTTACCTTCCACCAGAGACTTAAATGCTGAAAAATACTGAGATCATGCATAAAAACAGAAGATGCAGAACTGGAATGAGCAGAGAACTAGCAAAATTGAAATATTTTTATTAGGTTCTCCTTTTCAGTTTGATATGGTTTTGTTAACGATTAATCAGTGATACTATAAAAGTGAGTCAAACCGACAAAATGTTCTTGAAATATATCAAGTTTCCTTTGTAAGTTCATCCATAGATATGAAACTAAATATAGTATCAATTTTAGTTTCAAATCTAGCTGAGTAGTATATTGGCATGTTGGCTTTCCTTTTATATTTGCCTCCATTTATTTTCTCTGTTGCAATTGCTGTTGTTTGTGATTCTTCTATCTGCATTCAGGTTAAAAGCTTTGGTAGCTATTCCAAAGGTGCAGCCACGGTTTGCTATTGCTATATGGAAGAAGTACCCTACCATGAAGTCTCTTTTGAGTGTATACATGGACCCTAACAAATCAGTAAGTACTAAGAAAAGGCCACCAAAATTTTGGCATTAATGTTGACTTTCAAGCTTTGCCCTTTATGTATATCATTAATGGCCTATATACTACACATTTTACTATGGGTTTTTCGCTACCATCCCTGTGAATTGAAATGGTCCATTTTGGATTAATTTTGGGCTTGGATTTCATTCAATGTAGTTGACACTTCCACCATCATGCGGTCTATTGTGACAATATATCCTTTATATAAAAAGAAACAGGGCTCTTTAACTGGTCTGAAGATGCTATTTATTGCCATATTAATTTCACTAGGAGGGAGGGGGAGAGACTCAGAGAGCAAGGGAGGGGGTGTTAATGTCTATTCCTATATATGCAAATTTCTGTTTTTGCGCATGCATTTTGGTCTGGAAGGTCTGTTTACTATGCATATACTGTTAAGTAGAACTTGTGGAGTTTAATAGCACCAATCTTTTTACTAAAGAAAATTAAAGGACTGGACCAAAATGTTTGCCTGTCAAGTTTTCAATTACCTAGTGGAGAGATCTTGAAAATTATAACATGGAAATATGTGAGGTTCAGAATGGGTGTGCAGGTTTCATGTGATGGGAGATGCTGACCCTTTATAAAGCTGAAGGTATAATGAACCTTCTGATGAGTCAACAATAAAAAATAAAAAGAAAATAGAAAAGGCACAATTTCCCAAGGATGAATCGATTGTTATATGATTTTGTGACCCCTTGTCCTGGAACATTATAATCAACTGTGTCTTCCATATCCTTTTAAGGGAAAAATTAAATGAGCTGACGAGTACTAGAAAATGTTTTGAAGGATGATCCAAAATTAAGAGTATCAATGAATGAAAAGCAACCTAGCAATTGCTGCATAATATCATTAATTTATACAGACATTTATTTTGAGGCTATTATGCAAATGAAGTTACAGTGGTTGTGTTGGGAGTAAAGTTTGATGACAAGTACACTCATGCGCACTGCTCCAGGCATGATGTTGAATTCTTTAAACAAAGAAGATGCTTGTTTCAATAATTCTGCAGGTCTTTTTATTTTTTCCATTCCATCCATTCTCTTTATAATTTTTTAAAATTTACAAGAAACAACAACCCCTTTTCATTGTCAAATGTAAACCAAAGGCAGAGCCAAATGCTGCTCTTGACACTGTTGGAAGGCAGAATATTCCCCACCTCTCATTTGTATCCTTGCAGTGCACCAGTGTCTAGAAGATGGCCCTTAAATTGTGTAATTCTATTTTGTGCTGTTAGAGGTAGCTGCATTAGAATAACCATACATTTTTCTCTTTTATGAAAATGTAGGTGCACGAAAAGGAATTTCTGCTTGAGAATCTGACCACTGAGGGTTTCATTGGTGGTGAAAGAAGAGTGGGTCAGATTTGTTCAAAGCGAGTTTACAGGATACTTATGGCTCAAAGTGGAAACATCATAACTGATAACGTTGAAGATGGTGCTGACTTTTTCAGAGACCACTCATCTTAAATAACTCCCTGCTGTTATTCTCGGGGATCAAGAGTAGAGGTTTCTATAAATCATTTATAATTTTTTTCAGTCATTCTTTCTTTATGAGGACAATTGATCTGTTAACTTCACTTAGGAAAATGACCTTCTTGTGGAAGTTCTAGTTGGAATACACTCCCTCAAGTGGCATTTTTCATGTGTCATGATCAGTCAGGCCTGTTGACAAACAGAGCAAATGAAATCCATCACCAGTGAAGGTGGGGAGATTTGAGATAGTTCTGTCTTGTTCTTGTCAGCAAGTTCTCAGACATCTTTCAACGCATCTGAAGGATGAGGCCACCTCACGGGTATTCTCTGTAGCTTTGCACTCGGGATAACCACTCTTTGTGCGCGCTTATACTGGTAGAGTGTGAATATAGACACCAATCACTAGTGCTAAGATCAGCAATATCAGAAATAGGTTTGCACTTCTTCCCAAGTCTCAACAGTTTACTGGGTCCTTAATAATCATTCTGGATTGTGATGTCTCGTCATCGTCCTGTCCTGGAGCCTACTGATAGATGGCTACTGAAGCTCTCTTTGATTTGTGTTTTGAGGTGGGGTGTTTAGTTTTAACTTTCAATTGGTTGCTTTTTCAATGGTTTCGATCAGGTTGGTGATGAGGGTTGGCCAAGTGTGTTAAGCCTGTTTGGGATATGAACTCCATTATCTATTCAGGTTCCAAAATTGATCTCAAGCCATGCTTCCGTTGTATCAGTTGTTTTCTTTTATCAGAAAAAAGACAATTCTTGTTGATGCAAATGGAGAATGAGTTCTTAGGAGCAGAGACACTGAACAGTTTGAAGAAATTATCAGATCAGAGAAAAAGTGCTGCGTTATTTGTCGAGGCAGCAGTTTAGTCTTTACTGTGTTTTTCACTACCTGCTTTCCTGGTGGCCGTCTTCTTTTTAGCTTCTGAGTTGAGGTAGGTCCCTCCGGCCTTTACCTAACATCTGTGGGGGCCTCCATCACATCAAACTTATCTAGAACACTGATAATTTGTGAACATCTTTATTTTGAATAGGGTCAGCTGCCACTGGATTGAGTTTTGGATTGAGCTGTTGATGGGAAAAATAAATTTTAAAAAATAAAATAAAAATATTATTTTAATGTTTTTTTGAATAAAATATATTTTAAAAAGTAATTATTATAAGTACATCTGTTGGTGTTATTGGATTGGATCGCTCCCAAGAATATGTGAAAACAATAGTCTAATATCAAGTCGTCTTCTAAGGTGCCACCAAAGTTGAAGAGAGAGGATATGGACTGATCTTCAGCTGTCTTGGAGGGCATAATGACAGTTTCAATTCGATAGAGATGGTTAATCCCGCCATTGACTAATACGTTTATTGAGGGGAAAAAACAATTAATGGGGGGACCATTCCTTAGTTTAGCCGTGAAAGTTGGGTGATGTTCAACTACATAATAATATTCTAATTTTTTTTTTTTAAAAAAAAAAGCTTAGGTCATAAAAAGGGAATTCAAAATCACTATTTAAATGCAATATTTCTGCATCAGAAAACTAAAAACCTAATTCTTAGTTTTTTAAATTTATACCGAGTTTGAAAAATATATTTTAAATGTTTCTTCGTGATTTTTCTTTACAAAAGTTCAAAAAAAAAAACATGAATAATATAATTTTTTATATATAAATACTTTTTAACATTATAAATATTAAAATTATTTTTTTACATATTTCATGTTTAATCATTTTTATAAATTTAGTTTCTATTATATATCTAATGTACTTTTTTTGAGTTAATAATAGAACTTTGTTAAGTTAATGTTTAATTTGAATGAAATAAAATTAATATTCTATAATTAGATTATTACGAATACAAGATATTTATTATAAATTATGGCTTTAGTTTTTTATATAAAAAAAATAGTAGTGGTCTTGATATATTTTTTTGCAGTGGAAAAGTATTTTTGTTCTCAACAAATGAATACATTTTCTATTTTTTTATTTGAAAAGGAAAAGAAAAGGAAAAATAGTTTTCTGTAATAGATACTATAATTTCCATAAAGTTTCTAGTTTCTAGTTTTGTCATGCATACAAAACATTGTAGAGCAAAACAGGTAGAGCACGGCAATGCTGTAATGCATAGAGGGACCGTTCTTTTTCTCAAAGTTTTATGCTAAACATATATATTGCATATGGCCCTCCTCTCCTCTCCTCTCCACACACTATTGTCTCCCACCAAATCCCACAATATCATATTTTCCCATCTAATCAAACACCATTTACTAATATTCAAAACCAAAACGATCTTCATCTAATCATCTAGTAGGTGATTCAATGATAAAAACTTAAAATTAAAGAGTTTGTTTTTTCTATGGTCTCAAGTTCGAGCCCTATAGTTGCTAATATGATGGTCATTGAAAGCTTACATGGTCATTAATTTCAGGGCCCGTAAGATTATTTGAGGTATACCCAAGCTAGCTAACATGTTAATAATAATAATAATAATAATAAAAAAGCAATCTC
>Ga0307517_10013241_pt1 | contig 11226 bp, 10 predicted proteins | sample 23_EM_MG_FD_194515 | JGI IMG/M metagenome (GOLD analysis project Ga0307517, IMG submission 194515) | Populus trichocarpa ectomycorrhiza microbial communities from riparian zone in the Pacific Northwest, United States - 23_EM | ecosystem: Host-associated > Plants > Roots > Unclassified | place... | reverse complement strand
GAGACATCAATCATTTACCTGGAGCCCTACTTCCCCGCTTGGTTAGCTTGGTCCTTTATGTCCCCGACCAACGCAACGAATCATTCCAGGACACTGTTGAGGAATATACCACGATGGCGAAAAAACGTACCGAATTGAATGCGTCTAGAAATGTTTCCTCCACGGAGTCAAAGAGCTATTTCAAACTTCATCTCCATTTCTTTAAGGAATCGGTCAAGGATTCCGATAACATCGATATGCTACAGTTTGACACGGAGATGCAAAAAATTAGGACGGACTCACGTCGTTTTAAATACACATACGATGTCCTGGAGAGGTTTATAAACAGCAGGTAGCGGTCTGGTGGAGAATATACATTTGACAGGATAAAGTAATCAACCCGTGTTTGTGTTTCTTCTTTACATAAAATGTGTTTTCCCGACATCAGAACAGAAGTAGCGAAGTGGGCGACATGACTCAAGTGTTTTGGATTCCTATCTTCCAGCGCGTAAGGTAATGAGGTGTTGAAACCATAGATGTGGCTGTACGGTACACGGTTCAACAGGGGATCGGTCAGGACTGGCTCTTCCTCGACCTGGAATCAGGAAGGGAATCAGCTGCAGTCCAAGCGAACTGTAATTCAGATGATAAACTCGGCGTCTGGGGCTCGACTGTTTTCTTAGTTATGGTGGAATCACAATGCAAAACAAATTTGAATAATTTACTTGGGTTATGTACCGTTATGAAAACAGTTGTAACAACAGCCGTTCCTGGCGTTGATAAAGCTAGTTAGGAAATCGTATTCGAATTGAAAACGGAGCGATTCAGTCCCAATAGATTTCATCGCTGTTGAGACCGCCATGACATCACTAGGAATTTCATGCGCTTTAAATTCGAAAAAATGAAGAAGAAATTTGAAATGGTTCTTGGACCCAGGGCAATGGATATCTCGAGAGGCGTTCATCTCAACACGTGTTCTTGCCATCGTCGAATATTGGCTAATCGGGAGGTCGTCCATACCGTCGTGGAATGGCGAAGACGGATAATAAAGTACCAGGCTAACCAACCCAAGCAGTAGCAACTCCCCACCGTCTCCTTCTGTGAGAAGTTGGAGAAGCCTTCGGTTGTCTGGGACACAGTAGGGGGAATATTTGATAAAAACGAGTTCCACTTCCGGGTCTGGGTCGACAAAAACATTCAAAAGTTCCAGGTGGCGGAGGGACTTTGTGGCCTTGAAGAGCCTTAACATATAGAGGTCATTTAATGATACCTGGACCAATGCTAGGTGGGTAAGCGGTTGTAATATCGGGACGATATTTTCCAGTTGCAGACGCATGGGAGCGAACGTTGCAGGCGCTAGATCATTCCCCTCGTGGAGCGACATTACGCAGGGTCGAGAGATAGCTTCAAACCGGAATTGTTTTAATTGGTTTGAATAGGTGAAGTTTTCGAATATGGAATCAATGGCCCCCATTAATTCATTCACAATCTCAATGGTTTTAAGGGAGGGTAAATCGAGGAGGCGCGAGTCAAGATCTTCAATCTGACGGTCACCATCTTCATAGTCGGTGTACCGTTGCAAGAGCCAAGTCAGTCGAAGGTGTTCGAGGTTTGAGCAATCGCCGATAATTCTTCTCCATGGTATCTTCCCCCCGCCATCGAGATCGAGGTAAGATTCGTCAACTATAATTCGGTAATTGAATTCACGCATAGGACTTCCGGGAAGGAAGATGGGGCAATCGACGAAGCAATCTTGCATATGCAATGACAGAATCCTGAGATTTGGCGCGTCTTCGAATATGCGTAGCTCCTCCGAAATAACGTCGCCTGTAACGCAAAGCATCAAGGATTCCAGATGATTAAACAAAGCTTGTGGTCTGTTAATGCCTTGCAAAATTTGGCGCAGTGTGTAGTGTGAGAGTCGCAGACGGAGGGAGCGGCATTTGGTAAACACGGGTAGCATCGAGTTCATAATTCTTCCAAGAGAAGGGTGGGAGATAGGTTGTATGTCAGGTTTTCGCGTGATTTCCAAGGCCATTGGCTTTCCGTGAGATCGTGTTTGAATAATATCCAAAAATTCACTGAAGTTCGAACTTGAGAGGTCATGGATGCATCCTATATCAATGGAATGCGAATCCCAGAGAAGAGGGTTGGATATGGCAACGTCTCGCCATGTCTTGCACACCTGACAGAGAAGCAATGGAGCAGAAGTTCCCCTCTTCTCCCAGATATCCGGGTCGTAACACCACTCGAATATGTTGTTCAGTATCTCGGGTGGCAGGCGACGGATCGGTGCTCGAAAGGATTTAGCTGTGTTCGCCATCCATTCCTTGTGTAAAACAGCAGTCGATAGCTTCGCTAGCCTTCCACAAAGTCCGAGAATTGTAGCGCGGAGATCCACGATCTGGGTTTTCAGGGTAGCAATTTGGTTGGCATTGTCTGCTAGGAAGCTGTCGATCCAAGCGTCATCAACTGGGGAAGGCTGGAGACGCGTTCTTGAATATCTCGAAAAAATGAGGTTGAATGAATTGTCCTAAGGAAGTGTTTAGTAAATTCTAGGTGTAAATTGACGCGAGGGGTCTACCTCTATCGGATTTGGGACCATTTGAAATGGGAAAAGGTTCCTTGTCAATTCCTGATTCTTCACCAATTGCTCGACAGCGACAAAATGTGAGTATGAGCTAGATTTCTGGATAGAAATTTCTGGACTACATTTCATTATCCTCTCCAAAAAAGAGGGTCGTAGCAAACTAACCAAATTCTAGAGTCGGAGTTTTCGTCAGCTTCGCTCAGCAATGAACATCAGCGACAACGCACTTATTGGGAGTCCAAGATCCATGGCCATTAGGCCAATATGTTGACAGTCCTCCATGAGATCTTCCATTTGGCACGATAGTCCTGGGCGAACTTGAACGAAGAGACTCGAGAGTCAAGAGCGCAGGAGAAGATTCACATTGAGACATGCGACAAACCCTACACTGCCACAGCGCCACCATTGTTGGTTCCCTGTCCATTCACCACGCTGGCACGCCCGAGCTCGACACTGACAGGACAGTCCTATGTTCAGTAGCTCTCAGCACCATGATGTTACCATCACAGGTGGCACTTTCACCGAGGTTCAAGGCGATGTGAATCACTATCACATTAAAGGAAACTATCACAATCACAACACGGAGGTCGGTGAGTAAGGCGCTGGTATCTTGGTGCTCCTATTAAATCTTATTTTAAACCCAGGACTTCGTATTCTCAGCCAATTCACCTCCCTTGGAGCAATTCAGAACGTTTTCCACCTCCGAAATGCCATCCGGATACACGTCATGAAGTAATAAGAGTCGTTATGCGGTGGATCGAAGACGATAATCCAGACGGCTCTGTATTTTGGATATATGGACCTGCTGGCGCAGGCAAATCGGCCATTGCTCAAACGTTGGCAGAGCTAATCCAGGCCTCTGGAGGGAGTTACGGAGGGAGTTTCTTCTTTTCCCGAGGAAAGGTTGGGCGCGAGCCCACCACCTATTTACAACCATTGCCTACCAACTCGCATTCCACAACACAAGCTTCCGAGAACATCTCAACCAGATAACCCCACCTTGCCGACAAAGCCCATCAACATTCAGATGCAAGCTCTCATCGTCGAACCACTGGCGAAATTGAACGGCTCGCTGCATTCCGTTCCCGTTATCATCATTGATGGATTGGACGAGTGCAATGGTCATGAAGCGCAACAACTGATCCTAACTGTCGTCGCCGAGGCACTGAGAAAATCTCGTACCTCATTGCGGTTCCTGGTAGCAGTCGCCCCGAGGCTCAGATTCGAGAAACATTTGACTCTAAGCAGCTCTATACCATGACCCGGCGACTGGTTCTGGACGAAAAATTTAACCCCAACAAGGATATCGAAATATATCTCAAAGATGGCTTCAACAGCATATACGAACAACACAGGCAATTCATGGCAGATATTGAGAAACCCTGGCCGTCGGGTGGCGTTATCGACCTCCTGGTTCAAAAGGCATCTGGCCAATTTATCTATGCCGCAACGGTGCTCAAATTCGTCGGCGAAGAATACTACCGACCCAATAAACAACTCGATATCGTGCTACAACCTACTCCACGACGTTCGACAGCGTTTCCGGATCTCGATGCTTTGTATACCCAAATTTTATTAACTTGTCCTCATCGAACCTCCCTCTTGCTTATCCTTGGAACCATCCTCATATTTCATTGTCCGCAACTTCCCGAGGTCATTGAAGATATTTTCCAAATGGAGCGAAATGAAGTCAATCTCGTGCTGCGTAGCCTTCGGTCGTTGGTTAGAATTCCTGGTATAGAGTGTCGCGGATCGCAGCATGATGAAGACGCTGGAGGAGAAGATGATAAGGGATTGCGATATTATCATGCCTCGTTCCAAGATTTCCTTGTCGACGAAGATCGTTCAGGTCCTTTTTATATCAACCTTGAAGATTTTCTCTCCAAATTCACAACATCTGGTTTTCGAGTAATTTCCCGATTCATGCCAGCGACCTTCACAAGGTGACGACCCCCGTTTTTCTTATTCGTCTTCGACTCATCCACCTTCCCAGTAGCTTCGACTCTCGGCCAAATGACCCTCCGATAATCCAAACCTGGGGTTACCTCAAGTGGCATCTATCACCGCACTTCTGGAGCTGTACCGAGACGGTTCGGAGCGCGATTGTTCTTGATCTGGAAGCTTCGGTGCAGCGCTTCTGGATCAATACATTTGATGATAACATTGCAGGGGTCTCTTTTGATGCTCTACATTGTGCACTGACTGCACTGGTGGTGAGCTTTCCTTTTGTTAAACTACTGTCGGTTGTTAACATGACATCTGTTGCAGCACATGATGTATACGAAACGGAAATGGTATGAAGGCCGGAAACACAAATGGAATGGTGGCATGGATCATACTCTGGAACATCTTCTCGACGAATATCCTGAAGATCCAGAAAAGAAACTTGACGAAAACGTAGCTTCTGTTTTCTACAAATTCCGAAAGGTGTTAGACACCTGCTACGCCAAGGCTTTCTCTCTCTCTTGCATGAACGACTTGATCGAATCAGCCCCGGGATTTTTGGTCCTTCGAATAGAAAATACTATCGAGAATCTCGCGACCATCCTTGGAGTTGATACAGAACTAGTTCGTGGGTTGGTAGAGAAAAACCGGCGATTTATTCGGTTTAACCGCTACACCGACCCCTCTGACTACATAGTGCTCAAGGCACATGTAAGGGATTACCTTTGCGACGAAAGCCGTTCGGGATTCTATTATCATGACCGGAAGCCACATCATATTTCGATTTCACGGCGTGGCCTTTGGCTTATGTTTGAAAACCCCTGGTCTGTCATGGACAAGTACGTGAGCATTCTGTCTTTGCTCCGGTTGATAATCCTTAGTCCTTTTTGCAGTTTGGCTTCCGATGTGAAGGGATACTTCCATGGACACCTGCATGAACATCTTTACGAATCCAACATCGGTCCTTTGGACGATCTTTCCTCCGACGACCCTGTGATGGATCTCATCGAAGACCTCAACCGATATATGTATTATTGTGAAGATCATTGGAATACTCCTTATCTTAGCCTCCTTTATACGTGGTTTGCAGTCATATATGTCTTCCGATGGTTGCGAAGTCAGCAAGAGGTGAATTCCTTATTACCCATCGCACTCTTTTTTTTTTCTTTCGTGTTTTGATCAAAGAAAATCTGCCAGGCCTTTACTTTCGAGGATCAAAACACCGATATTTACGTCGAGATGGAAGAAAGGATTCGGCTTATAATCGACAGAATCTGTGGACAGGTCTTACATCCCTTGCGATCGGTCACCGAGACTGTCATATCTCTCTGCCCTCCATTCTTGGAAGCGCAGAAGTTTGAATATACTTCTCGACGACGAAGTGATGAGTCGGACGACACCCCTTCCGATGAACCTCTTCCAGTTTTCATTATTCCAGCAGTCGTGACATTGCCAGAAAGTGACCAAACACCCAGTGACAATACCGTCATCCGCGTTTCTGAAGACTTCCTTCTCTTCAAAGAAATTATTCCATCGCTTACGGACTATCTGACTGATCCATACCGAGCTGGAAACCTATTCATCAGACCAGAAGTCTTCCATATGCAGTTTGCAGAATATTGCCTGGATCGGTGTTCGGGATCCGGTATCAAGCTTCCAGACCCAGAGGATCCGTGAGTTCTTGATTGTGCGCGAAGTAGAATCATAATCCTGAACCTGGCTTTGGTCCTGTTCCAACAGTATCGAGAAAGCGAAGAAAAAAGATTCAAATCGGAGCTTGACCTGTCACCTTTGTCAGGCTCTAAGTACCGTCGGAGCGGATCTATGCAACGCTCCGCACCATCTATCCACACAGCCTGATTGGATCTCAAGGGCCCTTCATCGATTCTCTGAGGGGTGTCGTGGCCTGGCTTGAGGTAGGTCTCTTAATCGACCCGAGTGAATTTGTATTCAATGCACTGTTTGGTAGGGACATCCTCAGCCGCCACTCGATATTTATATTAAGTGGCAGAAGGAAATCCTTAAAGAAGAGGCTTACGAACTCGAAAAGGCCTCAAGCCAGCTTACCCCTGCGACGCCAGATCCCATTAACTTGATTCGGAAGGCCATTCAGTGGTGGCTTTCATTTCGCATCGACTGGAACCAACTGAACTGGAGAATATTTATATTCTTCGAACAACTCTATCTAACAATATTCTTATTCTTTACAGGTAGAACGATTTTCGGATTTCGAGAAGAATGATAGTTCAGTCAACGGTTCATCGATCATCCTTTACCGCCTTCGAGCTTCAACGCGTATATAATACTCGTTCAGCCGCGAATTCATGTCTTCTCTTGTTCAAAACCTGCAAATAACATTGTACCTGACAAAGCGACTTAAGTTTGTCGCCGTAAACGCTTCAGACAAGAGAGCTCAAGCCCACGAGGCGCCATTCTCCGTTTTCGTAGATTGTCACCCCATTCTTGGGGTCGCTTTGTGGAGGTGCAATGGTATACAAGCTTGCCAAGGTAGTTCTCCAAAGTAGTTTTTAGTTGAATGCGTCGAATTCCCGCCAATGTTTTATTTCAACTGCCGTCCATAGCCTCAATTCTTCAAGGATACATAAAAATTTCACAATATTCCATGGAAATAGCTAGACACAACAGCAAATTATAACGGATAGCGATAAAGCGACGAATTACATATTGATAGCACAATGAAAACAGAACTATGCGGTCAGTTACAAATGGATTCAGTTACAAATGGATAAGAGAGGGACGAAGATGCGTAGGCGATACAATTATGGGCATTAGGTCATGATGTCGTGAAGATGCAAATAGTCATGTCTTATAATTAGGGAAAGGGATGAAGGAGAGTGGATGATAGAAGAAAAAAGGAGTGTAATGGATTGATGAGCTGATATTCGACGATGGGGACTCCATCCAAAATCTCGCTGTCTAAAGCACCCTTCGCGTTGCGTTTTGATGTTGTGGGGGATGAGTGAAGCAAAAGCCTTTCAATTGCTGTTTCGAATGCTAGTCAAAACCTACCCGGGCACACATACGTGGTGAGGTTTGGATCGGGTTGTTGGTTCTGTTCCACATCTATGAGGGCAGAAATATCGAATCCCAGCGTGCATTGAAAGATGTCGCACTAGGGAGCCCATGATCTTTGGGGGAGTCGGACACCCACGCCAGTGGCATTGCCCTTTAACCTCCTTGGCGCCAGAAATATCGTGATCGTTTTGACAATGAGATTGGAAGGCACCCGGCGTATAGAAAGATAGGCCGCAGTCGCGCCATTGACAAACCACAATCCCATTTTTCAAGAAGCTCGGCCACGTCGGCTCGGGACGGCTGAATGGCGTTGACTGCTGAAGGGGGGTTCTGCGGACAGTACGAGCGACACCAAGCTCGGAGGACGCCATAGACAAGCAATTACTGGGATGTTGTGGGTGGTTCATCCATTGTTGGTTATTGGGTACGAGCACCGAGGGGATCACCGGATTAGCATTGTGGGGGAGGACATTGCCTTGCGTGGAATTGGCTACAATATGTGGAGAAGGTGGGATGGAGATTTGAGGGAAGGAAATGGGAGGCGAGTATGAGTGTGAATTCGTAGTAGTTAGGGAGATCTGGTTCAAACCGCAGGAATTATAGATAGTTGTAACGCCAGCGTTATCGGGAAGGTCGACGAAAGGGTGTTGGTTTTCCAGGAGGAAGGCGGAACTTTCTAAGTTATCGGGATGATTGACTACATGACGCGCGGATTCTGCAGCGCAACTTTGGATTGGAGGAGATTTGGAGCTGTCGTAGAGGGCATTGGGCGCTTGGCGATGAAGACTGTAACGAAAGGTGTTGGCACTGGCGGATAATGTATTACGAAGTCTCCTCGCCATTTTCGCAACTCGGATTCTTTCACGTTGAGGATCTGACCCAAGGAGGAATTCACGGGACTCTGTTTCTCCTGAGTTCGATGCGGAGTCTCCGCCAGAAGCCCGCGCTCCACGAGATATGGGCGCGAGACCCATTTGTGGGATCGCGTTTAAAATAGGTGGTTGATATTGCTCAATTTTAATGGCGGTGTCTCCCAGGCCACTGGGGCCTTGCGAGGCGAAAGGGGATGGATTGGGCTGCAAGGTTGATTGAGGGTAAGGTGCCCCAGTGTGTTGTGAAGAAACCTGATTGGGGGTGGATAACGGCTGCTGGGAGCACTGGAAGCCTTTGGAGGAGGGACTATACGTTACGTTAGTTTGTATATAGGGCGAAGAACGTCGGGTGGCATACCCTTCTCGGAAGGTGAGGGAATATTCCTCGACGTCCACCCCGCGACGTAGCAGTTTATTGCGGGCGTCATCCAGAAGAAGCCACTGAATATCACTGATCCTGTAGAAGTATACTTGAGAATCATGGGGAGAAAGAGAGAGAGAGAGTACAACGTACATGTTACCCGTTTATCGTAAGGGAAGGAACGTCGCACGGAAAATCGTAGAGGAAAGGTGACTGAGGTGAGAAATGGCCACCCAGTTGAGAGATGATGGTAATGGGTGAAGAGAAACCAAGACTACGCGAACGCTTTAAATACCAAATCGGACAACTGGACGCGTCGCGGATCAAATCACCGTTTTTCCTTGTGCTGGGCCAGACCAAACTAGGCGAACGCGACAGACAATGTCACGGCTTCGTCCCCATGCCACATTTTAAGTTCTAAATTTCAAGCTCTGGCTTCCACGCCACATAGATATCGAGTTCCCCAGTTTGTCCTGGGCCAAGCGCAGTAGTGAAGGAGAAGCTCGCTTCCTTGCTCCTTGATGTTATCTTTCTCAAGCGCATTCCCATTGTGTAAGAGGAACTGCATGACCATCCATAAAGCATCGGGAGTGCCATAACTCTGAGGACAGCCCCTCGCATTAGACGTACTCCTTAAGATTTGCATGCTCACATCACTTCCAAACGGATTGTTGTGTCGACATATTCCTTTTCAGGAAAATTTCCTGTCTGGGAGTAGTAAATTCCATAAGCGATTAGAAAATCAATTATGTACTCAGAACGGAATGGGGACCAGAACAAAGGATCATCGATCATCGGGGATGGCTAAGCAACCCCGATTGCCGAAATCGTGCTGACCGGAAGAAGCCTCGGAAAATCGACAAAGAGCAAGATTTCTGCAATCTTAGCCCATTTTGGCGCAGTCGGATTTCCAGAGACAGGAAAGTGACGGTTTCCCAAGGTCGGACCCTCCGAGTTAAGACAAAAATCAGCAGAGAAGGACCTAGCTCCAGTGCTCCAGCGGTATTGAAGAGAGCCTAACCTGTGGGCAGAACAGGCAGTGTGTACTCTGCAGTGTACTTGATCTAGAGCTTTACAGTGTTAGGAAAAATGGCCTTGTTCTCGATATAGCCCCGCAGCTGCGTATATTCCAGCACATTTTCCAGCCGACGCTTGAAAGGGGGAAATCAAGAAAAGTTCTTCAAGACGTTTGGCACCTTTCCAAAACCACTAGAGTAAAAAGTTGCTTGCATCCTCTTTCAAAGTTCCGTTTTGTGCGTCACGAGAATTTTATGAAACGGGAGAGAGCTGTGAGTCCTCTAAATGTTTAGGGAAGAAAAGCTCGCCTTCTTTCGAATGTGTCGACATCGCGAGGAACTTTTAAAAGCGACGAGATACATCGCCTCATCAGTTTCGCTCCCAAAATTTGAGTTAGGATGGATCGAAAATAATGCAGAGTACAGCACTTTTAGTGCAAGTTATCATACGATAATATGGCGGGGGATTTAGGAAGCATTTTGGGGCGCTTGTCAATAAATTTCGAGGAGAGTCAAAGGAGATGACGTGGCCAAAGTTGGTGGCTACGCTGCACCAAAAGCGGAATAGTTGCCTAAATTGGAAGTCATAGACTCGAGGCGTAATGAAAAGAAATATTCTTCGGCTTCAAGAACCATCTTAAGAGTAATGGTACACTCCAATTGTAGTACCTATAGCTCTAAAGCTTGCAACTGCCAACAAAAATCACAGAAAAGTCTGGTGAAATTACTGTCCAAGTAACCTTCTTGACCCATACTCCAATGGGTCATTAATAACTACGAGGGGCTAATTTTGGCCCGTAGTACAGATGCCAATTCGATAGTCACCCCCCCCAAAGTACTCTGTCTAGTGGTGAGTATACTACGTGTCGGATTTGAAGCTGACCATAAGGATCATACTTACAATTCACCAGGCCAATTTCACTACACTTCCTTTCGACTGCCTTGTTGCTATCATAAAGCAGAATTTAACCAATTCAAGTGGAAAACTCGTTGCGTTACATGTGGTGTGGGGAAAGAACCATCACCAGCTTGAACTAACAAGTGGCTCCCATGAATTTAGAACTTGGTGCAGCGATGTTTCCATCGCGCCGTGGCCTACAAGTTCGAGGATCTGCTCCTCGAGATCAAGCGAAAGGCTGCTCTGAATGACTCCTAAATTAATGGGAAGTTGCCTACCGGAACATTATTTGGTAGGCACGGTTAATATTCGTCGTAATTCCTACTAGAATACCCTAATTTAAAGAATCAATTATGCAAGAGTCACCAAAAAACCAACAAACGTTGAGGGATGAGTAGGAATAAAGCACTTGAACTGCCTCCAAATTTACCCAACAAAGGATATAATTTAAAACAGCGGGCCCAGTGCAAGTCCACAAATACATACGGAAGGTTCAGAATTGGTTCAGAAACTCAAAGCAAAGACAAGGG